>ENA-OUNI01000042-OUNI01000042.1-human-gut-metagenome-genome-assembly--contig:-NODE-42-length-42707-cov-9.511085_pt1 | contig 42707 bp, 56 predicted proteins | sample MGYA00242499_ERZ504580 | MGnify/ENA primary metagenome ERZ504580 (study PRJEB26092, sample SAMD00036315) | human gut metagenome | host: Homo sapiens | study: EMG produced TPA metagenomics assembly of... | reverse complement strand
CCTCAATGTCAGAGATCAGGCGCAGGTGGAGCCGTTGCCCACACTGCCCACTACGGCATCCAGTCCGATGGTCTTGACTCCGGCATGAAAGGTTCGGTGCCGATCCAGTGATCGCCGAGGAACATCATGGCTTCGCACCCGCACGCGTGGTGATGTCCACCATCTCCTTGGCAAGCTTTGCCACCTCGCGGCGCTGGAAGGCCTGAAAATCCCGGAATTCCTTGCTGGGCACCCGGTACTGGTTGTTATAGTAGCCCTGATCGATGATGTACTCCGGGCGGAACTTGTAGCCCACTTCCTGCTCAAACTGGTTGAGGATATAAGGGCTGACCGAAGCAGAGTATCCATACCAGTCCACGAACTTCTCCCGCTTCAGCTCGTCGAAGATCAGGGTGAACTGGTGGAAGAAGGTGGTGTAGCGGATGACGTTAACATAGGGGTGCTCTGCAATGAACTTGCGCAGGCGCTCCATGGAATACTTGTGGGTCTTGGGCTGACGCACGTCAAAGGTGATCTGGTGCTCAAAATTCGTCCAGCCGTTGGTGGTAGCGTTGTACATATGCACCGGGTCCCAGATGAGGTAAGCCAGAAAACTGACGGTATACTCATGGAACGGTACGGCCTGTACCGTCACACTGCCGTCGGCGTAGCTCCACTGCTCCGGCGGCACGGGCTGACCGGTGGTTCGATCCATGACCTCCCACCAGCGGGTGATGTCGTCGTTGGTGTTCACCTGCATCAACTCCGGGCTGATGCCCTTCATCAGCGGGATGGTCACGGTGTCGCCGGGTGCGGTGTAGAAGCCGGTCATGATGTAGCACTGCTGTACCTCGTCCGGGTTTGCCTTTGCCCATGCGTTATCCTTGCGGGTGGTATAGTAGGTGGAGTAGATCTTGGCGTCCGCATCCTTGAGCTGCTGCGGGAAGTCGGTGCGTCGCAGTCGCGGATGGCATCGGCTCCCCACTTTTTTAAGATCTCCAATGTTTCGGGCACAACGTCCAAGTCTGTGGGAATGGTCACGCGCCCGGTCTTTCTCAGTTCGTCCATGGGAAACTCTCCTTTTGCCTCTCTTTGAATTGTAGGGGGTCAATCGTAGGCGGCGTTATACAGCGCCAGCACTGCCAGCAGCAGCGCTACGCCCACCAGCATGATGCCAAGCCCTGCCAGTTGTCCGGTCATTTTCCAGCCGGACACCACCAGCACCAGTGCCAGCACGAACAGCACCAGCATCAGTACCATGCGCAGGGCGGGATGGTTTTTCCAGTATGCTTTCATCGTTTGTCACCTTAACCTTTCAGGCCGCCCACGGTCATGCCCTGCGTCAGCTGCCGCTGCACGCAGATGTACAAAATCAGGGTGGGCAGCATTACCAGCACAAGACCTGCGTACATGGTGCCGTACTGGGCGGCGCTCTGCTGCGCCTGCATCAGGTTCAAAAGACCTACCGGCAGGGTGCGGGGCGCTTGGTGGAGCTCATCAGGGTCATGGAGATGATATACTCGTTCCAGAAGGACAGGAAGTTGAACAGGATAATGGTGATGATGGAGGGCTTTGCATGGGGAAGATGATGCGGGTCATGGTGGAAAAATAGCTTGCACCGTCGATATAGGCGGCCTCCTCAAAATCGTGGGGCAGGGTGGCAAAGTAGCCCGACAGCAGGTAGATGGTAAAGGGCAGCGCGGTGGCGGCGTATACCACCGCCAGCACCACCAGATTGTTCAGCAGAAAGCCGCTACCAAAATGGCTTTTCAGCCACACATCGCCGTCCCGCAGCATCAGGAAGATGGGCACCACGATGTAGTTCACGTTGATGAACAGGCCCGCCATGAACAGGGTGTTCAGTACCTTGCACCCCTTGAAGTGGAAGCGGGACAGGCAGTAGGCGGCGGGCAGGGCAACGACCAGAAGCAGTGCCAGCGCCAGCGCGGTGACGATGACCGAGTTGAGCATATATTCGCCCATTTTCGCGCCGTTCCATGCGTTGACGAAGTTCTGCCAGTAGAACCCGGCGGGCAGTGCCCAGGGGTTGCCGTAGAACTCTGCATTCTGCTTGATGGAGGCCATGAACACCCATGCCACCGGCACGATGATGGTAACGGCCAGCAGAACCAGCACAAAATAGATGAAAAACTTGTACAGACCTTCCGCAGAGCGGGAAGATTTTTCGGTGGTATTCTGCATCTTCTTCCCTCCTTAAAATTCCAGCGTATCGCGGTTGGTGACCTTGTTGACACAGGCGGACAGGGCAAACGAGAACAGGAAGATTACCACGCCGATGGCCATGCTGTAGCCGTAAAGACCGGCGTCCTTCTGGCTGTACATATAGCTTAGCGCCACATCCGATGCGCCGTTGGGGCCGCCGCTTGTCATGGCCTTGACGAAGAGGAAGGCCATGTTGATGGTGGAGATGATGAAGAAGGTCAAAGTGGTGCGGATATTCGTCCAGATGAGGGGATGGTGATCTGGAAGAACTGGGTCAGCCGCCCGGCACCGTCCAGATTGGCGCTCTCGTACAGGCTGATGGGCACGGCAGACATGGAGGCCATATACATGACCATGTAGTAGCCGATGGCCTGCCACACCATGGCAATGATGATGGAGGGGATGACCAATTTTTCGCCCTTCCACAGGATGGGGTCGCTCATGTTGCGGAACAGGCCGATGATGCTGTTCAGCATGCCGTTTTCCGGCTTATAGATGGCAGAGAAGATGCCGGAGATGACGACCACCGACAGGATGTTGGGGATGTAGAAGATGATGCGAAAAAAGTTCTGGCCTTTGATCTTCTCCCGGGTGAGGATGGCGGCAAATACCAGTGCAAAGGCGAAGGTGATCAGGGTGACCGTTACCACCAGCAGGATCATATTCTGCATGGAGCGGATGAACTGGGCGTCCCGCAGCAGATGCTGGAAGTTTTTAAGCCCCACAAAGGTCTCGTTGGGAGAATAGGCACCCCGCTCATACAACTCATGCGGAACACGTTGAGGGTGGGCAGGATCATAAAGAGGAAAAACAGGATGGTAGCCGGTGCCACACAGAGGAATACGAACCGTTTGCGGCTTTTATCCGTTCTCATAGGGGATTGACCGCTCCTTTCTTGATGGTACTGTACAGCCCAAAAAGCGGAGGCGGTAAAAACCGCCCCCGCTGGGCAGGGCTTAATTACTCGATGATGTTGGCGCGCATCTGGTCGCTGGCGGACTTGATGCCGTCGATCCACTGCTGCTCGGTCATACTGCCGGACACCAGAGAGTTGACAGGGTCGAAGAACACAGTGCGCACTTCCACGCCGGGGATGGCGCTGAAGCTGCAAAGTTGCCCATGGCGGCCTTTGCGCCGTTGTCGTAGATGGAGTAGAACATCTTGTTGTCGCCTTCCAGACTGTCGGCGATGCCCAGCACAGGCTGGATCGCGCCGCTCTCGGCAAACAGCTTGCAGGCCTCGTCACTGTACAGGTAAGCCACGAACTGCTTGGCGGCATCCTGATGCTCGGCACCGGCGGGGATCCATGCCTGCTCGAACCAGGTGTAGCTGTAACCGTCGCCGCCGGCCTTGACAGCGGGCAGGGCGGTCATGCCCCACTCAAAGCCGTCTGCACGGGGAGCCTCGGCCATCTCGCCCACGATCCAGGTGCCGTTGGGCATGAACAGGGCCTTGTTGTCCAGCACCAGCTGCTGGTTCTGGGTAAAGTCCTGATCGTTGGCCTGTGCGGGGGTGATGGGGTTGGTGTAGGAAGCCAGCTTTGCCACGATATCAAAGCAGGTCTTTGCTTCGGGGGTGTCCCAGATGCCTTCTTCGTAGTGGGTAGCCTTGTTGAAGAACTCCGGGCCGCCTGCGGCGTACATCAGCGCATAGAAGAAGGCGTCGAAGTAGCCGGTGGTGGGGTAGGTGAACAGGTAGGTGCCTCAGCGGCAGCCTTGTCGCCCAGTGCCCACATCTCGTCCCAGGTCTTGGGCACGTCCCAGCCCTTTTCCTTCAGGAAACCGGCGTTGTAGAACAGGCCGCAGGGGCTGTAGAACATGGGAGCCAGATAGGTTTTGCCGTCGCCGTAGGGGTTGGTCAGGGAGGTGTCGGTAAAGCCGCCGGCGATCTTCTCGCTCACCTTCTTGCTCTCGCCGGGCACGGTCATGCTCAGCACATCGGTGATGTCGGCGATCAGGTTGCCCTTGATGAACTGCTCGGTCAGGGCAGCTTCACGGCCGGTGGCCAGATGGACCACGTCGGGGTAGTCGCCGCCCTGCATGGAGGGGCCGATGACGTCCTCCAGCTTTTTGTCGGTGGTCAGGTCCACCTTGATGCCGGTCTGTGCGGTAAAGGCCTCGGCGACCTTCTTCCACATATCAGCGCCGTAGCCGGTCTCGATGGCGGCTACCTTGATGGTAACGTCTGCAGCCGCCGCTGCGGAAGAAGCGGCGGTGGAGGATGCCACGCTGGATGCGGTGGAGCTGGAAGAGCCGCCGCAGGCAGCCAGACCCAGTGCAGCGGCGCCAACGCCGGCCGCCTTCAGGAAATTACGACGAGAAATACGATTCATACTGTGTTGCCTCCATCATTTTGTTCCGTTCAAACACAGCCGGGCAAACAGGCTTTGCCCGAAGGACTGTGTGTTTTTCTGCCTCCAATATAAATTCTTTCGCTTCCTTGCTCAAGAGGTTTGTTGTTTCATTTTTTATAGATGTTGCTTTCTAAAAAATTCTTCCAGCAAAAGTGCTAAAAATCTTTTAGAAGTTTCAGCATAATCCCCAACCTGTAACTATTTTGACATATTTCGAAGGGACTTGAGAAACAAAAATATAAAAATCAGCCTAAAATCAGGGCTTGCTTTTTTTGTATGTTCCCTCTATAATGAGGGTAAAGTGCACGAAACAACGCACCATTTTTTGATAATGTTTTTAGAATGTTGCGTTTATTTTTAGAAAATTTGCGTTTCCCGAAGGAGCCGATCATCTATGAGTACCCAGCGCTTTGATATCCGCCACGCGCCCGCTCCGCGGGAATCCTTCCGGCTGCTGTACATCAGCAAAAGCAAATTTGGCGGCGATTGGAACAGTACCACCCACACCCACTCCTGCACGGAGCTGTTCTACTGCCTCAGCGGCGAGGGACAGTTCTACCTTGCCGGGCAGCTGTTCCCGGTAAAGCCGGACGATATGGTCATTGTGAACCCGCAGGTGGAGCATACCGAGCTTAGCCTGAACGCCTCGCCCTTGGAGTATATCGTGCTGGGCGTTGCCAGCATGGAGTTTTTGTTCAGCAAGGCGGATACGAACTACGCCATCTTCAATTGCCGGGAGAACCGGGAGCGGATGGTCACGTTGCTGCACATGCTGCTGGCCGAGGCCGACCGCAGCTTAGACGGCTGCGAGACCGTTTGTCAGGACCTGCTGGAGGTACTGCTGATCTGGCTAGTGCGCTGCACCACCATTTCGCTGCAGCTGGAGGAGGCTGCCCCGACCGAGAACCGGGAGTGCGCCGAGATCAAGCGGTATCTGGACACCAACTACCGCGAGGATATCTCGCTGGACCTGCTGGCAGAGCTTGCCCACCTGAACAAATACTATCTGGCCCACACCTTCCAGCGGGAGTACGGCATTTCCCCCATTACTTACCTGAACCGCCGCCGCATTGAGGAGAGCAAGCATATGCTAGGCAACACCAGCTACAGTCTGGCGCAAATCAGCGAGCTGATGGGCTTTTCCTCCCCCAGCTATTTCTCCCAGTGCTTCCGCAAGGCGGAGGGCATGACCCCCAACGAATACCGCCGTCAGACGCGGCAGGGAAAACGCCCCGCCCCGACAAAACGGCATGAAGTATAACGAAAACGAGGAATTTATGATGAAATCCGTTACCCTTTCTCTGCTCCAGTCTGCTGCAAATGCCTTTGATTTTGGCGGGCCTGTGCTCTGCGATGCTCACCACTATGGTGAGGGGCATATCAACGACACCTTTGTGGTCTGGCGGGAAGATCATTCCAAACGCTTTATTTTGCAGCGCATCAACACAGATACCTTTACTAACCCGGTGGGCCTGATGGAGAATGTCTGCGGCGTGACCCGGCATCTGCGGGCGAAAATTCTTGCCGAGGGCGGCGACCCCATACGGGAAACGCTGAATGTCATCCCAACTTTGTCGGGGTCGACTTGCTATCTGGATGCAGACGGCGGCGCATGGCGTGCCTACGACTTTGTAGAAGATACCATCTGTTTGCAGCAGGTCGGCAGCGAAGCCGATTTCTGCACCGTGGCCGAGACGCTGGGCAAGTTCCAGAACCAGCTGGCGGATTACCCGGCCTCCACCCTCCACGAGACAATTGCCCGTTTCCACGACACGCCCAACCGCTATGCCAATTTTGAAAAAGCCCTCGCCGCCGATGCACTGGGCCGCGCAAAGAACATTGCGCCGGAAATCGAATTTATCCATGCGCGGGAGCAGGACTGCCATGTCCTGCTGGATCAGCTGGCAGCTGGCGAAATTCCTCTGCGCGTCACCCACAATGACACCAAGATCAACAATGTCCTCATCGATGCCGCTACCGGAAAAGGCATCTGTGTCATTGACCTCGACACCGTGATGCCGGGACTTTCGGCCTACGACTTCGGCGATTCCATCCGCACCGGTGCCAACGACTGCGCTGAGGACGAACCTGACCAGAGCAAAGTCCATTTTGACCTGCATCTGTACGAAGTGTTCGCCAAAGGGTATCTCTCCACTGCCGGGGCATCCATGAGCATGGCAGAAAAAAAGAGCCTTGCATGGGGTGCAAGGCTCATGACGCTGGAATGCGGCATCCGTTTTCTGACTGACTATCTGGAGGGCGACCATTATTTCCATATTGCTCGCCCGGATCACAACCTCGACCGCGCCCGCACCCAGTTCACACTGGTGCGGCAGATGGAAGAGGTTTTCGATCAGATGCTGGAAATCGTCTGCCCGGACAATCACTGATTTCGCAATCTCCTCCATTCGGATACAGCAAGAAGCATGGACGCTCTCCTTTTCGGGGGCGTCCATGCTTCTTTTTACAGCTTATCCCTACACACCCATCAAATCGTCCTTTGAGGACGCTGGGAGCGTCGAGGACATGATGCGCTGCAACAAATCATGAAAGCCTTTTCAGCCCTGACCAATCACAATCCCCCAATGGCTATCATTGTAGCTGTAAATAGAAAAAACAGCTCAAGCAGCCTCCTATAAGTCCTACTATCACCGCTTTGCCGCAATAATTTTTTTCAAATTATCTTGACGCACCGTTCAATGCGTGATATTCTCTGTCACAAATCCCGCTGCTTTTGTGGATTGCTTGAAGCCATCCACAAGATGTGGTCGTGTTCATTTTGAACACAGCCTCGCCGCGGATCATCCCTGAAAGATTAACCGCCCCGCAACACACCCGATTCATTTTGCCGCCGATTCACCCCGACAAAATCCATCGCTGCGCTGCTTGGGCGGTATTTTTCTTTATGAGAAACGTACCTTGAAAATTTCATAAGCCGACCGGACGTGATACCGACTTTCCGTCAACGCCGCTGCGCAAACAGGGGCAGGAACTTCGTTCGGAGCAAACGGTGACCCACATACATGAGCAGAGCCCCGCTACTTATTTTTTGCGTCTTAACAATTCGGAAACATTTGTTGATGAAGCGTTTTGAGCGCAGTGGTAGAGGGCAAGAATCGTCCCGTGGCCACAAATTTTCAATTCTTGAAAATGTTGTGCTCCACCGGGACTTCACTTCTCAAACTCTTGCGAGTTTTCCAAGTGATCTTGTTGGGGTAGCGCTTGTCGGGGCAACGCCCTCCATCTGCTGTCGCAGACCGCGCTGCCGCTTAAAAGCCCCACTGGGGCTTTCATTGCTGCGCTGCGCTTCGCAAACGCGGTCCCACCCCAAACCCTGCTCATGGTTCGCACCTGATGGTGCGAACCGCAACGGCGTGTCGTGCTTACATAACTTCACCGAGGAGTTATCGAACAGACAGGAGGTACAATGACCAAAACGAATGTTCAACCGATTCCTAGCAATTCCCAGCGCCACGACACGCCGAACAACAAAACGCACGTCATCAAGTTCCGTGTGACAGCGGAGGAAAAAGCGTCACTGGAACTCACTTGCAAACTCCTGAATCTCTCCCTCTCCACCTTCATCCGCCGCGCCATCCACAACGTCAAGATCGAGAAAACGGTCATCGTTGCCAGTGGTGGAGAAGAAACTCTGACCGCTGTTTCCACTCTGCTTGCTCAGTGCGGCAGAGTAGGCGGCAACCTCAACCAACTCGCACGGCACTTCAACTCCGGCGGTGCAGACACCGAGCAAATCCGGGCGAAACTCCTTGACGAACTTGCAGACCTGACTGCATTTCGCTGCACGCCGAGAAAGTTCTGGGTGAACTGTATGGCAACGCTCAAGCATATCAGCTCTAAGAACTCGGACTACACCGCCATCGAAGCGTACCTCGTTTACCAGCATGATGCGTTCACCGGAAAGCAACTTCTGGACGAACATGGCAGACCTATGCTGCGGGAATCGTACATTCTGGATACTCTTGAATTGCACAGGAAAATCACAGCAGCGCAAGTTCAGTCCGCCGTGCAGAATACTATGCCCACGGCGTTGACGTTGCGGATGAACTGTCTCCCGGTTTCCGTGATCGGTTCTTCCGCGAGGAACTGCACATTCCCGATTATCTTCTCGAAAATCTCGCAAGGCCAAGCCCGAAAAACAGGCTGAAATTTGAGGAAATCAAAAATTATGTGCCGAAGCCGAAGAAGGTCAAGCCTAACAAAGTAACGGTGAAGCAGGCAGAGAAAGCCGCCAGCAACACCATTGATGAAAACTATGATGTTCCCCAAAAGTTTCTCGAACTGTACTACCGGCTCCACAATGCTGAATCTCTCATGCGAAAGAGTTGGGAGGTTACGTTCGACTTGAACCCGAAACTTCTTACGCATCCGGAACAGGTCAAAGTTCTTCGCTTTGCCCTGAAGCCTCATCTTGAGTTTTTGAAAACGCTGGGCGAAGTTCTTGCAGAATCCAGCGGTAAATCCTCTAAAACGGCATAACCACAGGCACTTGTAAGCCATCAACGAGCCACCCGCCGCAAGAGCAGGGCGGAAAGCATCCGCGCCCTTGCGCCTGATAAAAATTGGAACTTTGATTTTCTCGCCCGACTTTGCCACGGTGGGACGATCAAAGGAGCGTGCGTTTGAACAAAAAGAAAAAGTCCACAAATACTTCCCCTTACCCCGATGAAGTCATCGACCGTCTGGCGCGGGCATTCTACCCAGCCATCCTTGCCTGCTGGAACAGCGAGGAAGGCCAACGAGAGTTTGCCGCATGGCAGGCAGAGCAGGCTCATCACACCACCATCAAAGAAAAACAGAGCGTTCCCGACGGGGAACGCCCTGCTGTACATATCGCTGTTGTCTGTGGCTTTTGGCAGGGTGCGTCCGGGTGGGCGCACCCTGTTTTTCTGTATAAAAAGATTTGTTAGTTTGGCTTGAACTCAACTCTACTAAAAGAACCCGACATAGCCGGATCAAGCGTATGCTGTTCCAATCCCATCAAATCCTCAAATGTTTTTTGTTGTGCCGTAAAACAGTTTTCGTTCAGATATTTCAGCAAATTTCCTTTTTCTATAATTCCATTGTCATCCAGAATCTTTACAGACACTGAAAAAAGAGATGCCGTGGGAACTTCAACCATATCTCCCGGTTCAAATGTTCGCCATCCACGACTTCCAAGCTGTCTAAACAAATATTGATATTGACTTGGAGATAGTACCTCCAACATATATGCTCTACGAATCATCATCGCAATTGAGACATGCCATTTTTCTTTTAATCTTAAATATTCATTTAAAACCGTTGGATATTGAAGATCTTTCAAGAATGCTTCTTTTGGCAGCAAAAATGCAGATGCAAATTGATTTGCGTCTGATTCATTGCTCCGATACTCGGCATCTGCTTGCGATTTCACATCTGAAACAATATGACCGAGTATCCAGTGTCCTAGTTCGTGAGCCAACGTAAAGTTCAATCTTGCAGGTGTTGTTTTATCTGTATTATATGTTGTGAAATAGAACCTCTTGCTTTCTCCATTATTGGCAAGGACCGGAATGTGACTGATTGCGTCCAAATGCCCTACGTTTTCCGAGAAAGAAGTTACCACAATTCCAAGATTTTGTAACAGATAGCTCATATTACGAATGGGCCTATCCGATAAGTCCAATTTTTCCCGAATTTTTTTTGCGATTAGTTCCATGTCAGAACACTCTGCTACAGATTTCATACAATCGATCAATTGTTCGGTTGATGGATATTCAATATATTCTGCAAAAAAGTCATAAATATATGATTTCAATACATCAATGTTTGTTTGCCGTAGTTTTACGGCTCTTGTCGTGGTTGTAGTTGCTCTACAATATGCAACTCCGGGACTAAAATTATCGCTGCTACCTTCAAAGAAAAATTTCGGTGGAAATTTCAATTCTTGCGAAATTGCTAATACTTTATCGGCACTTGGTTTGATTAAACCATTTTCATACTGAGAGACAGTTTGCTTTGTCACCCCTATCTTTTCTGCTAGCTTAGGACTGGAAATATTTTGGATTTCACGAGCCAATGTCAGCCGCATTCCATTAAACTCGGATGTAACAATGGCACCCATTTTTACCCATCTTTCCGTACAAATTTTTTCCGCGGTTTGAATTCCGGAATACTGTCGATTTGAACGCCATACTCATTACCAGTTTCTTCCTTAAACTTAGTAATTTCATCTTCCGGAACAGCTTCTTTCCAATTCATCGGAATTGCAGAATCCAAATTCATTTCATCAACGATGCAACCATTTGCATTCAAAATTTCCAATGTACAGCTTCTGATCAATTGAGCTAAATCCAAGCGGTACGTTAAAATTCCAAATCTCAAGACTTCACCGTCTACTGCTTGCTCCAATTCATCGAAGGGCTTTTCGGCTTTTTGCTGCACAGCTTTATCTTGTCCAAACAGTGACATCTGCTCATACTGGGGAACCATTTCATTCAAATCTTGATTAGCCGGAAGTCCCGAAAAAACGTAATGCATCTCACCATTCTGCAATTTGACAAGTCTATTGCGGAAATTTTCTTGGCGAAGAATCATAATGGCTGTTTTGCTGTGAGGATCATATGCCACAGCATACTTCCAGCTTCCAGAGACCATCAAAACCACACGATATCCTGCCTTTGTTAAATGTTCATGTTCATTTTGAAAGATATGTGCCCAGCCGTGCTGTCCTTTTCCGTTAGAATACATCAAATCGGCATAGACACCTTCATTTTCTTCCATGCATGTAGATGCTTTCAACAATCAGTTTTGCCATTGCCATTGCGGAATCTTCAAAAAATGCTTTTTTCATGTGAACCTCCTTCACAGATGAAATTATAAGCGGTGGAATTTTCTTACACTTCATATTTTACATGAATTTTGTAAAAAGTCAAGTGAACGAATGACGTTTTATACATTCAAATACAAAAGCGCAGCACCTCCCAAAAAGTACTGCGCTTTTGTATAATTTGAGCTACCAGTTAATCCTCCAACCCACAGCTCCCGGTCACATTCTTCAAATATTTCTCCGGGTCACCATTCAGAATCAAATCCGCATAGCCCAGCGGGTCATTGTAGATGAGATAGTCCAACTCCGACCTCTGCGCCATAGTCACGTCCAGCGCATCCTCGACCCCGGTGCAGTTGATGGTAATCATTCTCTCATCCCGGAGCAGCAGTTCCACGCAACCGGTGTCCATGTTGAATTTGCAAGCTCTTTCATCGTACTTCATGTTCATGTCCTCCTGAAATCATATTGTGGCTTATGTCGGTCAATCTATGATTTCGGATTTCATCTTCCACGGACACCTGCATGGAACTTGTCGGGGCAAAGCCCTCCATCTGCTAACGCAGACCGTTCCGTCGCTTAAAAGCCCCACTGGGGCTTTCATTGCTTCGCAAACGCTAATTTTCCGAAGAAAACAAATAATCCGAACCCATCCCCTATCGGAAACAAGTTCGGATTATTTTGTTTGGTCCGAGTGGCGAGAATCGAACTCACGGCCTCTTGAACCCCATTCAAGCGCGCTACCAAAACTGCGCTACACCCGGATATCTGCAAGCGGTTATCGCTCACAGCTCAATTAGTATACTTGATTCAGGGTGTTTTGTCAAGCTTTTTCTGCCAAGTTTTTGCAAATAAATTTTCAAAACTCCGGCTCGTTTTCCTGCAGCGGCTGATCCCTTGCGGGAAACATTTCAAATTCAACAGTGGCAAGTGCAATTGCAAACACACTCTCGGCACCGGCTGCCAGCAGCGCCTGTGTGCAGGCTGCTGCCGTGGCACCGGTGGTGATCACATCGTCTACCAAAAGCACCTTTCTGCCCTCCACAAGTTCCGTGTCCGTCACCCGGAAGGCACCCGCCACATTGGCAAGGCGCTGCTCAAAGGGCAGGCCCGCCTGATGCCGCTTTGCACGAGTGCGGCCCAGTGCTTTCGGGTACAGCGGTATCCCCAGTGCGCGGGCCAGCGGCACCGCCATGAGCTGCGGCACATTGTAGCCGCGCGCTCTGCCGGATGCCGGTACGGGAACGATGCAGTCGTACCCAAGGGACATGCCTTCCACAAGCTCCGGCACCGGTTCTGCACCGGCCATATGCATCTCGCTGCCAAAGGCCAGCTTTGCCAGCCAGAGGCCCAGCTCCACCGCCGCCCACGGTGCAGCATGGTATTTTGTATGCAGGATGCCGCGCCGCACACAGCCCTCATACCGGAACGGTGCTGCTGCACCGGTCAGTTCCCCTAAATAATGCTGAGAAGCGTCCAGCCGCATTCCCGGCTTCCTGCGCAGCTCTTCCAGCTCCGCGGCACAATCCGGCAGACAGGCACACTGCCCAGCACCCGATCACAAAACGGGCAGCGGCGTGGGTACACCAACTGCCTTGCCCCGCGCAGAATGCGGCGCGGGACGCTGTAATAATCCATCAGTCCTTTTTGACGGCCACGATCACACGCACGCGCTTGCCCGCAGCACAGCCAAAGTTATCGTACCAGCCGGTCAGGTAGTAGCCCTCCGAGTTGACCTCGGTCAGCTTGGTGGCGTAGTACTGACCTTGTACACAGATACACCTGTGCGTCGTCCGCCATCTCAAAGCGGGTGCCGTTGCTCATGACCGACGCTGCACCCACCTGATCGATCTTCATGGGCATGAGCTGGACCATCGTCCGCACGCTGCCGGTCGTCTCTCTGCGGGCTGCAACACCACCTACCAGCACCGGATATTTGACGTTGGTGGTGAAAGCTACCTGCGAACCATTGACATAGCACACATAGGTAGCACCGCCGCCAATATAGCGGAAGATGGACGCATACGGTTCGCCTACAAGGCTGCCCACCTGCCGCAGACCAAGGCTGAGCAGGCTATCCGTGTTGGCTGTGATCTTCTGCCACAGAGTGGAGAGGATGTCGCCGTTGATCACACCCCACAGCACTTCGCTGGTGGTGGGCACCAGAACATCCTTCAGGTCGTCCACGATCTTATCCTGCGTATCCGTGCTGTCGCTCTTGCCGGTGGAAATGATCTTGGCCAGCGTCTGCAGTTCCGAGTAGTTGACTGCCACATTCTTGATATCATCCAGCACGCCGTAGGTCCACAGGTCGCCGGTGACATCATTCAGGATCAGGCGGTCGATCTCGCCCTTCTCATTCAGCGTATAGTAGCGGACGTTCAGAAGATTCAGGTCTGTCCCCGCTAGGCGGCTGGGACGAACCGTCCCAGCCACACCCTCCGCAGTTGTATCCAGAATCTGTACATCGTCGGCAAGGGCATAGCTGCCCAGTGCCGTTGCATCTGCATTGACCTTGCCGGTAACGACCTTGTTCTCGATGCCGCTCACGGACTCGCCTTCCGGCGTTACGCGGATCTCTACCAGCCAGCCCTTGGGGTAGTTCAGGCTTTTGTCCACATTCACAGTGCGCTGAACACCATCGGTGCACATGACAGCCACGCGCTGCAGCACATCCGCGCCGTTATCTTCCACAAGGCTGCGGGCTGCGCCCTGCACCACGCCGTAGAACACCTCGTCGGCCTCTGCGCCGGTAATAACATCCGCCGCCTCATTGTTCATGCCCAGCAGCAGAGTGACCACTTCGCCCACGCCGCCGCCGTTCAGGTGGACACCTTGGAAGCCACTGCTGTGCTGCCCAGCTGATAGCTGTGCCCGCCACGGTAACGGCCGTGGGTGCGCTGGCGCTGGGCGAAACGGCAGTGATGCGGCCTGCTGCTTTGCGGGTGTAGATCCATACAGTCTGCAGACTTTCGCTGTAATAATACACATCGTAGCGGTTCAGCTCTGCAGAAGCCGAGACCTTATCGTTGCGGTAGATGCTCACCGGCGTAAAAGGCAGCTGGGTGCCTTCCGCTGCCACAAAGGTCCCTTCAGGCTCTTGAGCATTACCGTGGAGGTGTCCACCTGACCGTTCGAAACCGTAAAGCCCAGGCTGGTACCATAGGCGCTGCCAGAGGCGGTGTTTGCCGTGAGGGTGTTATACAACAGCAAAGCACAATCCTCATAGTTCATGGCCTCGCTCTGGCTGCGGTTCAGCTGGTTACGCAGGCCCAGTTCCTGCGCCTTGTTCAGCTGTGCCGTCGGGAACACGCCGTTGAGGTCGGTCATTTTATAGCCCAGCAGCTTGAGCGCTGCGGTGCAGGCTTCTTCCAGCGTGACCGTATTATCCGGGCGGAATGTACCATCAGTATAGCCGTTTATCCAGCCCTGCTGCACCGCAATGCGCACATAGGGTGCCCACTGAGAGCTGCCGGGCACATCCTTATACAGTGTGCCCAGATTGCCCTGCTGGCTGGCGCTTTCGCGGTAGGCCGAAAAGGAGACCAGCATCTTGGCAAATGCACCGCGGGTGACGGCAGCATCCAGACTGCCGGTCTGGCTGGTATCCATAGCGCCCAGTGTAATGGCCGTCTGGATGGCCGAGTTGTTCAGGCTGGCCGCCGATGCCGGAAGCACCAGCACGGACACAGCCAGGCATGCTGCAAGCAGACATGCGAAAAGACGTTTTTTCATAGGTATATTCCCCTTCCTTGGTGTTTTGCAGTCCGGCGCAACGCCGGCAGAGAAGAGTTCAGTCATAGCGCAATGCTTCAATGGGGTTGAGCCGCGCTGCGCGCTTTGCGGGCAGGTAGCCGAACAGCACGCCAATCCCCACCGAGATGCCAAAGGCCACTGCGATGGAATTGAAGGACGGGCTGACCGTGACCGTTGTGCCGCTGGTGAACATGGGCAGCACCTTGTTTGCTCCCATGGATACGATGTAGCCCAGTGCAATGCCCAGTGCGCCGCCGAGGGCCGAGGTGGTGGCTGCTTCCACCACGAACTGCGACAGAATGGTGCGTTCCTTGGCACCCAGTGCCTTGCGAATGCCGATCTCGCGGGTGCGCTCAGTCACCGACACCAACATGATGTTCATGATGCCAATGCCGCCCACCAGCAGCGAAATGCTGGCAATGCCGGTCAGGATCACAATGACCATGTTGATCATGTTGTTCATTTCCTCCAGCCACTCGCTGGCGCTATAGACATAGTAGCCGTTATCCGAGCCAAGCAGGCGCTGCAGTTCGCTTTCCACCGCAGACTTTGCTTCGTTGGCGCGGCTCTCATCCTCCATGACCGCGGCATAGTTGTTCACCGTGCTCTGGCTGGAAAGGCGCATGGCCGTGGTATAGGGCAGGTAAACGCAGTCGTCATCGCTGCCCTGCTGCATGTCCGGATCGCTGACTTTGGCCGCCAGCACGCCCACGATGCGGAACTTGTTGGCACCGATCTTGAGCGTCTGGCCAAGGCCGTTGCCACCAAAGGCCACACGGTTGAGGTAATCGCCGATGACACACACATGCTTGTTATCCTTCATATCCATGTACTGCAGGCCGCGTCCCTGCGCGATCTGGTAATTTTTCATGGCGGAATAGTTCTCGTCCACGCCGCTGATGTTGGACCAGCGGTAGCTGGTAGTGCCGATCTTCAGCGTGCCGCTGCCGCTGAAATCGATCTGCGGCGAAATGGACTGGATCAGCTCCGGGTACTCCGTGGGCAGCTTGTACATTTCCTCCACCGAAACGGTGCGGGAGCCGTTGCCCCACACCTGCACCGAAAGGGTGTTGGTACCCAGTGCCGAAAAGCTGTCGCGCATGCTTTTGGTCATGCCGTTGCCCAAGCCCACGATGACGATGACTGCCATAACGCCGATGATGATGCCCAGCATGGTAAGGAAGGTGCGCAGTTTGTTGCTCCACACGTTCTGGATGGCCTGACGGAAGGTCTCAATGATCATGCTTTTTCCTCCTCATCCGGCAGCAGCGTGGGCTGCACCACGGCTTCCGGTGCATGGGCATCGCCATCGTAGACCACCCGCCCGTCCTCCAGACGGATGATGCGGTCTGCCTGCACCGCAATGGAATTATCGTGGGTGATGAGCACCACGGTGTGGCCCTCATCGTGCATCTGCTGCAGCATTCCCAGCACTTCGCGGCCGGTGTGGCTGTCCAGTGCGCCGGTAGGCTCGTCGGCCAGAATGACCGCCGGGTTCCGCACCAGTGCCCGAGCGATGGAAACACGTTGCTGCTGGCCACCGGAAAGCTGGTTGGGGCGGTTCCTGAGCTTATCGCCCAGACCCACCTGCTCCAGCACCTCTTTGGCCCGGGCGTGGCGCTCGCGCGGCCGATGCCGCATACACCAGCGGCACCTCCACGTTCTCCATCAGGTTGAGCCTTGGCAAAAGGTTGTACTGCTGGAAGATGAAACCCAGCATCTCGTTGCGGACGGATGCCAGCTCGTTGCGGCTCATCCGGCCAACGTCTTTTCCGTTCAGGCGGTAGGTGCCGTGGGTGGCACATCCAGACATCCGATGATGTTCATGCAGGTGGATTTGCCGGAGCCGGACTGGCCCACGATGGCCACGAACTCGCCTTTTTCGATTTTCATGGTGATGTGGTCTGCAGCCTTTACCGTGGTGTCACCCATCTGGTAATACTTGCACACCTCATCAAACTCGATCAGAGCGCTCATGCATTCCTCCTGTGTCAGCCCAGATAGACCACGCCGTCTGCCTGAGACGGATTCACGTCATCCCCTGCGGAGCCCTGCTTTTCCTCGGCTTCCACAGGCTCTTCCGCCGGTACGGTCCCGTTTTCCGGTTCTTCTTCATCGACCATGCTGTTCGCAGCATCGGCGCCTTCCTCGCCCTCGGTGCCCTCTGCATCCGCCTCGTAATAGCCGCCGTCGTCATAGTACGTATCGGTACTTGCTGCGGCAGAGTCGTAAGCCACCGTGTCATTGCCGGTCAACCCGCTGACGATCTGGGTGTAGTTGTCATGCTGACGCCGGTCTTGACCGGCACATACACATAGCCGTCCGGCGCGATCATGCCCGGGTCTGCGTTGACTGCGCTGGGGGAGTCCTGCGTGACCAGCACATAGCCGCCGCGCACGATGGCAGCGTTGGGCACGGTAAGGGTATTCTTTGCCTGTGCCACCACGATCTCAGCATTGGCGTTCATGCCCGGGCGCAGGCCATCGGTCTCATCAATGCGCACCTTGACCGGGTAGGTGGTGGTGCCGCCATTGGAGGTACCCTTCAAGGAAACACGGGTCACAACGCCGGTATAGGTTTTGTCCGGCACGGCATCCGCCGTGACCTGCACGCTCTGACCCACCGACAGGCTGCTGACCTGCAGCTCGTCCACGTTCAGGGTCATCTCCAGATAGCTCAGGTCAAAGATCGTGCACAGGTCCGAGCCGGCGGACAGCGCGTCCCCGGCCTTGGCATTCTTTTCAATAATGGTGCCGCTGATGGGCGAGGTGATGGTGTAGTTGTTCATGGCCTCCTGCAGATTGTCCATGTTCAGCTCGGCGCTGCGCAGGCTCTCGGCGGCAGACTGGATGGCCTCGGTCAGGTCCTCGCCGCTGATCTGCAGCACGATATCGTCCTTGTTCACGGCTCCGCCTTCCGGCACATTGATGGCCGTCACGGTACCGGCGGCAAGGGCAGTCAGGGTGCGCTCTGCCTGATACTCAAAGCACTTGGCGGCAATGCAGTTCACGCCATTGATGGTTGCCGTTGCTGCCTGCGCAGTGGTCAGGCCGCCTGCATTGCGCACAGCAATGGTCACGGTGCGGGTGAGCAGGTTGCCGGTGCTCAGAGCATCGGTGCCGGTCACAGCGGTCACGGTGCCGGTCAGCATTTCAAAGGTGCCGTCCAGCGTCACCTCTGCGCTCTGGCCCACCGAGAAGGTGGCGGCATCTGCTGCCGGGAACTCCAGCCGCAGCACCATTTTGGAGCTGTCACGGATGACCGCCACTTCCTGACCGCTGGTCACTTCGTCGCCCTTGGCCACCTTGAGGCACTCACAACACCTGCCACCTCGGCGCGGACATACTGGCGGTCTGCCGTCTTGTCGTAGCTGCGCTGTGCCTGCTGCAGAGCAATGGACGCCTGCTCCGCCTTGGTGGTGGCATCAGAGGAGTCCACTGTGTACAGCACGGTGCCTTCCTCCACGATGTCCCCTTCCTCAAAGCTGCTGGTCAACACCTTGCCCGCTACCAGCGACTTAACATTATATGTATTGGCAGGGTTCAGAGTGCCGGTTCCGCTGAGGGTGTTGGACACATCCCGTTTGGACGGCGAGACCTGCACATAGTTGATGTCCGTATTGGCGTTCTGTGCCTTGTCCGGGCGCAGGATGAACCATCCGCCCAGCACGGCCACGCACACCACCGGCACCATCCATTTCCAGTTCTTGCGGAAAAAGGCTGCTGCTTTGCCGCCCTTCGCTGCGGGCTTTGCCTCACCCGCAGCCGTCTGCTGTACCGCAGCATCCTGCTTCTTTTTAAAGATCATGCTTGCTGTTTCCTCCTGTATCTTTCAGGGCATGCCCTGGTTTCGGTATCGGGCGCAGGCTTTGCAAAAGCGCGCGATAAAGAGTTTATTGTTAGTTTATCGCATTTTCGTCTATTACACAAGCGTCTAAATTTTGTTTTGACGCATTTGTGTCAAAGTTTTACCCAACTTTCACACCGTGCCCTCTTTTGCCTTCCAGACAAAACAAAAGAGACAGTGCCCCGCTCTTGCAGGGTACTGCCTCTTTTTTGAAGCACGATCTTTATTCAGCTGTAGTTTCCACCACCACATACACCCCGGCAGGGACGCATGCAGCCCATGCGCCGTCCTTGTCCAGCCAGCCGAATTGCTCGCACACATGGTCCGGGCACTGACTGTCCAAAAACGCGATGGCACCATCCTTTACCTGCAGATGCACGACATAATTGCCCACATCATACAGGTAATCGTGGTCTGTATCCAGCGGCAGAGTCTCGGTGATGCCATCGCCAAAATCGACGGTGGCCTGCAGGCCGCTGCCCTTGCTGCTGTGTGCTGCGCGCACGCCGAAATACAGCGCTGCTGCCAGCACAAGGATCACTGCAGCAAAGATCAGGTTCTTCATCCATGGCTTCAGGCCTTTGGAGCCGGAAGCGTTTTCAGGTGCTTTGCGGATACTCATGCAGCGTAGTCGCTGGCAGCCTTACCTGCAATGCGGCCAAACACGGTGAAGTCTGCAACAGCGTTGCCGCCCAGACGGTTTGCACCGTGCACACCGCCAGTGACCTCACCTGCTGCAAACAGGCCAGGGATCACAGTGCCGTCCTCCTTGAGGACTTCGGTGTTGGTGTTGATGGTCAGGCCGCCCATGGTGTGGTGCACACCAGCAGTGACCTTGATTGCATAGTACGGAGCAGTATCCAGCGGGTTTGCAAAGCTGGTGCGGCCAAAGTCGGGGTCATTCTTGGCCTCAACATAGCCGTTCCAAGTCTTCATGGTCTCGGCAAAAGCAGCCTCATCAACGCCCATTGCCTTGCCCAGCTCCTCGTAGGTCTCGCCGGTCACGGTGTAGCCCTTCTTAATGTAGCCCTGAATGACGCTGGAAGCATCGACCATAGCCTGATCGACCACCAGCCAGCTGTAGCTGCCGGTCTGAGCGATCTCAGCAGCAGAGACCACGTCACGGGTGCCCACTTCGTCGATGAAGCGCTTGCCCTCGGCGTTGATCAGCACAGCGCCGTCGCCGCGCAGACCCTCGGTGATCAGGCAGCGGTGTTGGCCTCAACGGTGGGGTGGATCTGGATCTGATCCATATCCACGGTGCCAGCGCCGATGGCGGTGGCCATCTCAATGCCCTGACCCTGAGCGCCGGCAGCGTTGGTGGTCATGAAGCCCTTCAGCTCAGGCTTGTACTCGACAACCATGTCCAGATTTGCGCCGAAGCCGCCGGTGGTCAGCACCACAGCCTTGGCGTTCACAGTGACGGTCTCGCCGGTAGAACCGGTGGCCTTGATGCCCACAGCAGCGCCGCTCGCATCGGTCAGGATCTCGTTGGCGGTGGTGTTCAGCAGAATCTGAACGCCAGCCTTCTCACAGTTCTCCTCCAGCAGGGGGATCATGTAGGAACCGACAGAAACGGTCTTGCCCTCTGCGTCCACAGGGCGATGGATGCGCTTGACGGATGCGCCGCCAAAGCTGGAAACGCTGTGCAGGGTGATGCCGTGCTCGTCCAGCCAATCGATGGCATCAGCAGAGTTGGAGCACAGGTCTCCACCAGAGCAGGGTCGTTGATGCCCTTGCCGCCGATCATGGTGTCCAGCTCCATCAGCTCAACAGAGTCGAAGTAGCCGGTGGGGTTCTTCTGGTACTCTGCCCACTGCTCAGAGACGGTCTTTGCCAGAGCGGTGATGGTCTCGTTGTCAGCGTACTTTTCAGCAGCGGTCTTCAGGGTCTTTTCGACACCGGCAGACTCGCCGAACTCGTTCTCATCCTGATACACAGTCTTGCCGGCGTTCATGCCGCCGGTAGCGCGCACAGAGTTGCCGCCCACCATGGCCTGGCTCTCCACGATCACAACGCTCTTGCCCTCGGCAGCAGCGGTGATGGCAGCGGTCATGCCTGCGCCGCCTGCACCCACGATGACAACGTCAGCGTCAACGGTGGAATCCTCGGCCTTGGTCTCGTCGGCCTTGACCTCGATCTTATAGTCGTCGGCGTTCAGGCCGGCGGCAGTCAGGGCAGCGGCTGCTGCCTCCTTGATGGCGTTGGAGGTGATGGTCGCGGTGGACACGCCGTCCACGGCGATGCTGCCGGTCTCAGCGATCTGAGCGGGCAGCTGCTCCAGTGCCAGCGTACCGATGCCGGGGGTCTCGTCCTTACCCTCAGCGGTGCAGCCGGTGATCTTGCCGTCTTCCAGCGTCAGGGTAACGGTAACGTCGCCGCCCATACCCTTGGCAGTGCCGGTGAAATCGCCGGACACGCCGCCTGCGGTGGAAGCGGACTTGCTGCCGCAGCCGTAGCCCAGCAGACTGACACCCACAACAACCGCCATGGCCAGCGCAGCCACGCTCTTGCGGATCTGATTCTTTTTCATTGTTTCTTCCTTCTCATATTCGGGTTGCTTGTGTTCGGACATCTATCAGCAAAAAAGGGGGAGCTGCTCATTCGGAAAGCAGCTTCCCCTCGCTGAAACTTAGGAAAAACTTAGGCGTTAGCCTGAGCTGCAGCAACAGCGCATGCAACGGTAGCACCAACCATGGGGTTGTTGCCCATGCCGATCAGGCCCATCATCTCAACGTGTGCAGGCACAGAAGAAGAACCTGCAAACTGAGCATCACCGTGCACACGGCCCAGAGAGTCGGTCAGGCCGTAGCTTGCGGGGCCTGCGGCCACGTTATCGGGGTGCAGGGTACGGCCCGTGCCGCCGCCGGAAGCGACAGAGAAGTACTTCTTGCCGTTCTCGATGGCCCACTTCTTGTAGGTGCCGGCAACCAGATGCTGGAAGCGGACGGGGTTGGTGGAGTTGCCGGTGATGGAGCACTGAACGTCCTCCTTCTTCATGATGGCAACGCCTTCCATAACGTCGTTTGCACCGTAGCACTTGACGCTGCGCGCTCGCCCTCAGAGAAGGGGATCTCCTTGACGACGGTCAGGGTCTGAGTGGGGATGTCGTACTCAGTCTGAACATAGGTGAAGCCGTTGATACGGGAAATGATGTAAGCTGCATCCTTGCCCAGGCCGTTCAGGATGACACGCAGGGGGGTCTTGCGGACCTTGTTTGCAGTGCGGGCGATGCCGATAGCACCCTCAGCAGCTGCAAAGGACTCGTGGCCTGCCAGGAAAGCGAAGCAGGTGGTGTCCTCGCTCAGCAGACGACGCCCAGATTGCCGTGGCCCAGACCGACCTGACGCTGCTCAGCGACAGAGCCAGATGGTGAAAGCTTCCAGACCTTCGCCGATGGCAGCAGCGCACTCGGCAGCATCGGTCAGGCCGCGCTTGACAGCGATAGCGGTGCCAGGGTGTATGCCCAGACAGCGTTATCAAAGCAGATGCTGAACGCCGCGCACGATCTTGTCGCAGTCGATGCCCTTAGCGAGGAGCATCTCGTTGCAAGCGTCCAGAGACTCCAGGCCGTTAGCCTTCAGGCATGCCTCGATTTTCGGCATGCGGCGATCCATAGATTCAAAAGTTGCCATGAGTTGTTCCTCCTCTCTTATTCCTCACGCGGGTCGATGTACTTCACAGCGCCCTGCTCCTTGCTGAAGCGGCCGTAAGTACCCACGTTCTTCTCATAAGCCTCGTTGGGGGTCTTGCCGTGACGGATATCCTCCATCATCTTGCCCAGCTTGACGAACTGATAGCCGATGACCTCATCGTTGGCATCCACAGCCAGCTTGTTGATATAGCCCTCGGTCAGCTCCAGATAACGGACGCCTTTGCCTTGGTGGAGAAGATGGTGCCGGTCATGGAGCGCAGGCCCTTGCCCAGGTCGTCCAGACCTGCGCCGATGGGCAGACCGTCCTCAGAGAAAGCGGTCTGGCTGCGGCCGTAGACGATCTGCAGGAACAGCTCACGCATAGCAACGTTGATGGCATCGCACACCAGGTCGGTGTTCAGAGCTTCCAGAATGGTCTTGCCGGGCAGGATCTCGCCTGCCATAGCAGCAGAGTGGGTCATACCGGAGCAGCCGATGGTCTCCACCAGAGCCTCCTCGATGACACCGTTCTTGATGTTCAGGGACAGCTTGCAGGTACCCTGCTGAGGTGCGCACCAGCCCACACCGTGGGTGTAGCCGCTGATGTCCTTGATCTCATAGGCCTTGACCCATGCGCCCTCTTCGGGGATGGGAGCCGGACCATGCTTAGGACCTTTGGTGATCGGGCACATATTCTGTACTTGCTGCGAATAGGTCATAATCATACTCTCCTTTTGACAAATGTTGCTTTGCAGCACAAAGCCGCTGCCGCGCCCTGCCGGCACAGCCGCTGCCCTTTGCTGCTTGCATCTGACCGGGCGCGCCGCTCTCTTTCAGCGCCTTAACCGGTACTACCACGCATGATTTTATTATAGAGAAAGCTGACGGATTTTGCAATACATTTCCGGTAAAAAACATCAAAACTATTTGCAGTTGCCTTCCGCTAACTGTCAATTCGGATGCTTTTGTCATTTCATTCGTCAAGTTTTTGTCAACTATGTCAAGAGGGCAAATTTCACGCTCCTGTGTCCTGCCTGCGCGGTGTCTGCCCGGCAGGCTTCAGTACCCACATGGCCGCAAAGCCCGCCGCTGCGCCGCCCACGGCAAGCCAGTGCCGCCCGGCTTCCAACCCCCAGAGATTTGCTGCAAACGGAAAGGCCAGACTGCCCACGCTCTGCCCCAGTGCCAGAAAACCGTAGTTCACCCCTGCGTGCGGCAGGCCGAACAGATCGGTGGAAAGGCGGGCAGCACCGCTGCAAGGCCGGAATAGCAGAAGGTAAGCCCCGCATAACAGGCGATCACCACCAGCCTGCGCAAACGCAAACCCTGCCGAAAGCCCCAGCGACACCGCAAACAGCAGCAGATCGGTGGCCTGCGGCCAATTTTATCGCTGAGCATGGGCATCAGCAGGCGGCCCGCCGCACTGCCCACGCTGCCCAGCACCACGCTCCACAATGCAGCGCTTTCGTCCAGCCCCCGCTCCACGCCCAGCTTCAGGATGATGGGGCTGAACAGAAGCACCGCCGGGGTGGAAAAGCACACCGCGCCTGCGCACAGCCAGTACTGCTTTGTTTTCAGCATCTGCCACGGGGAAAGGTCAATGGTATTTTTGTCGTTTTGCCGCTGTTTTCGGCATCCTGCGGCGGGTCCTGCAAAGCAGGCTGCCCGCAAGGCAGACGGGCAGCGTTATGGCCCCCAGCGCCCAGAACGCGCCCCGGATGCCCTGCACGATCCCAAAGCCGCTGACCGCCGTGCGCACGAACACGGTGAGGAACGCACCGGAAAGGCCCACCGCCCCGCCGATCACGCCGGTGGCAAGGCCCTTGCGCCCGGCATACCACTTCTGTGCGCAGGACTGGATGGATGGGTACAGAAACGCCGTGCCCAGCCCCGCCGGGATGCTGAATGCCAGAAAAAAGCTACCCGCACTGCCGCCCGGCAGCATGGCCGCTGCAAAAAATCCGCCGCACAGCAGTGCTGTTCCCCACAGAGCCGCACACCGCGGGCCTCGGCTGTCCTGCAGAAAGCCGCCGAGGACGCACCCCACGCCGAACGCCGCAATGAGGATACCGAAGGCATAGCCTGCCCCCTGCTCGCTCAGGCCGTACTCGTCCATGACCGGCTGCTGAAATACGCCCCACGCCGCCGGGATGCCCGTGAGCACCTGAATGGCTGCGCCCGCCGCAAGGATGGTCCATGGATGTTTTGCTGTAAATTGCTGTTTCATCGTCTGTCCTCCGAATGGTTTTTCCTTTACAGTGTGCCCATTTCAATTGACAAAACGGCAGATTTCTTTATAATGAATAAGGTAAAAGTATTTACATTGATTTATATAGAGAGGAACCATCTTATGAAAACACAGGCATTGAAGGCATGCGCGACCTGCTGCCCGCTGAGCAGACCCTGCGCGATTACATTCAGGGCAAAATTCTGGAGACCTACCGTGCGTCCGGCTTCGAGCGCATTTCCACCCCCATGCTGGAGGATATGGAGAATCTGGACAAATCCGACGGCGGCGACAACCTGAACCTGATCTTCAAGGTGCTCAAGCGCGGCGATAAGCTCACCGCTGCCTGAACACCGGCGATCCCAAGCAGCTGTCCGATATGGGCCTGCGCTATGACCTGACCCTGCCGCTGAGCCGCTACTATGCCGCCAACAAGGATAAGCTGCCCAGCCCCTTCAAGGTGATCCAGACCGACCGTGTGTTCCGCGCCGAGCGCCCGCAGAAGGGCCGTCTGCGCGAGTTCGTACAGTGCGATATCGACATTCTGGGCGATTCTTCCCCCAATGCCGAGGTGGAACTGATCGACGTGACCACCCGTGCCCTGCTGAACATCGGCTTCACCGGCTTCACCGTCAACATCAATGACCGCCGCATCCTGCGCGGGATGCTGGAGAGCATGGGTTTTTCCGCTGATACGCTGGATTCCGTCTGCATCACCTTTGATAAGATGGACAAGATCGGCGCCGATGGTGTGAAGCTGAGCTGACCGAAAAGCAACTGCCGGAAAATGCCATCAACGCACTGGCCGACTTCATTGCCGCAGGCGAAGTCACGCTGGATGCCGTGGCTGCCCGCTGCGCAGACCCCGCCATTGCCGACGACCTCAAGTATGTCCTTGCTACCGCCAACGCCATGGCTGCAGGCCGCTATCAGGTAGCCTACTGCCCCAGTCTGGTGCGCGGTCAGGGCTACTACACCGGCATGGTGTTTGAGATCACCTGCCCTCAGTTCAGCGGTGCCGTGGCCGGCGGCGGCCGCTACGACAACATGGTGGGCAAATTCCTGGGCACTCAGGTGCCCGCCGTGGGCTTCTCCATCGGCTTCGAGCGGGTGTGTGGCATCCTGCTGGAGCAGGGCTACCAGATCCCCGGCGCAAAGCAGAAGATCGCCCTGCTGTACGGCAAGGATGCCGACTTCACCGCCGTTCTTGCCAAGGCTGCAGACCTGCGCAACAGCTACAATGTCACCGTTCTGCAGCAGGCCAAGAAGCTGGGCAAACAGTTGGGCCAGCTGGAAGCTTCCGGTTTTTCCGGTGCCGCCTTTATGGATAAGGATGAGATCAAAATTTTTGCGCAGCAGTAAATAATTGCACACAAAGCCCCTTTACTTTTGACATGCTACCCCTAGAGTAGACAGAGTAAAAACAAAACTCTGAGTACTCTTGGGGTATTTTCATGTCAAGAAAAAACACCTCAGAATCGAGCGATTTTCTGAGGTGTTCTTGTTTTTTCTGGTTTAAAAGCCGGTAGGCGGCACATAGTAACTGGGGATCGAGGCTGTTTTCTGCACATTTGCCTGCTGGCGCAGTGCTGAACGGGTCACCTCTGCCCAAGAATACTGGGTCATATACTCGCCGCGATAGGAATTGGTGGCCGAGCGGCTGCCCCGCAGGAAATTGTAATAATCACAATCCACCTTGCTGGTGTCCAGCGCCAGTGTGCTGCGGCCGCGGATGAGCAGGCCGGTAACACCTGCATCCTCCAGCGTATGGCTCAGGTCAAAGATCAGATTGCGGAGATGGCTGTGCAGCGATGCGGAGTCGGCTTATCCTCCCACAGCACGGCCAGCATTTCGCCGTTGGTGCAGGTGGCACCATTGCGATCCACCAGATAGGCCAGCAGCTCCTTGCTCTTGCTGCGCTTGAAGGCCAAAGCGCGCCCGCCCACGAAGATCTCAAAATTGCCAAAGCACTGGATCTTGATGCCGACAGGGGCATTCTCCGGCGGGTAGCGCAGATGCTCCAGCACATTGCGCACATCTGCCTCGTTTGCAGGCTTGAGTAAAAAGCCGCTCACGAAGATCTGCAGCGCTTCCAGCGCATACTCCGGGTGCTCTGTTACCACAATGATGTTGCAGCGCGGCTGCAGCTTCTGGATCATGCGCGTCAAAGCAAGCCCGTTCATGCCGGGCATTTCCAGGTTGAGGAAAGCCGCGTCCATCGGCCCCTGACGCATCCAGCTCAGTGCATCCTCGGTCGTCATGGCGCTGATATAGTCACAGTCGGGTGCAACGCGGCACAGGATGCGGATCAGCGAGTTGATTGCAAGCTGTCCATCATCGACGACCAGTATCTTCATTCGTACACCCCCGCAAGTTTACCATACATGTTCTCTGTTTCAGTTTAACACTTTGTCCTTTGATTCGCAAGTTTTTTTGCACAAAAAGACAGAAGCTCCACACTTCTTTACAAAAAGACGTTCCTTCCCCATCAGTTTCCTCATGAAGCAGCTGGCTGAAAGAGGCATCTTTCCCATTTTCATTTCCGGCAGTCAAAGCAACTATACAAGATACTCTGTGCCATCCAGTCCGGTCAGTTTTTGTGCTGTCGTTTGTCCCACACGGGTGCAGAGCCGCTCATACGCCTTCCGCATCCGGGTCGGGCGCGAGGTGCAGTTGTGTGCATCGGAAGAGACCGCGTCCACCAGCCCCGCCTTGACCCAGTGCTCCAGCCGCATCCGCTGCCAGAAGCCGCTGTCCAGCACAGCCGAACAGTTGATCTGGCAGCGCAGCCGGTACTGTTTGTGCAGGCGGGCCAGCAGGCCGTGCTGCGCAAGGCAGGGATACCGCTCAATGTGGGCCACCAGAATGCGGTAACCCGCACCCGTGATCTCCTGCAGAGCCGTTTCCAGCTCCTTTGCCGTTATGTTCGGCACAAATTCCAGCAGCACCCAGCCGGTATCTCCCAAGGTCAGCAGCTGGCGCTGGACTGCCGCATATCCCGCCGCAGGGGTATACAAAAGCTCTGAGCCGTGCTCCAGTTTCAGGTCGTAGCCCTTCTGCGCACAGTAATCCCGGGCAAAGGCCAGATGCCGGTCATAGACTTCCTGCGGGAAGCGTTCCATGCCCGGCGTACTGTGTGAGGTAGCAAACAGGTGCCGCACACCGTCTGCTGCCGCTGCATCCAGCATGGCATACATTTCTTCTCTGGTCTGCGCACCATCGTCCACGCCGTAGACGAAGTGCGCATGATAATCCGTAAAGCCGCTCATTTCTTTTCCGCTTCGTGGCTTCGTTTATAATACTTTCTGTAATAGCCGTACTTTCCATACTTTGAGTAGGATTTGTAGTACTTGCGGCCCATATAGTTGTCGTAGTCCACCTGATTGAGCACGGTGCCCAGAATGGGGCAGCCGGTCTGCTCGATCTGCTGCTTCACGTCCAGCAGCTCCTGACGGCTTACATCGTTGTAGTTCACTGCGATCAGGGTGCCGTCACATGCCTTGGCGATCTCCGCCGCATCGATGACCACGCCCACCGGGGGTGCGTCCACAATGACGTAATCTGCCATTCTGGCCAGCATATCCAGCAGTTCGGCAAAATGGCTGTTGGTCAGCAGCGCCAGCGGGTTGGGCACATCGCGGCCCACCGGCACCATGATCGCGTTGGGGATGTCGGTCTGGTAGATGACCTCATCCATGCCCACCATTCCGGCCAGAAAATGGGAGAGGCCCTTACCGTCGCTGCGGCCATCCTCATATTTCAGGCCGTAGTCACTGTTGACCATGCTGCGGCGCAGGTCCGCGTCCACCAGCGCCACCTTGATGCCGCGCTGTGCCAGCGTGCGCATCAGGTTCATGGACAGATAGCTCTTGCCCTCTGCAGCATGGCAGCTGGTGATCATGATCTTTTTGACACTCGCACCTGCAAAGGAGAGGTTGGTGCTCAGGGTATTAAAGGCTTCATTTCCCGCATAATCCAGAGCCGGAAATTTTGTGATCTTCAGCTGTTTCATGCTTTCCTCCCAGAGCTGCCACCCACACGGCGGCGGACATCATTGGCAAACCGCTTGGTGCGGCGCTTGAACTCGCTTTTCTCTTTCGGCTGTTCGCCAGCATCGGCCAGCGGGATCGATGCCAGCACCACCATGCCGGCGTACTTACGGATATCATCGGCAGACTTGTAGGTATCGTCCAGCATGGTCCGCAGCACCACCACGGCGCAGGCCAGCACAAAGCCCACTACAAAGCCCAGCAGGATGTTCTTGGCCTTGTTGGGGCTGAACGGGTTCTCCGGCACACGCGCAGAAGACATCAGGGTGGGCTCGTCCGTCTTCATCTTTTCCGAGATGTACTTTGCGCCCACATCCGCATACTCGTTTGCGATCGCTGCTGCTTCTTCCGGATCCGGGTTCGTGACCGTGATATCCAGCATACGGGTGTCGCTGGTGTTGGTGACAGACAGCATACTGGCCATATCGGTGTAGGTGTAATCCAGATCCAGGTTGCTGATGACCTTTTCGTGGACTTCCCACATTTCAAAGACCTTGATGTAATCGCTGGTCAGCTCGCTGCCGACCTGCAGATCGGAGAAGTTCAGCACCGAATCATTGCGGCTGACCACATAAATGGTGGCCGTTGCCTTGTACATCGGCGTTACCAGAAAAAACGTATAAAGCGCCATCAGTACGGCACCCACCACAGCCGTGGCTGCAATGAGCGTCCAATGGGCCAGCAGGCCCATGAACAGTTCCAGCAGATCAATGGTATCTTCTCCCTGTTCCGGCTGTACCGCCAAAGCTGTGCGCTCCTTCACAAAAGTATCTTGCTGCACGATTTCACTCCTTATAACCTTATAATACTGCCGCCCATGCGGCCCGGGCGTTGTGCCCTTTCTTCTATTTCTCTGAATCCTATACGCCAAAAATGCGGCGTTCCCTTTTTCATCAGGGAGCACCGCAGAACATTTCTAGTTCTTAGCCCTCAATGGTCTTCACGGCCACCAGAATGAAGTTGGAGCCATAGAGCTTGACCTGACGGCCCTTCAGGTTCACCACGATCTTGCCATCCACGACCTTACCGGGCACAGTATAGTAGGTATAGGTCACAGTGCCGTCTGCCTTCGTCTTGGGCACAGCCACCAGAACGGTAACTTGCTCGTTGTCCTCGTAAGCAGCCTCAATGACCTTGGACTCAATGGTCAGCTTAACATTTGCAGCGTCGAGCAGGTTAGAGGTCTGCATCTCAAAGGCCTGCGTTACAGTAACATCTATAGTCGTCTTCTTTTCTTTCGAAGCGCCCGCAGCCTTCTGCAGGTCTGCATCAGAAGTGATGTCCTGCAGGACTTCCTCGACCTGAGCGGTATCCTCCTTGGCAGTGACCTTCACATCGCTGACAATGCCCAGAACACCGGTGACGGTAGCAGAACCGCTGGCCTTGACCTCATCTGCCACAGTCTTGCTGGGCGTTGCTGCCAGAACAGACACACCCATGCCCACGACCATAGCAGCGGTCAGAACAGCGCTGATAACTTTCTTCATAATGAAGATCTCCTTTCACTTCAAGCCGCACTCCCCAAGATGCTGCTTTCTATCGCAAATGCTTTTCAACATTTACATCATTCTTCAACAGGCTCCCAGAACAGCGTCAGAACCGCTTTCTGGATGGAAGCTTCGGTCGGATAGAACTCGGTGAATCCGTCCTCTGCCACCTTGTGCTCGCCTTCCAGTGCAATGGCAGGCTCCACAGTATCATCTTTGGCAGCCCACACCTCGTTCACCAGCCGGCCCTTTGCAAGGTCGGTGACCAGATAAGGCTGCAGCGCATCGTACACCTGTGCGGTGAACTGCTGATCCTGCTGCACCCTGCTTTCCAGCTGTGCGGAAAGCTGTGCAAGATACTCCTCCTGCCGCACCATGCGGGCTTCGTTGGTGCCTTCGCCAATATCCATGCGCCTGCGCACAAAAATCTCAGCCTGATCGCCCTGCAGCGTCAGGGTAGCTCCCTTGGTCATGGCCGGGTCTGCTGCGGAGAAATCATCCTCCAGCGTCACGGTCACACCGCCTGCAAGGTCGTTCAGCACCGAGATGCCGTCCAGACTCATAGCCAGATAGAAATCAATGTTTTCCCCCTGCAGCAGGCGGGACACCGCATCACGGGCATAGCCGCAGCTTTCCTCCTTGCCATCGCCAAAGCCATGGGCAAGGCTGATCTGCATCTGAGTGGTGCCCACCGGATTGCCCAGCATACCCAGCACCGTCACCTCTGCCATGGTGTCGCGGTCGATCTTGAGCTGACGGACCGTCTTGTCTTTGCTGTCTATCACAATGAGCCGCTGAAAATCCGCCTGACCGCCCTGATAAGAGCCTTCTGCTTCCACCTCGCTGTCATGGTCGATGCCCATAACAAGGATGGTGGTCAGGTCTGTGCGCCTGCGGTAGGTCACGCCGTCCACTTCCATGGTCTCGGCGGTCTCCTGCGGCAGCTCCGTCCGGGTCTCCGGCTTTTGGCTGCGCTTTTCCAGCCAGCTTCCGCCCACAAAAAACAGTACAGCTGCCAGCACCAGCACAGCCAGCGCAGCAGCGGCACCACGATATTGTTTTTGTCTGTTCAAGCGGGTAAGCTTCCCTCTTTTCTTCGGAATATAGTTTTCTGCGGGAAGGTCTTTCCATTGCCACAGAAAGATATTCCTTGGCCTATTATATCGTCACAGGTGTGCAACTGTCAATGTATTTTCGTTATTTTCCGGCAGGAAATTTCGCATTTTCAGCCTTTAGGGAGCCACAGATAAACACAAACCCCGGCCATGCAGAGTTCATCCGCACAGCCGGGGCCAATTGGTATTTTATTTGATATCCAGTTCAGGCGGCACATCGATCTGGTCCGAGACATACTTACCGTTCTTTTTGCGCTGCCGCACGCACTCCGTCAGCAGATATTCGATCTGCCCGTTCACCGAGCGGAAGTCATCTTCGGCCCAGGCGGCAAGGGCATCGTAGAGCTTCGCGTTCAGGCGCAGGGGCACCTGCTTTTTTGGTTCTGCCATCAGTACAGGCTGCCGCTGTTCACGATGGGCTGGGCATCACGGTTGCCGCACAGCACCACCAGCAGGTTGGAGACCATTGCCGCCTTGCGCTCGTCGTCCAGCTCCACTACCTTGTTCTCATTCAGGCGTTCAAGGGCCATTTCCACCATGCCCACAGCACCGTCCACGATCATCTTGCGGGCATCGATGATGGCGCTTGCCTGCTGGCGCTGCAGCATCACGCTGCGATCTCCGGCGCATAGGCCAGATAGGTGATGCGGGCTTCCACTACCTCGATGCCAGCCTCGGCTACATTCTTCTGGATCTCGTCCCGGATGCGGGCGGCTACCACCTCCGAGGAGCCGCGCAGACTGCCTCATCGGCTACGCCGTCGCCGGTGGTATCCACATTGGGAGCCACATCATAGGGGTAAATGCGCACCACATTGCGCAGAGCGCTGTCGCACTGCAGGGAGAGGTACTCCTTGTAGTTGTCCACATTGAATACGGCCTTTGCGGTATCGGTCACGCGCCAGATGACCGCAATGCCGATCTCCACCGGGTTGCCCAGACAATCGTTGATCTTCTGGCGGGAGTTGTTGAGGGTCATCATTTTGAGCGAGATCTTCTTGCTGGTCGATTCTGCGGTCTGGGAACTGCTGTTGCCTGCCTTAAGCAGGGCCGCCATGCCGGTTTCGCCGCTGTTCACATCGCCGCTCTGGCTCAGTTTGGTGCCAGCTGCCGGGTTCACCGCGGTGCAGAAGGGGTTCACCCAGTAAAACCCCTGTCCCTTCAGGGTGCCGATGTAATCGCCGAACAGGGTGAGCACCAGTGCTTCCTGGGGCTTTAACACCTTCAGGCCGCAGAGCAGGAAGATGCCCGCCACCCAGTATGCGATGGACAGGATCGTGAGCAGGATGCCCGGAAACAGGCTTTCGTCCAGCAGAATGATGCTGTAGAAAAACAGCAGGACGGTAACAGCATAACCCAGCAGGGTGAGCAGCAGCATGACCATGCCGTTCTTTTTGGTCTGCAGAATTTTCTCTTCCATAACAGTTCCCTCCTTCACAGGGTGCGAAAGCGTTTCTTTGTGATATCAAAATCATATCACTTTATATCATTCTTGTCAAGTCCTCCGCAGGCAAAAAAGAGCCGCCGCACAAACACTGTGCAGCAGCTCCTTTTTATTTCTCTTTTTTATTTCAATCCCCCTTATGAGGTATCCAAATGACACAAAATACAATTACACTGATCGTTCTGGCTGTCCTTGTTGTTTTTTCCCTGCCGGCTTTGTACCGAAAAAAGAAAAGCGGTGATCTGACCCTGTGGGGTAAGGGACGCAACATTCTGGGGCAGCTGCCTCGGAAGAAGCTGCTTGTGCAGCGGTGTCTTCCTCTTCCCGCAACGGATCCCAGAAGGACATTCTGCAGTTCGTTTCCTCTCTGATGAAGCTGGTGCGCAAAAATCACTGGTACATCGTCATGCCCGGCCAGCTTTCGGACGGCAAGACCAAAACCAATCTTTCGCTCGTGCTCATCACGCAGCATCGTGTCATCGGCCTGAAATGTTATGGTTATGGCGGTGCCCTTACCAATAACGGAAAAGCCGCCGACTGGACACAGAAGCTGGATAAGACGACCAAGGCGATCCACTCTCCCCTGCCGGATCAGACCGCGCAGCAGGCAGCTCTTGCGTCTCTTCTGCCCCAGCTGAATGCATCTCAGGTCGAGGTCTTTTCCGTTTTTACCACACCGGGCGTGCAGCTGATCAACTGCAGCGGCCTGAACTGCTTCACTTCCGTTTCCCTGCTGGAAAAGCTGCAAAGCTCTTCCGCGGACTGCGCCGGCCCTCTTCAGCCGAAGGAGCTGGGCACTGCACTGGAAGCCATGAAGCCGGACCCGCCCGCCAAAAACAGACAATAACAACCTCCCATATGTGCGGTTGCCGTACAAGCAAAAACACCCTCACGGCTTTTCCATTTCAGCTGTAAGGGTGTTTTTGTTTTGCTTTTTATTATAACCCGTTCACGATATTTTCCGGCCGCTGTCCGCTTTGCACCGCCCGGATCGCCGCGGCGATCATGCGGCAGGCTGAGCAGCGGATTTTCCGTTGTGACCGGTTCCGGCGCAATGGTGTCCAGTCCGGCTCCGGCGATCTTGCCGCTGCACAGGGCTTTGGCAAGGGCGGCGCTGGCCACAAGGTCGCCGCGGGCAGTGTTGACGATGAAAATGCACCGTCCTTCATGCCCGCCAGAAAACCTGCGTCCACCATGTTCACGGTCTGAGGTGTGACCGCCAGATGCAGGCTGAGGATATCGCTGCATTTCTGTATCGTTTCAAGAGCTGCATATTCCGCATGGTTTCGTTGACCACCAGATCTTCCAGCCACTGTTTCCGCACGGCCTTTTTATCGCAGGTCTTTTTCTTCTTGGCAGCAGCACACTTGTAGTAGGTATACATTTTCCCGGTGTGGCTGACACCGCTTTCTCCGAACATCAGCGCTCCGCACTTACCGCAGTACAGCTTGGTGGTGAGCAGATAGCTTTCCTCTGCCTTATGACGGGCAGGGGCCTTTTTATTTTTCGCCAGCTTTTCCTGCACCTTGTTGAACAGGTTCGCGTTTGCGGAGCGCAGTGCAGCAGTGAAAGCCCCAGTGGGGCTTTTAAACGACAGAACGGTCTTGCGTAGCAAAATGGAGGGGCCTTACCCCGACAAGTTCACCTGACACAAGTGCCGGGATCGTATTGGGCTGTACCACATCCCGCAAACGCAATTCGCCGATGTACCGGCGATTACTCAGCATCCGCTAAATCGTATTGTAGGACATCTCCCCGCCCATTGAATTTTTGATGTTGTGTACCTTTAACCAATCCCGCAGGTCAGTCATCAAAGATGCCACGTTCGCTGTCCTTGATCATCTGCTGGAACTGCGGGCGATTATCCGTTTTTTTAACCGAATACAATTCTTTGTTCCAATAAAAGCCGCCATCATTCTCAGATCGTCCAGTTCTGGCTTGCCGACTGCAGATCCACCATGTGGGTGTACAGTCCCTTCCGGGCGTACAGCTCTGCCGGGCTGCCCTGCTCGGCCACGATGCCGCCCGACAGCACCACCACCTGATCCGCACCGGCTACGGTGCGCATCCTGTGGGCGATGATGAGGACGGTTTTGTTTTTTATGAGCCGGGATAGTGCCTCCTGAATGGCAGTTTCGTTTTCCACATCCAAGCTGGCGGTGGCCTCGTCCAGCAGGATGATAGGCGCATCCTTCAGAAAAGCACGGGCGATGGAAATGCGCTGACGCTCGCCGCCGGAAAGAGCGCAGCCATTCTCGCCGATGTTGGTGTTCCACTTGTCCGGCAGCTTTTCGGCAAATTCCTCGCAGTTTGCCAGCTTTGCCGCCGCCAGAACCTCCTCGTCGGTGGCCCCCTTGCGCCCCAGACGGATGTTTTCGAGGATCGTGTTGTCAAACAGGGTCACATCCTGAAAGACGATGGAATACAGGCTCATGAGCTTTTCCGGGTCGATTTGGGAAACCTCCATGCCGCCCACGGTGATGCTGCCTTTCTGGTAATCCCAGAACCGTGCTGCCAGCCGGGAAACAGTGGTCTTGCCGCCGCCGGAGGGGCCCACCAGTGCCGTGACCTCGCCCTGCTTTGCGGTAAATGAGACATCCCGCAGCACCGTCTCGCCGGAGTTATAGGCAAAGCCCACATGGTCGAACACGATATCGCAGCCCTGATTGGTCAGCTGCTCCCTGCCGATCTGCAGGGGAGCGTCCAGAATCTCATTCATCCGCCCCACATTGGTACGCATGGCGATGACCGCTGCCAGATTCTGCAAAGCCCCCTGCATGGGGTCGTACATCCGGGATGCCGCCATCAGGAACAGAAACAGGGTCAGTACGTCGATGCTGCCCTGCACCAGCAGCACCGAACCGGTGAGCGCCACCGATGCAATGCCCAGCTTGAGCACCATGCCGGCGGAGGACACAAACAGCGCTGTTTCCAGCTCTGCCACAATAGACTGCTTTTCCACTGCCCGAATTTTGCCGGAAAGGCCGGACAGATACTGCTGCTCCGCATTGCTGGCTTTCAGGTCCCGGAGAGTCTCGATGTACTCCTGAATACCGTCCGCACAGGCCATTTTCGCCGCCATGGTCCTGGCCTGCACCTTATCCTGTACCCGATAGCTGCCCACCACGATGGCAGCGGATACCGGAATGACCCACAGAGCCGCCAGTGCCATCCGCCACTCAAAGGCGAACAGGCTCAGGGCAATGAGCACCGTGGAAATGAGGGAGCCGAACAGACCGGGGATGAAGTGGGAGCAGTCCTTTTCCAGTACCTCGCAGTCCGCCATGATGGTGCTTGTCAGGTCGGCAAGGTCTCGCTTGCCGAAAAAGGACAGAGGCAGCTTCCGCAGCCGCTCTGCAAGGGTCAGGCGGCGGGTGCCGCTCTCTTTATAGGTGGTAAAATAGGTGCCGTTGTACTGGAACCATGTGGTCAGTAAAATCAGTGCAAAGCAGGCAACGCATCCCAGCAGATAAAAGGTACTTCTCTCGCTCGTAGAGCCTGCCAGCAGGTCTTTTACCAGAAGATACAGCAGCCCGGTGGGCAGCATGAACGCCATGTTCTGGAACGCACAGGCCAGAACGCCCTTTACAAGCCCCTTTGCGCCCTCCGAGGAGCTAGCTGTGGCGTGTTGAATTTTTTCGATCATTCCTTACCCCTCCTTTGCGACCTTCCACTGCACCGACGCCTGATACTCCTGCCACATCCGGGCAAACAGACCGTTCTGCGCGCACAGTTCGTCCTTTGTGCCAGTCTCGGTGATACGCCCGTCCTGCACCACATAGATGCAGTCAGCGCTGGCGACGGTGGACAGGCGGTGTGCGATCATCAGCACGGTTTTGCCCTTGGCAAGCTGAGCAAAAGCCGCCTGCACCTTTGCTTCGTTGTCCGGGTCAGCAAAGGCGGTGGCCTCGTCCAAAATCAGGATGGGCGCATTTTTCAGCATGGCGCGGGCAATGGCAATGCGCTGCTGCTCGCCGCCGGAAAGATACACACCCTTGGTGCCAATAACGGTGTGGATGCCCGCCGGGAACTTTTCCACGATATCCATGCACTGTGCAGCTTTCAGCGCCGCCAGCACCTCGGCTTCGGTGGCCTGCGGTCTGCCCAGACGGACGTTGTCCAGAATGCTGCCCTTGAGCAGGCGGCTGTTCTGGAACACAAAGGAAATGGTGTCCATCAGTTCTTCCTTGGGGATATCCCGCACATCCGCTCCGCCCACCCGGACGCTGCCGCTCTGCACATCGAAGAACCGGCAGACAAGGTTTGCCAGCGTGGATTTGCCGCCGCCGGAGGGACCTACAAAAGCCACGGTCTGTCCCGGCTGAATGTCCAGCGAAACGCCCTTGATGACCTCGGTTTTTCCGTCGTAGCTGAAATGCACATCCCGCAACGTAACAGAGGAATCCTTCGGGTACTGCGGAACAGCCTGCACCTGCATGGGCGCCGCCTCCAGCACTGAGTCAATGCGTGCCAGCGCATCCGCCACCACCATCTTGTTCTCACTCATGTACATCATGCGGGTCAGGGTCAGGGAGATCACCGGCGTGATGATGATATAGAACAGCAGGTTCAGCAGAAACTCCGGGGTGACGCCGTGGGTCGTGAACAGCAGCCCGCCCACGATCAGAAAGGCGAACACGCCGTTGACGGCGGCGGTGTAGAACATCATGGGCAGGCGCAGGTCTTTGGTGTAGGAGATGACCCACTTTTCATACTCATCAATGGTGGTCTTGAACTTTTTGAAGGAAAATACCGATTGCCCGAAGGTCTTGACCACCGGGATGCCCCGGACGTATTCCACGGCCTCATTGGACATCGCCTCCAAGCGTTGCCGTACTGCCGCATTTTTTCAGCCATCCGCTTGCCGGTCATGGTCGCCATGATGAGGAAAGCCAGCGCCACCGGCGCAAGGCTCAGCAGACCCAGCCGCCAGTCGAACGCCAGCAGTAAAACCAGCAGCCCCACCGGGGTGGCGATGGCGTTGTACTGGTCTGGCAACTGGTGGGCCAGATAGGTCTCGGCGGCGCCAGTACTCTCGTGGATGATCTTGCGCAGCTTACCGCTGCCAAACGTCTCCGTAAAGCCCAGCGGCAGTGTGGCAAGGTGTTCGGAAACCTCCAGCCTCAGATTGGTCGCCACCCGGAACGCCGACAGATGGGAGCACATCAGTGCCGCAATGTAAATGAGGTAAGCCAGCACCGCAAACAGCACTGCCATCCAGCCGTAATGGGGGATGTTCACCGCCTGCGCATAGTCCGGCGCAGCGTTCAGCACATCCCGCAGGATCTTCCAGATGTACACAAAAGGCACCAGTGCCACCAGCGCACTGACCGCAGACAGCACCCACGAAGCGTAGGTGAAATATCGGTAGTTCCCGGCGTAGCCATCAGCCGGGAAAGATCGGACTGTTTTTTCACGAAAGAACCTCCTTCAAATAATTTTTATGCAAAAATGTGCCGTGGCGTTTTTGCTCCACAGCACATTCTGCGTATTAACCTGCTAGATTTTCAGTACAGAACAGCTCAATGCAGTTGTCGATCATAGTCTGGTCGCAATCCGTAGAAATGCCAGAGGCCAGCCAGTAAGCATATTCGCCTGCATCGTACTGGCTCAGAGCTTCTGCATCCGAACCATAGCGAAACTCAATGTGGTAGGTTTCCGCACTGGTGTCTGGCGCGAGGAAAAAGTAGGTGAACTCGCCGGAATCGGCATCATCACTTTCAAACTCATACAGTCCATGCACAGGCTCCATGCCAATGTAGTGATAGGTATGGGAGAACAGCACATTGCCGTCCTTATCGGTGCCGGAAATGGTAGAAGTTTCACCATCGAAGGTCAAGATCGCAAGGCTATTGGTAAAGCCGCAGAAATAGCTCCGCCGCCGTTGGCATACGCTTTGACTGCATCTTCGCCGTAAACATCACCTGTCACCATAGAGGACAGCTTCTCAAAAGCAGCTTCGGCATTGTCCTCGCCCACGAGAGCGGTACAATCATCCAGCCATGTCTGCTTATATTCGTCCGCCAGAATCACCGGCCACAGTTCCTGATAGCTGCCCGTTAGGTCGTTCAGCAACTGTGCAGCGGCAGCTTCGTTTTCATCCACAGCAGAAGAGGCGGTCTCTTCTACGGAAGAAACAGTGCTTTCTGCGGCAGAACTTGCAGAAACGGGAACAGAGCTCGCCGTGCCGCTGCTGCAGCCAACCAGAAGAGAAGCAGACAGAGCTAGCACAGCAGCTGCACTCAGAATTCTTTTCATCAAACGCATTATCAATTTCCTCCACAAAATCAGAATATCGGCGTTAGCTTCAACTAATCACGATACTGATTTTACTGGAACCGGACTTTCTGTGCAAGACCAAATCGACAGAATCTATCCAATCGGACGCATCTTCCGATACTCCGTAGGCGTCATGCCGGCTGCTTCCCGAAATGCAGAAGAAAACTTATTCGGATTTTCGTACCCGACCCGATGGGCGATTTCAGCAACCGTGCAATCGGTTTCGAGTAGTAGCTTCTGTGCCAGCTGCAGCCGGTACTCTTTCTGATACGCATAGACCGAGCTTCCGTAAATGCCTTTGAAACAGCTTTTTAATGCCGTAGGCGAAAGGCCGACCTCCTGTGCAAGCTGTTCGATTGTACGGCGAACTGTCAGTTCCTGCGTGAGAAGAGCCGCAGCCTGCTTCACACACTCCACCTGATGCTGATTGAAATACTCTGTCTGCTGCACATCTTCCTGTTTTTCAGCCGGGTCAGAATATGCAGCAACTCCAGCACTTTCAGCCGAAGATAGCCGGTGTCCGGCACAGAATGCGCTGTGTAAAGCTCTGAAAAATATGGCAATGGTCGGTTCTGACCGCAGGATACAGCAGCGGTTTTCCGTGCAGATGTGCCGCCGTATGACATCAAGGTCTACGCTGTACCATTCCATTTGTTTCCGCATTTCCGGCGAGATTGCATCCAGATCCAGCAGAATGGTAATGCCGTGATAGTGCCGCAATGGGAAGCAGGAGGAGGATTTCTTGCGCGCTGCTGCACACACCGCAAAATCCCCTGCTGCCAGATAGCAGCAGCTATTTTCCCCAAAACTGCACTCGTAACGCCCCACGCGGCAGTGGTTGATCTCGATCACATTCCGCGCTGGTGCGGGAGCCTCGTCAAAGGAAACAAGATGCATATCGTTGTAGTACAGTTCTGCCCCCGAAAACAGTGGACAGATGGTCATACTCCCGCTCCCCGTTCCGTTGGAGAACACGACGGTGCGGGGCATCGCCGTAGAAGCAGTTTGCTCCGGGGAAAGATCAAAAAGTGATTTATACATAGCCATTCTCTTTTCCTGAAGATTCGCTTTTTCTTACTGATTCGCAGACGTGAACTGTCAAATTCCATTTCTCTGCAAAAATGTTTCCATCAAATCAAGATACCGTTCCGCCTGAACGATGAAGCCCACATGACCGCCCGGAACATTGTGAATCTCCGCATCCAGTTTCCGGAACAGATCTGCGAACCGTTTCTGATCTTCAATCGCTGTCATCCTGCGAGGTGCGCAGAGTGCTTTTTCTCATACACCGCAGCCGCGATGCACCAGCGGATGAACTGCTTTGATTCTTCTTTCTTCATTTTCTTCGCTTCCTGTTCGTAATCATAATAGCCAAAAGCGTTCCATCTCCGACACAAGCAGTGCCGGATGATTGATGATCTCGCCATGGCCGAAACCGGGGAAACAGCGGACGATCAGGCTCGGATATGCCGTCCGCAGCCGCTGGATGGCCTTTTTCATGTGCCCTTCTTTTTCTCCGTACCAACAGGCGACCTTTGCATCGGGCTGTACCAAAAAGTCCGTTCGATAGAGATAAAGTCCTGCCTCCCAAGTGGCCCGGACGGATTCCAAACTGATATGATCCGGGATACGGCGGAGCATAGTCTGCATTCCCTGCTCCGTCTGCCCCATAAAGCGCAGTGCCCATGCAGGCATGTACTTTTCGTGTGCCGTTCGATATTGCTTTTGCGGCATGACCTTCAAAATCAGTCGATTCAGCACTCCGAAATCCAGATACTCCGGCCCGCTGAGGATCATCCGATCGATCTGAACGGTTGGGGAAGCCTTCAGAAAAACAGCCGGTCCGCAGCCCAGCGACTCTGCAAAAAGCAGATCCAACTGTCCGTCAAGCTCTTTTTCAATATAAGCAGCCAACTTATCCGCCTGATCCCGGGCAGTCGTGTAGGTCGTTTCACCGGTTCCATCAAAGCCGTCGAAGCTGACGGCATACACGCAGAATTTCCTTTCCAGCAGCGGGATCAAGTCCTCAAACTGCCGCCAGCACATAAGATTTCCGTGCAGCAGCATCATGGTCTTTCCCTCTATATTGCCGAATCGTTTGATCTCCATGCCAATATGCCTCCCCGCTATTATCTGACCTTCATGCAAAAATCGCAGCGGTCATTGCCGCGCCCCAGCGTCATGCTTCTCTCCCAGATCAGCTTCGGATGCAGCCCGGTATAGCTGATGTCATCGCTGTCGCAAAAGCTGCGACACAGCTCTGGGCAGCCGTATTCTGTGCAGGTGTCGTGATAGGGACACTTCATCATATCCACACGCCAGACGCCGTTACCGGTCTGCAGTTCTTTTGGGACAAAGCCCGCCGCCGGGCCAAAAACGCTCCGGGTGGATTTGACGAAAACGCCGGGAACAAGGCGGTAAAGCCCCGGTATGTGCAGCAGGGCGGCAAGCTGTTTGTGGCTCGTTCTCGCAAGCCGCTCCACATAGCCGTGAACGGTTTGCAGTGCCTCCTCTTTCGGCATGACCCGCTGCAAGGTCTCGTAGGCCGAAATGCCCGGCAAGATCTGCCGCTTGAGGTGGTATTGCTTTTCCTTGCTTGCACCCGCGTTTTCAGCCAGCAGCGCATTCAGGCGCATATCAAAAGCGGCGTTCAGCTGCTTTGCCTGCGCAGGAAAGCGTTGCGCCGCAGTCTCCCGAAAGTCACGGGAAAGATAGGTTTCCTTCGCCTTCATCGTCCGTCACCTCTTCTTTTTGTACCCGCAGTCGCAGTAGGGTCCGCCGGAGACAAGGGTGTACTGCCGCACAAAGTCGGTCACGCCGCCCGCTTCGCTCATGGTGTAGTCCAGACGGCACAAAGCAGGGGTCAGGTCGTACAGCCCCAGCTCCTTCATCAGCACACAGATGCCGCACTTGGTAAAGCGTCCTTCGTAGCCGCTGCCGTCAGGGTATTCGTAAAATTCCATGTTCCACGAGTAGGGGTTGCGGTCGGCGGCTTTCAGGGCGGCAGTGGCTTTCATAGCGGCAATATCCTTTGGGGTGAACTTGCTTTTTCCGCTTTTGCGGCAGAACCACTGCATGGGCTTTGTCATCATGGATCTTGCGTAGTAATCCGTCAGCCTGTCCACCTCCGGACGTTGCGGCATGGAGAGGATGAACGCGCCGACCATGGCGCAGTTGACAAGATTCATTTTGAAACGGTCGGCCTTTTCAAACTCCGGCAAACCAGCAATAATCTGCCGGTATTGCGGCTTCGCCTTTTTCGTGATGGCTCTTGCGGTGGCTGCATCATAGCCCAGCACAGCGGTCAGCTGCTTTTGAAAGGAGCCTGAAAACAGCACCCACATTCCAAAGGGCATTCCGGCATATTTCATTGTCTGTCTCCAAATCCGATCTTCACGATCTGCATTTTCATCCCGTTGTCCCCGATCTTGGCGAGAAATCGGAAAAAGCCGCTGACGGAAGGGTCTTTCAGGTCGTTGTAGCCCATCATATAGCCCCTGCTGGA
>ENA-OUNI01000041-OUNI01000041.1-human-gut-metagenome-genome-assembly--contig:-NODE-41-length-43066-cov-3.062018_pt1 | contig 43066 bp, 55 predicted proteins | sample MGYA00242499_ERZ504580 | MGnify/ENA primary metagenome ERZ504580 (study PRJEB26092, sample SAMD00036315) | human gut metagenome | host: Homo sapiens | study: EMG produced TPA metagenomics assembly of... | reverse complement strand
TTTACGTTCTTCTTCACGCTCTCTTTGATATTGTGCTTCAGTTCCTGATTGAGAACCTTGCCCTGTTCTACAGTAAGCTCACCTTTCTTTACCAGTTCATCCAGAACTTCTTTGGATTTCTCTGCGGTCACTGCTGCAGTGCCGATTCCTGCAAGTAATATTTTTTTTGATGCCTTCTCCAAGTTCCATAGTGTGTGCTCCTTTCTTATTTACAGCTGTATCTGCCAACTCCCTGTGGGATTTTCGTTTTCAGCAGATCGGACTTCTCATAAAAGTCCAAGAAATACCAGCCCTTAGGTACGAAAATGATCAGTCCGGCGATGGCGGCATGATGGCGGCGATCAGGACGGCTCCGGCGGCAGTGTCCTTGGCGATCTTCGCCAGAGGCTTGTACTCGCTGGTCACCAGATCCACCACTGCTTCCACAGCTGTATTCACCAGCTCCAGTGCCATCACCAGTCCGAATAGCCCCAGACAAATGCACCATTCCACTGGGGAAAGCTTCAGGATCATGCCCGCAATCACCACAAGGACTGCCATCACGCAGTGGATCTTCATATTCCGTTCCTTGAGGATGCAGGTGAAAATTCCTTCAAATGCGTATCCGAAACTTTTCGTAATTGGTGGTTTCTTGGGTGCTGTCATTTCGTGCACTTCCTGTCTGTTGGTTTGGGGATAGTATAGCATATTTTGTGCTAAATTACTATAAATTTAGATATTTTTTACATTTTTCAGCACTACATGCGTTCTTGTCGCATCGACGCCCGGAAGGCTCATCACCTGGCGGTGGATTTCTTCGAGTTCGTCGGATGAGTGACAGGAAATGCGGATAATCAAATCAAAATCTCCAGTCTGATAATAGCAGGATACGATGTACTCCAGTTTCTGGATCGCATCTGCAAAACTGTCAAAGAACTTCGGATGCTCCAGGCTGACTTCCATCAGCGCGGTCATCTCATTTCCCGTTTTCTTTTCGTCTACAATAATGGTGTATTCTTTAATCACTCCGGTTTCTTCCATTTTACGGATTCTCTCGATGACTGCAGAAACCGATAAATGAATCTCTTTGCTGATATTGGAAGCCGTCTCGCGGGCATTTTTCTGCAATATCTTCAGAATCTTATAATCAATGGCATCCATGTATTTTTCCTCCCATAAGAATTGACAGGCTCTTCTTTCCAGATTTTAGCATAAAATTTCCCTGTCACTACCTTTCTATTATATCAAATTTTTCAGATAAGTCCAGTTTTTCCCAAAATATTTTATAGAAAGATTAGAATTTTTCTTTAAATTGCACAGATACCGGTTTTTCTATCTTCGAAGGTTTCTGCAATATCCTGCATCAGAATGCCGATCCGAGGTGCTGCGGGCACTGCTTTTCACAGCGATAACAGTTGATGCAGTCATCGGCACGTTTGTCCTGACGCTCATACTCTGCACGAACCGCTTCGACGCCTTCCGTCGCTGTCCGGTTGTAAAGCGCAAACAAACCCGGGATGTTGATTTTTACCATGCACGGCATACAGCTCTGACAACCGGTGCAGCAAACCAGAAGTTCTGTTCCATTTTCCTGCATAGGGAAATTCCCCCTTTTTTGCTTTTCCGTTTTTCTATTATAGTACATTTCCCGTTCTGGAACAAGGCTGATCTTTGCGGACATTTTCACGCCCCTTTCACCCTGAATTTTCTCCTTTTTCAGTGTTTTGAAATTTTTAATTTTTTCAAAAAGGGGTTGACTTTTTCTCAGCTTTCCTGTAGAATACGTTTTGTCAGTGAGGCACGGCAGTCAACAAGACAGAGAAAAAAAATCAGTGCCCATCATCTGCGGGTGTAGTTCAATGGTAGAACACCAGCCTTCCAAGCTGGATACGTGGGTTCGATTCCCATCACCCGCTTCATCCAAAAGGATGTATATGCGCGAGTGGCTCAGGGGTGGAGTACAACCTTGCCAAGGTTGGGGTCGCGGGTTCGAATCCCGTCTTCGCGCTCTTTTTATTACCGAAATTTCTTCACAGGAATTTCGGTTTTTGTTTTTCCAAAAACTTTTTACCAAAGAAAGGAATTCTTATGATTCAGGACATTGCTCCGCATAAATATTATGTAGATTACCAGCCTTCTGTTCCGAACGATACGGATCTTGTTTTAATTTACGGTCATCATACAATTCTGTGCAATTTCGAAGATCCCGAGATCTGCTACCCTTCCATTGCGGAAATTGCAGCTGTTTTTCCGGAGATTAAAGAAAAGGCAAAATTTCTGTTCCGCATTGATGAGACGGACTATTATGAACTGCGCAGTCCGCAGCTTCCGGAATTTGGCATCTGGAAATACGAAAATACACTAATTCTTCGCAGCGCTGTTCCGGGATGGCTCGGGTTTGCCGGTATCACCGGTTACCAGATCCACACCTGGTACACCGACCACACCTACTGCGGCCGCTGCGGAACGAAGATGCATGCGCCTGGAAATGAACGCGCGATGCAGTGCCTTCCTGCGGCGCGCTCTCCTATCCGGTCATCTGCCGAGCGTCATCGTTGCCATCACCGACGGTGACCGCCTGCTGCTCACGAAGTACGCACCTTCCCACAGCAGCCACCGCCAGTACGCCCTCGTGGCCGGCTATACCGAGGTCGGTGAGACGCTGGAACAGACGGTGCACCGTGAAGTCATGGAAGAAGTCGGATTAAAGGTCAAAAATCTGAGATACTATAAGAGTCAGCCGTGGTCCTTCAGCGGCTCGCTGCTCGCCGGATTTTACTGCGATGTGGACGGCGATCCGTCCATTACCCTCGACCGCGAGGAACTCTCCGTTGCCGAATGGTTTGACCGTGCTTCCCTCCCGGAGACCCCGAACCTCATCAGCCTGACCGGCGAGATGATCGAATGCTTCCGCCTGGGGAAAGAACCGAAATAAAACTAAGAAATCACTTTGTGACTTAGTCACAGAAATTCCCGTTCCGCTGTGGTATTCTACAGACATAACAGGAAAACACTTACCGGGAATTACCCGTACAATAAAAAGGAGGACTTCTATTATGTCATTAATTCATGTTACATCCGAAAACTTTGAAAAAGCTCTGCAGGCAGCACCTGGCGTTGCCGTTGTTGATTTCTTTGCTACCTGGTGCGGACCGTGCAAAATGCTCGCCCCGGTCATCGAAGAGGCAGCTGAGGATATGCCGGAGATCCAGTTCTACAAAGTAGACGTTGACGAAGCACCGGAGCTGGCAAGATCCTTTAAAGTCATGAGCGTTCCGACCCTCGCTTTCTTCAAAAACGGCGAGCTCGTAAAGAAAAACGTCGGCGCCGTTTCCTATGAGGAGCTGGAAGAACTGATTAACTCTGTAAAATAAACAGCGTAATATTGGAAATGCAGAAAAAACGTATCGGCGCAAAAACCGATACGTTTTCTTGCATTTCTTTCTGTTCTTTTCTATCATGGAAGAAACGGCTGCTGCCGTAGTTTACAAAAGAACGTTCTTCTTCCGAAAGGAGTTTTATTTATGTCATCTTTTCTGGAATCCTGTTTTCAGGAGCATTATCCATTTTATTCAAAGCTTACCGCCGATGAACAGCAGACACTCGTGCTCTCTTCCGTCCTGACGACGTATCAGCGCGGCGATTTTCTCTACAGCTGTGACGATGACTGTCTCGGCGTTCTGCTTGTCCTCTCCGGCAAGCTCCGCATCTTTATCCAGTCCGGCGAGCAGCGGGAAATTACCCTGTTTACCACCGGTCCCGGCGAAGTCTGCACGCTGTCTGCTCCTGTGCGATGCAGGAAATCAGCTTTGATATTCTGATTGAGGCCGAGGAGGAGACGAAGTTCTCATCACTCCGGCCAGCACGTTCCGCAGACTGTTGAATCAGAATATTTACGTTGAAAACTACATTTACCGGGAAACAACGGAGCATTTTTCCGAAGTCATGTGGGCGATGGGCCAGCTTCTCTTTACGCGGCTTGACCAGCGCCTTGCCGGATATCTCGAGGATGAACGCATCCGCACCGGTTCCCCGGTGCTCTCCACCACGCACGAACAGATCGCGCGGAACCTCGGCAGTGCCAGAGAGGTCGTTTCCCGCACCTTAAGTCGTTCGAGAAAGACGGCATCGTCGCACTCTCCCGCGGCACGGTCACGATTCTCGATGTCAAAAAGCTCCGCGGCATCTGCCGGATGCGCCGATAGTTCTTCTACGTGCGCAAACATTTTCCCACAGGCTCTGCCCTGCCGCTCGAGAAAATATTTTTCAAAAGCGTTCTAACGGCACTCCATCTTAATTTCAATCTCATTTCCTTCCACGGCCACCTTCGCATAACTTCCGACGATCAGCGGCATCGCCGGATGAAGGTGTCCGATGTCGAGATCCATCACGATCGGCACGTTGTATTTTCCAAGCAGATCCGTCACGGCGCGGTACTGGTCGAGTTCCCCGAATTTCTGTCCGAACTGCAGCGGGCGGCCAATCAGAAAGCCTTTCACATATTGGAACCAGCCGGCGTGCTCCATCTGCCAGATTGCGCGGCGGATCGCAAAGACGTTCAGATCGCACGCTTCCAGAAACCAGACAAAACCGTCCTCTTTATATTTTTCCACAAAATCAACCGTTCCGTCGTACTTCGTTCCAAGAATATTGACGAGACAGTCGAGACAGCCGCCGATGAGTCGTCCCTCAAATGCACTGTCCGCATCCGGGAAGCGGCGCAGAACGCGCGGTTCTGTAATCTGGTACGGCAGATACGGATTTTCCTCGCTTCTGCCTTCGCATCGTCTCTTTCCCATCCCTCATAGCCGCGGACGGTACGCACTTCTCCCGTCAGTACGCCAAACGCATCCGCTACGGATTTATGCCACGGCTCCATGCCGAAATCACTCGCACACGGACCGTAAACAGCCGCCGTATCGCAGATGGTCGGCAGAAGATACGTAAAATGCGTATTGTCAGAATAGCCGAGATACCATTTCGCCGGTGCCTTTCTGATCTTTTCAAAATCCACGTAATCGAGATCCTCGCACATCAGCTCTCCGCCGCCGCAGGAAATCAGACAGTCATTCTTCTCACTGACATAATATTCCGTCAGCTCTTTTCCGCACTCCTCCGGTGCCGCGCTGATTCCGATGCCGTGCTCTGCATAGCAGTTTGGCCCAAGATCCAGCTGATATCCCATCTCTTTCCATTTTTTCTGTGCATTTGCAAATGCAGACTTGTATGGCTCTGTTGTGCATCCAAACGATGGTGCCACAAAGCCGATCGTTCCGCCCTTTTTCAGATTTTCCGGAAACCTCATGTCGCATCCTCCTTTATCCTAATTCTTCTGCCTCCAGATTCTTATACTGCGTCAGCGCATCCCCGAAGATCAGCTCTCCGTCGTTCTGCGCAAAGTACAGCTCCTCTTCTTTTTCCAGTTTTGCCTTTCCGTTCGTCCCCTCGGTAATCTCCGCGCAGAGACGGTCCACCTCCGTTTTCGGAACGAGAACGCGGATTTTCACCTGATCGGTGTACTCGGATTCCAGAATCGGAATCCCCCGCTGGCCGAGCAGATACTGGATTTTACCGATGCGTTGTAATCCGTCTCAATCAACAGACGCACGCCGCAGATCTCGTCAATCAGAACACTGTTTGCCAGCCCCTCCTGCACCGCCTGCGAGTACGCGCGCACCAGGCCGCCCGTTCCCAGCAGCGTACCGCCGAAATACCGCGTCACCACAACAAGCACATTGCGGAGTCCTGCTCCCTGTACCACATCGAGCATCGGCCGCCCTGCCGTGCCGGAAGGCTCCCCGTCGTCGCTGCAGCGCACCGTCTCCTGATTTTCTCCAATAATATACACAAAACAGTTATGCCGCGCATCCCAGTATTTTTTCCGCAGAGCTTCCAGGCAGGAAAGTGCCTCCTCCTCAGATTCCACCAGACGCACCGTCGCAATAAAACGTGATTTCTTCTCCACGATTTCCCCGGTTCCACCCCGGTAAACCGTCCGAAACTGATCGATCATATGTCCTTACTCCTTCACCCAAATATGTACCTATCTTACCATATCATTTCTGAAAAATCAGCATTCTTTTCAGAAATACTTTTATTCCAGCCCTTTGTTTGGTATAATAAAAATAAGTATACCCTGCTTTTTGCAGGGCAGGAACACCATTGATTACTGAACTAAATCAGTTTTGCAGGAACATGACATAAGGAGGATTTTCTATATGCACTTTGGAAAAAGTCATCTGGAAGACAAACGTGAAGATCTGCGGTCCCATTACGGAAAGATTGAAAAGACGGCCGGCGTGACGGCGCTGCGCATCGCGTTCTGTCTTCTTCTTGTCGTTCTCGTCTGCGGTGCCGGGCTTGTGATCGGCGCTGTCCGCGGCGTGATTGACAGTGCCCCTGATATTTCAGAGGCAAATATCATGCCGCTCGGCAACGCGTCGTTTATCTACGATGCTGACGGCAACCAGGTACAGAAGCTGATCGGGGCTCAGGGAAACCGTGTCTCGATTTCGATTGAGGAGATTCCGCTCGATATGCAGCACGCGATCGTCGCGGTTGAGGATGCCCGTTTTTATGAGCACAACGGCATCGATCCGAGCGGTATCATCCGTGCTTTCGTTGTCGGCGTCAGCACGGCTTTCATTTTACCGAGGGCGCCAGCACGATCACACAGCAGCTCTTAAAAAACAATGTTTTCACTGACTGGATGGAAGAGACGCGGATGCAGAGCTTCAAGCGGAAGATCCAGGAACAGTACCTGGCGCTGAAGCTGGAAAAAACACTGACCGCAGAGGGTGAAAACGCCAAAGACGTTATTCTGGAAAATTATCTGAATACGATCAACTTAGGTTCCGGCTGCTACGGTGTCCAGACGGCAGCGCAGACGTATTTCGGAAAGGATGCAAAAAATCTGACGCTCTCTGAATGCGCCGTTCTTGCCGCAATTCCAAAGGCTCCGACGGCATATAATCCGAAAAACCACCCGGAGAAAAACCAGCAGCGCCGCGACAAGATCCTGAACAACATGAAAGAGCAGGGCTACATCACCGAAGAAGAATACACCATTGCCATGAACGACAATGTTTACGATCGCATCGCCATGCACACGCAGTCCCAGGCGGAGAGCGCGCCGTACTCCTACTTTATCGATGAAGTCATCACCAACCTGATCAACGATCTGATGGTACAGAAAGGCTACACCGAAGTGCAGGCAAAGAACGTTGTCTACAGCGGCGGCCTCAAAATCTATACCACACAGGATTCCTACATGCAGTCGATTCTCGATACGGAATTCCAGAATCCGGAGAACTTCCCGGCGAACACGCAGATCGGTCTCGACTGGGCGCTCACCGTAGAGCAGGCAGACGGCGAGGTACAGAACTACAGCAAAGAGATGCTGCAGCTCTACTTCCGCAACAGCGATCCGAATTTCGATCTGCTCTTTGACTCCCAGGAGGAGGCACAGAGCTATATCGACCAGTACAAAGCTGCTATCATGCAGGAGGGCGATACGATTGTTGCCGAGCGCAGCAGCTTCACCCCGCAGCCGCAGGCGTGCATGACCGTTATGGATCAGCGCACTGGTTACGTGAAAGCCATCGTCGGCGGACGCGGCGAAAAAACAGCAAGTCTTACCTTCAACCGCGCAACCGATAATTATTCCCAGCCGGGTTCCACGTTCAAGATTCTTTCCGCGTACGGACCGGCGCTCGACCTTGGAAAGATTACACTCGCTACGGTAATTAAGGATGAGCCGTTCAACTACAGCGACGGCACACCGCTGCAGAACTCGGATCTTACCTACCATGGTGATGTTACCGTCCGCCAGGCGATCATCAATTCCATCAATATCCCGGCCGTCAAAGTACTGACCGAGCTTACGCCGAAGGTCGGCTTTGATTATCTGAAGAAGCTTGGTTTTTCCAAACTCTCCGAGGAATACGATGTGATCCAGCCGCTGGCTCTCGGCGGTATCACCTACGGTGTCAGTGATCTCGAACTGACGGCAGCCTACGCGGCAATCGCAGACGGCGGCCAGTACCGCAAGCCGGTGTTCTACACAAAGGTTACCGACAGCAAGGGAAATGTTTTAATTGACAACACAGAAAACAAGGCAACGCAGGTCTTCAAGCAAGCACTGCCTCCCTCCTCACCAATGTCATGGAGGATGTTCTGGAAAAGGTACCGGTGTTGCCGCCCGCCTCGACAATATGCACGCAGCCGGAAAAACCGGTACGACGAACGAGGCCAAGGATCTTGTTTTTGCAGCTTTACGCCGTATTATACCGCTGCCATCTGGGCAACGTATGATACACACGCGGAGTTTCCGGAGAGCGACCGTGAATTCCACAAACGTCTCTGGGCAAAGGTCATGAATGAAATCCACGAAGCCTTGCCGATATGGATTTCGAGACTTCCGCAACAGTACAGGAGGCAACGATCTGTACGAAGACTGGCCTGCTCGCCCGCTCAAGCTGCCCGTCCATCACCGAATACTTTGCGGTATCCGATCTGCCGACCGAGCGTTGCAAGGGCCACTACACCGCGCCGGCCTCAACACCGACGCCGACCAGAACCCCTTCTGCAGCATCAACTCCGCAGGCAACCCCGACACCGACGGAGGCACCGCAGGAAACTCCGGCTCCGCCCGAAACACCTGCCGATCCGCCTTCTAATACACCGGAGACTCCTGACACACCGGAGACCCCTGATGCACCGTCAGAACCGGATACCCCGGCGGAGATATCGGAAGTACAGCCGCAGTCCGAAGAGAGCGGCTCTTCCGAATAACTTTTTCAGTCAGTCTATACACAAAAAACCGGCCCTCTGGCATATGCCAGCAGGACCGGTTTTTCTATACTTCTTTTTCCATCTGAATCAATTAGTCAATCAGCATTTTTGCTGCGCCGTAGATACCAGCATCGTTCCCAAGGGAAGCGAGTACGATCGGGGTATCTTTGCATGCGATGAATGCTGCTTCACGGTAGTATTTAGCTACGCCGTCGATCAGGATCTGGCCTGCTTTGGATACACCGCCGCCGACTACGATAACTTCCGGGTCAACAACGCATGCGAATACTGCAAGTGCTCTTCCGAGGTACTCGGAGAACTCCTGAACGATTGCTTCTGCTGCTGCATCGCCTTCTTTTAATGCATCAAAGACAGCTTTTGCACTGATGGACTCTCCTCTTTCTCTTAAAGAAGACGGAGTATCATGGGATGCCAGATATTTCTTTGCCAGACGAACGATACCGGTTGCAGATGTCATCTGCTCGAGGCATCCGTGGTTTCCGCAGTTGCAGACCGCTTCTTCTTCCGGCTCAACACATGCATGACCAACCTCGCCGCCTGCGCCGTGAGCACCTGCTACGATCTTGCCGTCCACGATGATTCCGCCGCCGACACCGGTTCCAAGGGTAACCATAACCAGGTTCTTGCTTCCCTTTCCGCCGCCTGCCCACATCTCACCGAGAGCTGCTGCGTTTGCGTCGTTTGCTGCTTTTACTGCCATTCCGCCGAGTTCGTCGGAAAGCTCTTTTACGATATTTTTATATCCCCAGTTCAGGTTGACTGCGATGGAAAGCTCACCTTTGTCATTAACCGGGCCAGGTACGTCAATGCCGACACCGGCAACATCATCTGCCGCGATACCCTTCTCAGCCATTTTTGCTTTTACGCTTTTTGCGATATCCGGCAGAATTTCGCTTCCGCCGTTTTCGGTGCGGGTCGGGATTTCCCATTTTTCCAACAGAGTTCCGTCTGTCTGGAACAGTCCGCATTTTACTGAAGTACCCCCAACATCGATTCCAAATACATAGTTTGCCATTTTCTTACTTCTCCTCTCTTTTTTTCACTAAGTTAGCCTGTACACGGCGGTACAGCTCCTGTGCGGCATTGTAGCCCATCTTCTTCTGTCTGTGGTTGACAGCAGCGGTTTCTACGATGATCGCCAGGTTACGGCCCGGACGGATCGGAAGGGAATGGCAGACAACCTTGTTTCCAAGGAACTCAATATACTCTTCTTCCAGCCCAGACGGTCGTATTCTTTCTCTTTGTCCCACTCTTCAAGCTTGATAACAAGGTCGATAGACTGGGTATCCTTTACGCTCTCGACACCAAACAGCGTCTTGACGTCGATGATACCGATACCGCGCAGCTCGATAAAGTGACGCGTGATATCCGGTGCCGTTCCGACCAGCGTAATGTCGCTGACACGGCTGATTTCAACCACATCATCGCTGACGAGACGATGGCCTCGTTTGATCAGCTCCAGTGCAGCCTCGCTCTTTCCGATTCCGCTCTCGCCCATGATCAGAACGCCCTCGCCGAATACATCGACCAGCACGCCGTGGATGGAGATCATCGGGGCAAGCTGGACATTCAGCCAGCGGATGATTTCAGCCATGAAAACGGAAGTCGATTTGTCTACCGCAAAGGCCGGTACCTGATAACGATTGCACAGCTCCAGAATTTCCGGTCCCGGAATCATCTTCGTGGTGAAAATGACACATGGGATCTTGCGGCTTACAAACTCTTCAAACGCGCGGACGCGCTCGCTCTCTTCAAGATGCTGCAGATACGTGAACTCTACATAACCGATGATCTGCACACGCTCATTGGCAAAATGCTCATAGTAACCGGTCAGCTGCAGTGCAGGACGGTTGATATCCGGTGTGGCAATGACAAGATCTGTCATATCAACCTCTGGTGTCAGGTTGCGGAGATCCATTTCCTCCACCATTTTGGTCATTTCAATTTCTTTCATTTTCCTGTCCTCCGACTTCATTCGACGTCTTTTTAAATCCGTCTCTTCTATGATTTTAGCACAATAAAGCATCACGGGCAACCTAGAAATTTAACTATTTTGACGAATCCTCATTTTCCTCCTGTGCAGGTGCGTGAAAGAATGTGTAAACCTGCTCCGCCGCCTTTTTATTCATGCCCGGAAGTCCGGAAAGTTCTTCCACGGTTGCCGCCTTGATATCATCAATTCCCTGAAGTGCGCATCAGTTCTTTCCTTCTTGTCGGCCCGATGCCCGGGATGTCGTCGAGAATCGAGTGGACCTGGCCCTTGCTCCGCAGCAGGCGGTGGTATTCGATTGCAAAGCGGTGCGCCTCGTCCTGCACGCGTGTGATCAGTTTGAAGCCCTCGCTGTTCCGGTCGATCGGGATTTCCACGTTTCGGAAATACAGACCCCTCGTGCGGTGCTTGTCGTCCTTTACCATACCGCAGACCGGAATCGCAAGATCCATTTCTTCAAGCACCTCAAGCGCAATGTTAACCTGGCCGCGTCCGCCGTCCATCATGATCAGGTCCGGCAGCCGCTCGAAACCGCTGTCCTCCTGGATGCCGCGCAGAAAACGGCGGCTTAAGACCTCTTTCATACTGGCGTAATCGTTCGGTCCCTCGACGGATTTGATCTTGAATTTTCGGTAATCGGCGCGCTTTGGCTTTCCTTTCTCGTAGACGATCATTGAGCCGACCGACTGGAAACCGCTGATATTGGAGATATCGTACGCCTCGATGCGGTCGATCGACGCAGGTTCAGCCATCTGGCGATCTCTTTTACGGCACCGACCGTCCGACCCTCTTCCCGCTTGATCCGCTCGCGGTCCTGGTCGAGAACGATCTGTGCGTTCCGCTCTGCCAGTTCCACCATTTTTTCCTTGCTGCCCTTTTTCGGCACGCGGATGCGGACCTTCTGGCCCCGTTTGCTGCTTAAATACTCTTCCATCAGCTCCTGCTCGGCAATCTCCTCGGAAATCATGATTCCCGTGGGATGAACGGCGTGCCGGAATAGAACTGTTTCATAAACGTGAGCAGCACCTCGCTTTTCTGCTCCTCCTCCCCGATCCGCAGATAATAATGCTCCCGCCCGATCAGCTTTCCGTTCCGGATAAAGAAGACCTGCGCCACCGCATCCTCTTTGTCCATCGCAAGCGCAATGACATCCTTGTCCTCGCCGTCACTGTTCGTAATCTTCTGCCGCTCGCCGATCCTGCGCACGCTGTCGATCAGATCACGGTACTCCGCCGCCTGCTCGAACCGCATCTCCTCAGCCGCCTCCGTCATTTTTCCAGTCAGCTCTTTGATCATGTCATTGTAATTTCCATTCAGAAAACTGATCGCCTTTTTGATCTGCTCGCCGTACTCTTCTTTGGAAATGTATCCCTGGCACGGCGCCTTACACTGGTGGATGTGATAGTAAAGACACGGGCGGTCCTTGCCGATCTCCTTTGGCAGGCTCTTATTGCAGGAACGGATATCGTACAGCTTCCGCAACAGTTCGATCGTATCTTTCACAGCTCCAGCGCTCGTGTACGGGCCGAAATATTTCGCCTTGTCCTTCTTCATCTGATGGGAAAACAGAATGCGTGGAAAATCCTCGTTCACGGTCACCTTAATGTACGGGTACGCCTTGTCATCTTTCAGCATCGTATTGTATTTCGGACGGTGCTCTTTGATAAGGTTGCACTCCAGCACGAGCGCCTCCAGTTCGGAATCCGTCACAATATACTCAAAGCGGGCGATATGCGTGACCATCCGCTCAATCTTCGGCCCTTTGTTGCGGCTCGTCTGGAAATACTGGCGGACACGGTTTTTCAGCGAAATCGCCTTTCCTACGTAGATAATTGTATCGTCCGCGTCGTGCATCAGATAGACGCCGGGTTTCCCCGGCAGTTTTTTCAGTTCTTCCTGGATATCAAACGCCATATGACCCTCCTCTTTTTGGGACTGTAATGTTGAAAATGCCCAGCGTGCAGAGATCGTTTTCTCTGCTCCCGCCGGGCCTTTTCGCTTTCTTTTTATATTTCTGGATTTTCAACCGCTTCTTCCGCGTTTCCATTCCGTTTTGCAATCACCTGATGAAAAATCTCCATAAATTCTTTTCCGGTGATCGTCTCTTTCTGGATCAGGTAAGCTGCGATTTCATCCATCGCATCGCGGTTAGCTGCCAGAAGTTCTTTTGCCTGCTCATACGACTCTTTCAGGATCTTCATGACCTCGTGGTCAATTTCGGTTGCTGTGGCATCGCCGCAGTTTAAGACCATTCTTCCGTCGAGGTACTGATTCTGCTGGGTCGCAAGACCGATCAGACCGAATTTCTCCGACATACCGTACTGCGTGATCATCGCGCGGACAATCTTCGTCGCTTTCTCGATATCATTCGAAGCTCCCGTTGTCACATTGCCGAATACGATCTCCTCTGCCGCTCTTCCACCGAGGCACTCGACGATCATCGCCTCGAGTTCGCTCTTCGTGTTGAGGTATTTCTCCTCCTCCGGCACCTGCATGACGTAGCCGAGCGCACCCATCGTACGCGGCACAATCGTGATTTTCTGTACCGGCTCGGAATCCTTCTGCAGTGCAGTAACAAGTGCGTGGCTACCTCGTGGTAGGAAACGATCTTTCGCTCTTCCTGGCTTAAGATGCGGTCCTTCTTCTCTTTTCCGACGAGGACAACCTCGACTGCCTCGAGAAGATCCTTCTGGGAAACGGCTTTTCTTCCGTTCTTGACCGCAAGAATCGCTGCCTCGTTGATCATATTTGCAAGATCAGAACCAACGGCTCCCGATGTCGCAAGTGCGATGCCGTCGAGATCAACCGTCTCATCGAGCGATACGTTCTTGGCGTGTACTTTCAGGATTTCCACACGGCCTTTCAGGTCCGGTCTTTCTACGATAATCCGGCGGTCAAAACGGCCTGGACGCAGCAGCGCCGGGTCAAGAACCTCCGGGCGGTTTGTGGCCGCAAGGATCAGAATACCCTTGGAGCTGTCGAATCCGTCCATCTCGGCGAGGAGCTGGTTTAACGTCTGCTCCCGCTCGTCGTTGCTGTTGTAGCTGTTGTCACGGCTCTTTCCGATCGCATCGATCTCATCGATAAAGATGATGCACGGTGCGTTTTTCTTTGCTTCCTCAAACAGGTCACGCACACGCGATGCACCGACACCGACGAACATCTCGACAAATTCCGAAGCGGACATCGAGAAAAACGGTACGTGCGCCTCACCGGCTACGGCTTTGGCAAGCAGTGTTTTTCCGGTTCCAGGAGGGCCTACAAGAAGTGCTCCTTTCGGAAGTTTTGCACCGATTGTCGTGTATTTTCCAGGGTTATGCAGGAAATCCACAACCTCCTGGAGCGATTCTTTTGCCTCGTCCTGTCCCGCAACATCGCGGAATGTCACGCCGGTTTCTTTCTGTACGTAGGCCTTTGCTCTGCTCTTTCCTACGCCCATGACTCCGCCGCCTTTGTTCATGCTGCGCATCACCCATACCATGACAGCGACAAGCATCACAACCGGCAGAATGACGGTCAGCAATGTGTAAATGATCGTTCCGGTAGAATCCGGCGGATCTTTGTGGTACGTAATGCCTTTCTCCTGTAACAGATCGACCAGCTCCTGCTCATCTCCCATCATCGTTACCTGATAGGTGATTCCCTCCGATTTCTGGTCTTTCGGCGTTACGGTCAGTGTTCCCGATTTCAAGACAACTTCCTGCACTTCATCGTTGTTTACCATATCCAGGAATTTGCTATAGTCAAGATCCTCGGAAGTAATTCCCCCAAGGGCATTGTTCAGAAGTCCCATCACCATCAGGCTGACGAGGAGGCAGATCAGGATAATGAGTATCGTCTGTCTGTTTTTCGGTCCTCCCCCGGAGCCGTTTTCTGGTTCCCGGTTCTGATTTTTTCTATCGTCCATGCTTTTCCTCCTTGTATGTCAAACCGCCCCTCTTTTTTTACGGACACTTTAACTCTTACATTATATCGGATTCCCTCTTAATTAGCAAGCCGGACTTTGTGAAAAAAGACTGAATTTATCTATACAAAAACGGCCCGCCGACACTCTTTCAAGTATCGGCGGGCCGCCAGATAACACTCACATTACATTAGTCGTTATATCCGTTCGGATTCTTCTGCTGCCAGTTCCAGGAATCGGCACACATCTCCTCGATGCCGTACTCAGCCTCCCAGCCAAGCTCCTCTTTTGCTTTGTCGCATTTGGAGTAGCAGGTTGCGATATCACCGTCACGGCGCGGTTTGATTTCGTATTTCAGCGGATGGCCGCATGCTTTCTCGAATGCGTGGATCACATCGAGTACGCTGTAGCCTTTGCCGGTTCCGAGGTTGTAAATGGAAACGCCCTCGTTGTCAGCCAGTTTCTGGATGGCTTTTACATGGCCGCGTGCCAGGTCAACAACATGGATGTAATCGCGGACACCAGTTCCGTCCGGAGTATCGTAGTCATCACCGAAAACGCGATGCACTCGAGTTTTCCGATGGCAACCTGTGCGACATACGGAAGCAGGTTGTTCGGGATGCCCTTCGGATCCTCTCCGATAAGGCCGCTCTTATGCGCTCCGATCGGGTTGAAGTAACGAAGCAGGATAACATTCCATTCTGGATCTGCGGTGTGGATGTCGGTCAGAACCTGCTCGAGCATGCTTTTTGTCCAGCCGTATGGGTTGGTCGGGGTTCCCTTCGGGCACTCCTCGGTGATCGGAATCTGTGCCGGATTGCCGTATACGGTTGCAGAAGAACTGAAGATGATGTTCTTTACGCCGTGGTTTCTCATCTCATCGCAGAGAATCAGGGTTCCGGTCATGTTGTTGTGATAATATTCAATCGGTTTATGTACGGACTCGCCGACTGCTTTTAAGCCTGCGAAATGGATGACAGCGTCAATTTTCTCGTTGTCGAAAATTTTCTTTACGCCTTCGCGGTCCAGCATATCGGTTTTGTAGAAGGTTACTTTCTTTCCGGTAATCTGTTCTACACGCTCGATGGCTTTCTCGCTTGCATTGTAAAGGTTGTCCATGACAACAACGTCATAGCCTGCGTTCAGCAGTTCCACACAGGTGTGGCTTCCAATATAGCCTGCACCGCCAGTAACTAAGATTTTCATTTTGGTATCCTCCATGTTTTCCTTCGCTGCTGCTTTTTTGCCGCAGCGGGTTAATTGAAGCATTTAGTTTATTCTACAACGTTTCCATGAATTTTGCAAATGCACTTCTGCCTTCCTCGGTGCACTTGTAAACGCCGCATCCTCGAGTACGCCGACAAAGACTTTTCCGACTTCCTCTTTCAGGATATCCATCACATTTTCGCTGTTCAGCTCCGGATGGCGCGGCAGGAATTCGTCTACCCAGTCGGCATGTTTCTCCAGCTCTGCGACAGCGCGGACATCTTTTCCCTCTATAAGGCATTTGGAAAGCTCTTCCAGCTCATCTTTTAAGCGCGCCGGCAGAATCGCAAGTCCCATAACCTCAATAAGGCCGATGTTCTCTTTTTTGATGTGATGATACTGTGCATGCGGATGGTAAACACCGAGCGGGCATTCGTCCGTCGTGATGTTGTTGCGCAGTGCCAGATCGAGTTCGAACGTATCGCCCACTTTTCTTGCGATCGGCGTGATCGTGTTGTGCGGCTCTCCGTCAGTCTCGGCGAATACAAACGCATCCTCATCCGTGTAACCTCTCCAGCAGTTCAGGATATGCTCTGCCAGATCGATCAGCCGTTTCTCATCTTTGTGGCGGATCCGGATGACGGACAGCGGCCATTTGACGATGCCGGTTTCCACATCCTCGTATCCTTTGATGGTAAAATGGCGCTCGATCGGCGCTTTCGCCATTGCGAAGGTATAGTGACCGCCCTGATAATGATCGTGGCTTAAAATGGAGCCTCCCACGATCGGCAGATCCGCATTGGAACCGATGAAGTAGTGCGGAAACAGCTTGATAAAGTCAAACAGCTTCACAAAGGTCGCGCGCTCGATCTTCATCGGGTTATGCTGGAAATTGAACACGATGCAGTGCTCATTGTAATACACATATGGCGAGTACTGGAATCCCCACTCCGTCTGATTGATCGTCAGCGGAATGATGCGGTGGTTCTGGCGCGCCGGGTGGTTGACGCGTCCCGCATAGCCCACATTCTCCTTGCAGAGCAGGCATTTCGGATAACCGCTCTGTTTTGCCAGTTTTGCAGCCGCGATCGCCTTCGGGTCCTTCTCCGGTTTGGAGAGGTTGATCGAGATATCGATATCGCCGTAGGCACTCGGTACGCTCCAGCGGATATCCTTTGCGATGCGGTATCTGCGGATGTAGTTGGAATCCTGGCTCAGTTTGTAGAAGTAATCGGTTGCCTCCTGCGGGCTCTTCGCATAGAGTTCCTCAAACTTCTTTACCACCTCTCCCGGGCGCGGCATCAGGCAGTCCATCAGTTTCGTATCGAACAGATCGCGGTAAACGACGCTGTTGTGTTCGAGAAGACCGCGCTTAGCTGCATCATCAAGCAGTTCATTTAAAGTCTCTTCCAGATCCGGGGTCTCCGGAATCTGCTCCGGCTCTTCGTAATCGGAAATCTGCATGACTTCCAGAATCCGGTTTGTCGCATAGATTTTATCCAGTCCCGAAACAAGACCGGCATTTTCTCCATATTTTACCAGTTTTGCAATACTCTCGTTAATCACTGTAGCTTCCTCCCTGCTGCCGATCCAGCTTTTTTATTTCTTATTTTAATACGCCTGCGCCGTCTCCGATGTCTACGACATAGAAGTCTGCGGCATAGCCGATTTTTTCTTTGTAAGCTGCGCCTACTTTTGCGATGAAGTTGTCAATATCTTCTGTTTTTACGATGCTGACGGTGCATCCGCCGAAGCCTGCGCCTGTCATACGGGATCCGATGACACCCGGGCAGTTCCATGCTTCTTCCACAAGAGTATCCAGCTCGATGCCGGTTACCTCATAGTCATCACGCAGGGAAACGTGGGATGCGTTCATCAGCTCGCCGAATTTTGCGATGTCGTTTGCCTTTAAAGCTGCAACGGCCTGAACGGTTCTCTGGTTCTCGTAAACAGCATGTTTTGCACGTTTCTGGCGGACCGGATCTTTGATGGCATCTTTCACTGCCTCAAACTCTTCCTCGGTCAGCTCGCCAAGGCTCTTGATGTCTTTGACTTTCTGAATCTCAGCCAGAGCAGTCTCGCACTCGCTGCGGCGCTCGTTGTATTTGGAGTCGCCAAGGCCGCGTTTCTTGTTGCTGCAGGAGATGACAATTCTTGCGCCTTCCAGTTTAACCGGTGCGTACTCATATTTCAGATCGCTGGTGTCAAGGAAGATCGCACAGTCCTTTTTGCCCATGGCGATGGCGAACTGATCCATGATACCGCAGTTGACGCCGTTGTAGTTGTTCTCGGAGAACTGGCCGTACAGAGCGATGTCGATCATGGAGATGGTGTCGTAGCCGAACATGTCACGCAGCATTACGCCGGTTACGGTCTCAACGGATGCGGAAGAGGAAAGGCCGGAGCCGTTCGGAATGTTTCCGTAGAGCACGATATCGAAGCCCTGCTCTACCGGGAAGCCCTTCTGGCAAAATGCCACATCATTCCCTTCGGATATGCGGTCCAGTTGCCTTCTTTTCCCATCAGGAATTCATCGAGAGAAGATTCTACCACGCCGAGTTTTTCAAAGTTCATAGAGTAAAAACGAAGCTTTCTGTCGTCACGTTTTCTTGCTGCCATGTAGGTTCCGATGGTCAGTGCGCATGGAAACACGTGGCCTCCGTTGTAATCCGTGTGCTCACCGATCAGGTTCACACGTCCAGGTGCGAAGTAGGTGCGGATGTCGCCCTCTCCCCCGAACAGTTTTGCAAAACAATCCAGTACCTGCTGTTTCATTTTGTTGTCTCCTTTTCTTTTTGGTGTGTTGTTTTCGTGGTTTCGTTTTGTGTGTTGTGTGTGTTGCGTGTTTGTGTGTTTTTTCTTATCTTCTTAAGTATCATTATAGTGAGCCATACGCCCATCTGCAACAACAATATTTGGGCAAACGATAATTATATTGAGATGATCTTCGATTTTTTCTTGTTTTTTTTCCCTTTTTGCCGCATACTTTACTTATCGTATGATTTTTAACGGATTTTATGGATTGGAGGTACGTTTCATGCAGATCCGCATGGATAAAGAAAACCGTGAACTGAAGGCCCACGGCAGCTATGAATTTCCTGTCAACATCAGTTACGAACAGCTCTCCCGCTACGAGCGCGGCTCCTTTTCCTGGCACTGGCACCCGGAAATTGAGCTGACGTTTGTCCTCTCGGGGCAGATCGGATATCAGGTCAACGGCAAATCGTATGTCTTAAAAGAAGGGGACGGCATTTTCTGCAACACGAATGCGCTTCACAGCGGCCACATGATCGACGGGATGGACTGCGTCTATATTTCAACCACGTTCGCCCCGCGCTTTCTCTATGGTTTTTCAAACAGTGTGATCCAGACGCGCTACGTCGAACCGGTGCTGACGGATATGCAGCTCGCCTCCATCGTCTTTTCGCCGGAGATCGACTGGCAGAACCAGGTACTTGCCTGTATGCACCGCATCTACGACCTCTCGCTTTCACAGCCGTCCGCGTTTGAGATGGAAATCCAGGAGCTTCTGCTGTCGATCTGGATTGAGATTTACCGCCACGCATCGTTTTCCGGTGAATCCCAGAACACGGCGCAGCGCGTGATGTTGAGCGGCTCCGCATTCTGCTCGACTACATCCACCGCCATTATATGGAGCATCTGACGCTCGAGGATCTCGCCGCACAGATCCACATCTGCCGCAGTGAATGCTGCCGTTTTTTCAAGAAATGCATGAACGAATCCCTGTTTGACTATCTTCTCGATTACCGTATTGAAAAAAGCCTGCCGCTCCTTCTCGAGCGCCAGGCCAGTATCACTTCCGTAGCGGAACAGACAGGATTTTCCAGTCCTGCCTATTTTTCTAAAATTTTCCGGCAGCAGATGGGCTGCTCGCCGAGCGAATACCGGAACCGCGCGGATCACACGTAACGTTCAGCGCTGCACCGAGATTTCATTTCCTGCTGCCCGGCTTTTGATCCGCTCTCACAATCCACCCTCTCCCAAAACGAATGGATTACCTCCGGGAGGCTGCTGCGCTGCACAATCCGGCAGTCCTCCCATTCTCTTGGGAACAGCTCGCGGTACTCCCGGTTTCGGAACCGCTCGTCGAGCAACAGAATCACACCCGTGTCCTCCGTCGTACGGATCACGCGCCCTGCCGCCTGCAATACTTTATTCATGCCGGGATAGCGGTACGCGTAGTCGAAACCGTTCTCTCCGCTGCGGTCAAAATATTGCTTTAAAAGTTCTCTCTCCGGCCCCACCTGCGGGATTCCGGCTCCCACAACGGCCGCGCCGATCAGCTTTTCCCCGTCCAGATCAATTCCCTCCGAGAAAATGCCTCCCATGATACAGAATCCCACCAGCGTTTTCTCGTTGTCTTTCGCAAACGCTTCCAGAAACGCTTCTCTCTCCTGCTCCCGCATCGCCGACTCCTGGATCAGGCAGGTCACGTTTTCATCTGCATACAGTTCCTCATAGACCGCATAGACATCCTGCATCAGGCGGTATGACGGGAAGAACGCCATATAGTTGCCCTTCCGGCTCTGGATCATCTCGTTCAGATAGGCAGCGATCTTCTCAAACTCTGCGCGGTTTCTCCGCTGATACTTCGTGCTGACCTCGCTTCCGATCGCCAGACACCGCTTCGCGGGATCAAACGGGGACTCCACGTAAATCGCGTAATCGTCCGTATTCGTGCTGAACATCTTCTTATAATACTGCACCGGCAGCAGCGTCGCGGAAAAGAAGACGGCCGACCGCCCCTGGTTGATACACTGCTGCAGATTCTCCGCCGGGTTGACGCAGAACAGGCGCAGTGCAAAATCGCCGTTATCGAGATAACTCGTGTAGATCAGATAATTTTCATCCACTAGATTGTAAATCTCGGAAAAATTTCGCAAGTTAAAGTAAAATTCCAGAACCTGCTTCCGGATTTCGCTTGTCTTATGCGCTTCCAGCCAGCCCGCCAGTTCTTCCAGCAGCTGATTGACCATCATAAGAAACGTCGATACGCTTTCCAGCTCCGTGCAGGAATCGCACTCTCTTTTGTAGACGAGCATCTGGTGATTGCAGCGATTCAGCGCCTTCTCGAGCTTTTTGCCCGGTGCATACGGGCGGAGGAGCTGGCGGACCTTTAAAATCTCCTCTTTGACGAGCGTGGCACTGAACATATCGCGGCCCCGCTCGACCAGGTTGTGCGCCTCGTCGATCAGAAAGATGTAGTCACCCTTCGTTCCTTCTGCGAAAAAGCGTTTTAATTTCGAGGTCGGATCAAACGCATAGTTGTAATCGCAGATCACGCCGTCCACCCACGAAGCCACATCAAACTGGAACTCGTGCGGGCAGACGTTCCATTTTTCCGCCTGGCGCAGGACTTCCTCTCTTGTGTAGGAATCACATTCCGTCAGCATCTCGTACACCGCCGCGTTGATCCGGTCAAAATGACCTTTCGCGCGCGGGCAGTGGATCGGATCGCATTCGGGCTCATCGAGGATGCACATTTTTTCTTTTGCGGTCAGCGTGATTGCTTTGAACTGCAGTCCCTTCTCTTTTAGAATGGAGACCGCCTCCTCTGCCACGGTACGGGTGATGGTTTTCGCAGTCAGATAAAAAGACGGTCGCCGCAGCCCTCTCCGATTGCGCGAATGGCCGGAAAGACCGTGGACATTGTTTTTCCGATGCCGGTCGGCGCCTGGACGAAGAGTTCTTTTTTCCGCAGAATGGTACGGTAGACGCCGCTCACCAGTTCCCGCTGGCCTTTCCGGTACGGGAAGGGGAATTCGAGGTGCTGCATTGAGGCATCTCGCGCTTTCTGCCACTGGTACTGGAATTCCGCCCAGATAAACCAGGCGTCGAGTAGCTCATCGAACCACTGCTCCAGTTCCGGGAGCTTGTACGTCTGCAGAAAATGGCGGATGCGCCAGTTGGAGTGCTCCGGCTTTACCTCTTCTTTGGTGAGCGGGCGCAGAAGGCCTTCCTCCTCGGAGGAGAGCAGGGTGTACGTCATCAGCACGCCCATCTCCTCTTTGCGGTTCTGAAGGCCGTAGATGTAAGCGTAGCACTTCGCCTGTGCCAGATGTACCGGAACCGGCTCTTCCATCGTTTCGAGGTCACGGTACGTTCCCTTGATCTCCTCGATCACGGTCGTGGTTCCGTCCTCGTACATGCCGTCTGCTCTTCCCTCGACGCGCAGGATGAAATGCTCATATTCTTTTTCGTGAACCAGCGGAACCTCCGCACGGTAATCGGCGCCCCGTTTTTTCTGAATCTGCTGATGCACCCGCGTTCCCGCCTGCATGGCATCCCGCTCGCCAAAACCGCCCGACGAGTTGTCCAGATCCCCGCTGCGCAGAATAAACTCCACCAGATTCCGCACGGAAATCCGGATCTCTTTCTTCTTCTCTTCCACTAGCCCGCTCCTTTTCTAACCAGACTATTCAGAGCCCCATCTCGATTCCGCTGCGCTGCATCTCGATGTGGCTTCTCGCCATATGAAATTCCAGAAAAGAACGCTCATTCATGCAAGCATGATTCGTGTCCTTTTCTGGAATTTCGCATGGCTCTGAATAGTTATCATTATACAGAAAAAAGGAGACTGCCGCAACAGTCTCCTTTTTTCTCTCTGAAGTTATGTGTCTCGTGTGATTAGTTTTTCTTCAGAAAGTCCCCTGCGCAAATTCTGTCTCTACTCTCGCTGGCGGCGCAGGCTGAATTTTTTTTCGTTTCCCTTAATAAAATTTATGCTACAGCAAATTTCTGCAGGGTTTTATTGAATGCCGGACTGTCACCATAGCAGTGTACGGTGAGATCACGGTTCAGATCCATGCTGAGGATGCCAAGAATGGATTTTGCATCAATAATAACGCGGTTGTAAAAAATGTCAATATCAAAATCACATTTGGAAGCTGCTTTTACAAACTCCTCTACTTCCTCAGTTCCATTGAGTCTTACTACGCAGTGTGACATACGATTCACCTCTTTCTTAATCAATAGCTGTTTGTTTTCCTATCGTTGAGGTAGATTATGCACTTTTTCTCTTTAAATGTCAATATTGAATTTATTTCCTTGTTTTTGCCATATTATGCATGTTTTTTATGCAAGTTTTTCTCATTAACCCTTCATATTTGTCGCTTTTTGTCTCATTTGCGCAGTCGTGTGTAACCGGTTACACAAAATCCGTTTAAAATAAAATAGTTTTTGCCAAAAGAAACGTAAAAATCTTGTCAAAAAAACCCGCTTTTCCTTGTAAAATCAAGGAAAAACGGAAGTTTTTCATGCCATTACTTGCTTCTATATTTAATGATTAGATGTTGATCTTTGCAATATCGGTGTTATCCACTTCTGCAAATCTTCCTTCGTCCACCAGCTCGGCAAACTCCGGATGAATCGGCATTTTGCGAGAACCGGCACGCCGATCTCGGCTGCGATCTCGTCGATGTGGCTTTCGCCGAAAATGGACAGCTTTTTGCCGCAGTCCGGACATACGAGGTAGCTGTAGTTCTCTACGATACCGAGCACCGGAACGCTCATCATCTGTGCCATCTTGTAGCTTTCATGACGATCATGCGCACCAGATCCTGCGGGGAAGATACGATCACTACGCCGTCTACCGGAAGAGACTGGAAAACGGTCAGCGGAACATCACCGGTTCCTGGCGGCATATCGACGAAGAGATAGTCCAGGTCGCCCCAGATGACGTCGGTCCAGAACTGTTTTACGGTTCCTGCGATGACAGGTCCTCTCCAGATGACCGGCTCTTCCTCGCCCGGAAGCAGGAGGTTGATGGACATTACCTTTACGCCGTTTGCTGCAACTGCCGGGTAAACGCCCTTGTCATCTACGTTTGCAGGTCCTTTCAGGCCATACATTTTCGGGATGGACGGTCCTGTGATATCGGCATCGAGGATACCAACCTTGTAGCCCTCTTTTGCTTTCTGGTTTGCCAGAGATGCGGTTACCATGATTTACCAACACCGCCCTTGCCGCTGACAACGCCAATGACATGTTTGATCGAAGAATCGGCATTCAGATCAATATGAAAATCCGGTTTGCCCTGTCCTGCTTTGCTTGGACATCCTTCGCAGCTTTCTTTGGAACAGCTCGAATTGCTGCATTCTTTTGCCATGTTTCTTTCCTCTTTTCTTGTTTTTCTTGCTTATTTGACAAAGCGGTCGATCGCCTTATTCAGCTCCTGAATCGCTTTTGTGTCCCCATGCTCGACTCATCGACGATGCAATGTTCAATGTGATCCTCCAGGATAATTTTTCCTGTATTGTTAATGGCCGCCTTCACGGCAGACAGCTGGATCAGAACCTCAGTGCAGTCCCGGCCTTCCTCTACCATCCGCTTGATCGACTCCATGTGTCCGATCGCGCGGGAGAGGCGGTTTAAGACTGCTTTTGTATTTGTATGATGGTGCCCGTGGGCGTGATCGTGGGAATGCTCGATCACGGTGCCGTCTTCCAGCACATGCGTGTGTTTTTCTTCACTCATCGTTTTTTTCTCCGCTTTTCTGGTATTTTCTGCGCGATTCAGATTTCTGTAAACGTAAACCGCTGGCGGATGCCGGAGGTCTCAATGTCAAAGACCAGAGATCCGTCCGCTTCCACCGTTTTTTCATATTTTAAGTTTTTGTCCGGAAATTTCTGACGGATATACGCCTCCGGGTCATCCGTCTCGATCTCGTCGAAAAAGACGTCCCGCATCTGATTATTGGCACACTCATTAAAAATCTCCCAGACGGTCTCGTACTCTTTTTTCATCCTGTCACTCTCCGTTTCGTAAGACTTCTCCGCACTGGCTCCACTCGCCAAGCAGCCGCTCCATAGACCATGCGGCGTTCGCGGGACTCGTCGACGGAAGGCGAACCGCTTCCCGTCCCAGCTGCTTCTCCTGGTACTTCCGGTAATACTTCCACGCGGTCGCCCCGTTGCAGTAAATCTGCCGGATATCGGCGCATTCCAGAATGTCCTGCAGCGGATTCGGCACAACATCGCGGATGCTCGCATCGCTCGAGCCTGTGATGACGCAGGACGCGATCACATCCCAGACAGCGATATGATTCCGGAGCAGAAACGCCTTCTTCTCTTCCACGGTCTGCGGCACCTCTTCCCCGCACACGGCTGCCGTCACTTTCCAGAAACGGTTCTGCGGATGGCCGTAAAAAATCCGGTCTCCCTGGATTTTACGGACGGAAAACTGCCGAGAATCAGAATCCGGGAATCGGCGCGGTAAACCGGCGGAATCGGATGCACACCGGGTGCCCATTTTTGTTCTCGTCAGGTCGGCTCATCTTCATCAAACTCCACTACCGTATAAAATCCTCTCGGTGTCTCTTTTACTTCTTTTACGATTCCCTTCCGGGACTGCAGCCTCTCATACGCCTGATAATTCCTGCTCATGGCACTGCCGGGGTAATCGTATAATAATAGGAGGTAGGCAGTGCGCTTTCTGTCACGTTGACTTCCTGGCCTTCCTCGAGAAGTCCCTGTCGCTCCATTTTAAATTCCATCTGCCGCATATTCCTCATCCTCCTTTTTGCAGCGGGCAAAAGATACGCCCATGGGGTATTTTATCACACTTTTCCGAAAAAGAACAGGGGTTTTCGACAGAAAAAGGGCGGTACCGCCCTCTTCCTGCTTATTTTTTATTCTTCAGAAAGTGCTACTCTCTCTTTGATGATACATGTGCGAAAAAAGAAAGAATCCGGCCGCCCAGAGACCGGATTCTTTCTTCTTATATAAATATAAAACGCATTTCTTTTTAGTGATGGAACAGACGGATTCCTGTAAATGCCATCGCCATGTTGTACTTGTTGCAGCACTCGATGACAGCGTCGTCACGAACCGATCCGCCCGGCTCTGCGATGTACTGGACGCCGCTCTTGTGTGCGCGCTCGATGTTGTCACTGAACGGGAAGAAGGCATCGGAACCTAAGGTTACGCCCTTCATCTGGTCGAGCCATGCACGTTTCTCTTCTCTTGTGAAGACTTCCGGTTTTACTTTGAAGATCTTCTCCCATGCGCCGTCTGCGAGAACATCCATGTACTCCTCGCCGATGTAAACGTCGATCGCATTGTCACGGTCTGCGCGGCGGATGCCGTCTACGAACTGCAGATCCAGCACCTTCGGGCACTGACGCAGGAACCAATTGTCGGCTTTCTGTCCGGCAAGACGGGTGCAGTGCACACGGGACTGCTGGCCTGCGCCGACACCGATGGCCTGACCGTCTTTGACGAAGCATACGGAGTTGGACTGGGTATATTTTAAGGTAATCAGTGCAATCTTCAGATCGCGTTTTGCTGCTTCCGGAATCTCTTTGTTCTCGGTTACCACGTTGGAGAGCAGCTCATCGTCGATCGGCAGCTCCTGGCGGCCCTGCTCAAAGGTAATGCCGAAGACCTGTTTGTGCTCGAGCGGAGCCGGACGGTAATTCTCGTCGATTTTGATGACGCAGTAGTTACCTTTTTTCTTTGCTTTCAGGATTTCCAGTGCTTCATCGGTAAATCCCGGAGCGATGACACCGTCAGAAACCTCGCGTTTGATCAGGGATGCCGGTGTCTTTGTCGCAGACATCAGAAAGTGCGATAAAGTCGCCGAAAGAAGACATACGGTCTGCGCCTCTGGCTCTTGCATAAGCGCATGCTAACGGAGAAAGCTCTCCCATATCGTCTACCCAGTAAATTTACGCAGGATCTCGTCCAGCGGAAGACCTACGGCTGCACCTGCCGGGGAAACGTGCTTGAAGGAAGTTGCTGCCGGAAGACCGGTGGCTGCTTTCAGCTCACGTACCAGCTGCCAGCCATTGAAGGCATCCAGAAAATTGATATAGCCCGGACGGCCGCTTAATACTTCGATCGGAAGATCTCTGTCATCATCCATGTAAATTCTGGAAGGTTTCTGGTTCGGGTTGCATCCGTATTTTAACGCTAATTCTTTCATGATTTTCTCCTTTCGCAAAACACTCGATTTCTTATTTATTTTTATTCACGATTCTTGTCTCATACTTGCCGGTTGCAATGTCGATATAGCGTGTGAAGAGGGACACCTTGTTGTCCTCGTTTAAGCTGCTCCAGAGCAGTTCGGTGAAAGCATCGATGTCATCCGGAATCTCGACCAGTTTTGGCTCACCCTCAAAGCTTGGCAGCGGATTGCCGTCGTGCATGTAGGTGTGGATGAAATGGCCTTCCCCTGCTACACAGTTATCATAGGAGAAGGTGTAGCGGTTGCACTGGGACGGATCGCCGTTGTTGCTCTTTAAGATCGACATCTGGTAGCCGTACGTTCCGTTCTCTACGTGCATCACACCGGAAATACGAGGAGTGTAGTTCGGTGCATCCGGCTCAAACTCTCTGCTTCTAAGGGATACCTCAAACGTTTTTCCCTGCTCCAGTCCTTCGTATACGGTATCGGTCTGGTCTCCGTTTGTTACGATCGTATCATTTCCCAGAACGCGTACTGGTGCGTAGATGATCAGGCTCGCATCTTCCAGCTTCGACGGATCAAACGCCTGTGTGCGGATTCCCTCACCCTCCTCAACAAAGACACGGTTGCGGCTGTTCTGGCTTCTGCCCATAATAAAGTATCCGGCAACGGCTTTTGTGCCGTCTTTGGATCTGCCGATCACAATTCCTCTTCCTGGATATGCATTTCCTTTTAATTCCTGTTCCAGTGATACTTTTTTCATCTTCTGTTCTCCTTTTCAAGGTGGCTGGAATGGGATTTTCTGTTTTTGGATAAAAAAACAGACCCACTCCCCCAAGCATTCTTCTGCCCAGACGGTCGGCCTCTTCTCACGCTATACTCCCTGTGGTCATTTCCACTTCCGTCAGTCGTATAACTGCCTTTACCTTAACATGGAAAATCCCGCCTGTCAAGGGACACGGCGGGATTTTTTAAATGAAATTTTCAGAATGCACGAAGACAGCTCCGGTAAACGCCCCGGTGGATTCTGCAAATGTGTGGGTGAACGTCAACTTAGAACCCCTCTCTGTGACGCTCTTTTCGCAGTTCATAGCGGCGTTTTCCGCCCTCCCACTCGGCCTCCTGCTCCGGGGATTCCAGAATCAGGCCCGGGACGGGAAGTGCGCGGCCGTTCTCGTCGATGGCCACCATCACCACGTAGCACGGTTGATCATTTTCCGAATGCCGGTCGCAAGCTCTTCCACGTACGTGTCGACGCGCACCTCCATTGAGGTGCGTCCGACATACGTCACTCTTCCGACCAGTACGACGGTGTCGTTCAGAAAAGCAGGATGCTTGAAGTTCAGATTGTCGATGCACGCGGTGGTGATTTCGTGGCCGCAGTGGCGGCGTCCCACCAGACCGGCAAGCTCATCGATCCACGCGACCAGCTGGCCGCCGAACAGACGGCCATAGCCGTTGATATGGCGGTGCATCAGAAGATACGACTGCTCTGTCTCAGAATCTTTTACGCGTTTCTTTGCCATTTCTTCCATTTTACCAATACGCTCCTTTTCACATCCTGTTTTTTGTATCTTTATACGTTCGCAAGCGCCTGATCAAGGTCTGCAATGATATCGTTCACATCCTCAATGCCGACCGACAGACGGATCAGATCCGGCAGAACACCGGCTTCGATGAGCTGCTGATCGTTCAGCTGGCGGTGGGTATGGCTTGCCGGGTGCAGAACGCAGCTTCTTGCATCGGCAACGTGTGTTACAATTGCTACCATTTTCAGGCCGTTCGTAAAACGCATCGCACCGTCTCTTCCGCCCTTCGGTCCGAAGCAGAGAACGCCGCACGTTCCGTTCGGCATATATTTTTCTGCCAGTGCATGGTATTTGCTGTCTGCAAGGCCTGCGTACTCAACCCACGCTACCTTCGGATGATTTTTCAGGAACTCTGCACTTTCTCGGCATTTCTGCAGTGGCGCTCCACGCGCAGGTGCAGGGTCTCCAGACCGACATTCGTCAGGAATGCATTCTGCGGGGACTGGCACGCTCCCATATCACGCATCAGCTGCGCGGTTGCTTTTGTGATATACGCTTTTTTACCGAATTTCTGCGTATAAATCACGCCGTGGTACGATTCGTCCGGTGTAGTAAGGCCCGGGAATTTGTCTGCATGCGCATCCCAGTCGAAGTTTCCGGAATCGACAATCGCTCCGCCGAGCGCCATTGCATGGCCGTCCATGTATTTTGTGGTGGAATGGGTGACAATATCTACACCGAACTCGAACGGACGGCAGTTGATCGGGGTTGCAAAGGTGTTGTCGCAGATCATCGGAACGCCGTGCTCATGTGCAAGTTTAACAAACTTGTCAATGTCAAGTACAACACCTGCCGGGTTGGAAATCGTCTCGGCAAAGACAGCTTTGGTGTTCGGCTGGAATGCTTTTTCCAGCTCATCTGCCGGCGCATCCTGGTCCACGAGGGTAGTCTCGATGCCGAATCGTTTTAAGGTAACAGCGAGCAGGTTGGAGGTTCCTCCATAAACCTTTGCCGCGCAGACAACGTGGTCGCCTGCCTCACAGATGTTGGTAACAGCAAGCATCGTTGCCGCCTGGCCGGAAGATGTGAGCATGGCTGCCACGCCGCCCTCCAGATCGCAGATTTTCTGTGCTACGACGTCGTTCGTCGGGTTCTGCAGACGGGAATAGAAATATCCCTCTTCCTCCAGATCGAACAGTTTCCCATTTCCTCGCTGGTTGCATATTTGAATGTTGTGCTCTGGTAAATCGGAAGTACACGCGGCTCACCGTTTTTCGGCTGCCATCCTCCCTGTACACAGATTGTGTCCTGGCTGTATCCCATAATTTTTCTCCCTTCTGTAAGTGAAACCGGTCCACCGGGCCGATTTCTGCTGTGCTCAGCGCCATAATAATACCCCCACCGGGATGCCCGGGCGAGGGTATCACTTTTTCCTATTATAACTCTGTTTGTTCTTTCCTGCAACTATATGCGCACAGATTTAGGAGAGATATTCATCCACATATTTCTGGATATTGGAAGCATTCACAATCTTCTGCGCCTGGCCGTCCTCCACAACGAGAAGAGTCGGTGCCTGCATGATGCCGTACTGTGCGGCAAGATCCGGGTGACGCTCTGCGTCGATCACCTCATACTGCTCCTCGGCGAGCATTTCTTTTGCCATTTTGCAGTTCGGGCAGGTGCTTGTCGTGAACAGGTACATGCCGTCTTCCTCGATTTTATCTGCTGCTGCAGCGGCTTTCGGCTCTTCTTTTCCAGCGGCCTGCTCTGCCAGTTTCTCTGCTGCGCCGTACGATTTCATTTTCTGCTCCGGCGATTTGGAGTGGATGATATCATATACAGTTCTGTTCTTGTACTCCTGGCGTTTTCCGTCGTTCCAGTTCTTGACCGGACGATAATATCCCGTGATACGGCTGTAAACCTCTGCCTCTTTTCCACAGATCGGACATGTAAAATGCTCGCCGGCGAGATAGCCGTCGTTCGCACAGACAGAATACGTCGGGGACAGCGTGTAATACGGCAGTTTGTAGTTCTCTGCAATCTTCCGCACAAGGGAAGCTGCTGCTTTCCAGTCCGGCAGTTTTTCGCCAAGGAACGCATGGAATACAGTTCCCGAGGTGTACAGCGTCTGCAGATCATCCTGAATATCAAGCGCAGAGAAAATATCCTCGGTATAGTCCACCGGCAGATGGGAGCTGTTGGTGTAGTACGGGGTATCTCCCTCATGGCCTGCGGTCTTGATATCCGGCCATTTTGCACGGTCGTGTTTGCCAGACGGTATGCGGTCGACTCCGCCGGAGTTGCCTCAAGGTTGTACAGATCGCCGTACTCCTCCTGGTAATCAGAAAGACGCTCTCTCATATGGTTCAGAACTTCTTTCGTAAACTGCTGTGTCTTCGGATCCTCCAGACCCTTTCCGAGCCATGCGGCATTTAAGCCGGCCTCGTTCATACCGATCAGACCGATGGTTGAGAAGTGGTTCTCAAACGTTCCAAGGTACCGTTTCGTATATGGATACAGTCCCTCGTCCAGAAGGCGGGTAATGACCTCACGTTTCGTCTTTAACGAACGTGCGGCAATATCCATCATATGATCGAGACGGCGGTAGAACTCTTTCTCATCTTTGGACTGATATGCGATACGCGGCATATTGATGGTGACAACGCCGACCGATCCGGTGCTCTCGCCGGAACCGAAGAATCCGCCGGTTTTCTTTCGAAGCTCACGCAGATCCAGGCGGAGACGGCAGCACATGGAGCGCACGTCGCTTGGTTTCATATCGCTGTTGATGTAGTTGGAGAAGTACGGGGTACCGTATTTTGCAGTCATTTCGAACAGCAGACGGTTATTCTCCGTATCGGACCAGTCAAAATCGGATGTGATGGAGTAGGTCGGGATCGGGTACTGGAAGCCTCTTCCGTTGGCATCTCCCTCGATCATCGTCTCGATGAACGCTTTGTTGACCATATCCATCTCTTTTTTACAGTCTTTGTACTTGAAGTCCATCTCCTTGCCGCCGACGATCGCCGGAAGCTCCGCGAGGTCATCCGGTACGGTCCAGTCGAGTGTGATGTTGGAGAACGGTGCCTGGCTTCCCCAGCGGCTCGGTGTGTTGACGCCGTAGATAAACGCCTCGATGCACTTCTTCACTTCGCCGTAGCTTAAGTTGTCCACTTTGACGAACGGCGCCAGATACGTATCAAATGAAGAAAATGCCTGCGCACCTGCCCACTCGTTCTGCATAATGCCGAGGAAGTTGACCATCTGGTTGCACAGAACCGAAAGATGTCTTGCCGGAGAAGAAGTAATCTTTCCGTTGATGCCGCCAAGTCCTTCTTTGATGAGCTGTTTTAACGACCATCCTGCACAGTAGCCGGTCAGCATCGACAGGTCGTGGATGTGAATATCCGCGTTGCGGTGTGCCTCGGCGATCTCGTCATCATAAATCTCTGATAACCAGTAGTTGGCTGTGATCGCGCCGGAATTGCTTAAGATCAGACCGCCGACAGAATACGTTACGGTCGAGCTCTCTTTGACACGCCAGTCCTCTACTTTTACGTAGCTGTCCACGATCTCTTTGTAGTCTACGATCGTCGATTTCATGTTGCGGATTTTTTCCCTCTGCTTGCGGTACAGAATGTAAGCTTTTGCCACTTCTGCGTAGCCGCACTGGATCAGCACGTTCTCCACGCTGTCCTGAATTGCCTCCACTGAAATTTTTCCGTCTTTGATCTTGGACTGAAAGTCCGCTGTTACGCGCAGTGCCAGCATCTGAAGCATGTCATCGCTGAACTGCATATCTTTTGCGCCGAATGCTTTTCCAATCGCATCGGTAATCTTTTTCATCTGGAACTCTGCAATCGTTCCGTCTCTCTTTTCTACCTGAAACATGGAATCCCTCCTGTTAATTCAACCGTTTCTGCAAGGCCTTTTTAAGGTTCCACTCTTTGCAGTGTCTGAACCATATGATAGCAGAGCATGTTCCTCCCGTCAATAGTAAAAAGTACCATATCTAGTGTGAAATTTTCTAACATCACTAGATATGGTACTTTTACTTATGTTCTGTCCATTCCATTTTTCGGCGCTGTACGGCGCTTAAAGGGATGTACTGCCGTTTTTAAGCCCGCTTGCCATACCTCTATACCCTCGGATAGATATCCTTCGGTACATAGGCTTTTACGCGGATGCCTTCCGGCAGATATTCTTCTTCGAGCAGAATTCCGTATCCGCGGATCAGTGAAATCGTTCCCGCCTTATCGTACGGATAGAGGCGCTCGATATAGATTTTCCCTCCATCATCCACGAGGAGAGTAAATTTTTGAGGTCTTCGAGTCCCTGTCCTGTTTTGGCAGAGACCGCAAGGCTCGCGTCTGCCCGGAAATCTTTTACAACCATCGGGGCAAGAAGCTTATCCTGCTTGTTCAGCAGGGTGACGATCTTTTTGTCCTCAACTTTCAGTTCCCGCAGCGTATCGTACACAACCTGCATCTGCAGCTCCATCTGCGGATTTGACGTATCCACAACGTGGAGAATATAGTCGGCATACCGTGCTTCCTCCAGCGTACTGCGGAATGCATCGATCAGATGATGTGGCAGCTTATTGATAAATCCAACCGTATCGGTCAGCAGGATTTCCTGTCCATCCGGAAGGGTCAGTGACCGCGTCGTCGTATCCAGCGTGGAAAACAGCATTGCATCTGCCAGAATTTCCGATCCTGTCAGTGCATTTAAAAGACTGCTCTTTCCCGCTGACGTATAGCCTACGAGCGCCGCTACCGGGATTTTGGAACGTTTTCTGCCTTCACGAAGGAGCTCTCTGTGCTGGCGTACTTCCTCAAGCTCACGTTTTAACTGCGTAATACGCGTGCGGATCAGGCGCCGGTCGGTTTCCAGCTTTTTCTCTCCCGGTCCTCTCGTACCGATTCCGCCGCCGAGACGGGAAAGCGATGTGCCAAGCCGGAAAGTCGGGACGCACGGTACTTTAACTGGGCCAGCTCAACCTGGATTTTACCCTCGCTGCTCACGCGCGCGCCGCAAAGATATCCAGGATCAAAAGCGTACGGTCCATGATCTTGCATTCCAGTGCTTCCTCCAGCCCTTTTAACTGGATCGAGGAGAGCTCATCGTCGCAGATGATGCCCGTCGCATCGCAGGCGCGCACCAGAATTTTCAATTCCTCTAATTTTCCTTTTCCGATGTACGTTCCCGGATGAATGGCCTCCCGCACCTGCACCAGGCGGCCCTCCACCTTCGCACCGGCGGTGCTGGCCAGTTCCGCCAGCTCGTCGAGCGATTCTTCTGCGTTTGCGCCGCCGTTTTCCTGTACGCCGACCAGAATCACGCGCTCCTGTTCTTCTCTTAAATCAAACAATCCAACTTCCTCCGTCTGTTATCGGTTCTGGAGAAACGTATTTTCCCGCTGCGCCGCGGTGTTTTCCGGGTATGCTGCCAGAAAATCCGCCATCAGCGACTTCGCGGTATCAAAATCCGCCCGTTTTTCATAGGATACAATCTGGTTGAACAGCAGATTTTCCCGGTCGGAATCCTCTGCCGTTTTGAGTCCTTCCTCGATATACGAGAGTGCACTGTCCGTGTCGTTTTCCGCAAGTGCGCAGAGCGCCAGCGTTGTTGCTGCCGCCGCAAAGCCATCTGTCGAAAGATACGAAGAAAACAGTGCTTTCGCCTCGTCGTTCTGACCATTGGAAAGGTAAACCTCGCCGAGCATTTCCATCGCCGCGCTGCTGCCGTCCTTCATTGCCTTCGAGAACGCTTTGACCGCCTCGTCCTGCTCCTCCAGATAGTAGTATGCGCAGCCGATGTTATAATAATCCTCGGTCGTTTTCGGCTCAATCTTCACTGCCGCTTCGAGGTAACGGTCTCCGTCCGCCTTCATGCTGCTCTCCTGATACAGCTCGTAAATGTCAAGGCAGAGCTGATAGCTCTCCTTCGTCTCCACTGCCGCATCAAAATCCACCTTCGCCTGCTCGTAATTCTTCTGCAGGAAGTACGCGCGTCCCCTAAGGAACAGCGCATCGGCATCGGCCTTTTCTTCCTGAATATTGGTGCAGATCTCAATGGCTCCATCCAGATCTCCGGCCTGTACGCAGGTTTCCGCCTCGTAATACATGACATCGCGCGAAAACTCCGCGTCTTTGTGCTTCATGCTCGAAAGACTGCTCTTGAAAGCCTCTTTTGCCTTGTCATACTCCTGGCTTTTCAGATAAGCGATGCCGAGCGACCGGTAGCTCTCCGCCAGTCGGTCGCCTGCCTTTACGGCTCCCTCCAGCATCGCAATCGACGTTACGTAGTCCTTCTGTTCGAGCGCCTCGATGCCCTTTTTATAAAGCTTTGAATTTTTATTTTCACAGCCGCCAAGCACCATTGCCGCCGCCAGAAAAAAGATTACCAGTCTTTTTTTCATTCTGTCACAAGTCCTTCTTTATGCATCACAGAAACAACCTGGTCTACGTATTTTGCACACGTTGCGTCGTCCGGTGCTTCCACCATGACACGGATCACCGGCTCGGTGCCGCTCTCTCTTACGAGGATGCGTCCGTCATCGCCCAGGGCCTCTGCTACGTCTTCTACTGCTTTCTGTACTGCCGGGTTGGCCTTTGCAGCTGCTTTGTTTGCCACGCGGACATTCTTTAAGAGCTGCGGGTAAATCACTACCTCGGCTGTCAGGGTGCTGAGCGGGAGTTTCTTATCTATCAGCACTTCCATCACCATCAGGGAGGTCAGGATTCCGTCACCGGTCGTCGCGTGCTTGCTGAAAATGATGTGGCCGGACTGCTCTCCGCCGAGAGAATAGCCGTTTGCCATCATGTTCTCGCACACGTATTTGTCGCCGACTGCCGTCTTCTCATACCGGATACCGGCGCGGTCACACGCTTTGTAAAGACCGAGGTTTGACATGATCGTGGTCACGATCGTATCTCCGTTTAACTGGCCTTTTTCTTTTAAGTATTTACCGCAGACATACATGATCAGGTCTCCGTCTACCACATTTCCCAGCTCATCGACAGCGATGCAGCGGTCTGCGTCTCCGTCGTAGGCAAATCCGACATCGAGGTGTTTCTCTCTTACATATTTCTGAAGCTCTTCGATGTGGGTGGAACCACAGCCGCAGTTGATGTTTGTTCCGTCCGGCTCGTTGTGGATCACATATGTCTTGGCGCCGATGGCATCAAACACGCTCTTGGCTACGGAAGAGGCACTTCCGTTGGAGCAGTCGAGTCCGACTCTCATGTTTTTAAAGGATTTTGTCGGAATCGAGATCAGGTGTCCAATGTAGCGGTTCCTTCCGGCTGCAAAATCCACGGTGCGTCCGATGTCTTCTCTCGTTGCGAACGGGATCTTCGGTGTTCCGTCGTCGATGTAGGCTTCGATCTGCGCTTCGATGTCGGCTTCCAGTTTCTGTCCCAGGCCGTTGATGACTTTGATTCCGTTGTCATAGAACGGGTTGTGACTGGCGGAGATCATAATTCCGCAGTCAAAGTTTTCGGTACGGACAACATAGGAAACGCTCGGGGTGGTCGTTACGTGCAGCAGATAAGCGTCTGCTCCCGATGCGGTCAGTCCTGCTACCAGCGAATATTCGAACATGTAGCTGGAGCGTCTGGTGTCTTTTCCAATGACGATCTGTGCTTTGCGGTCTTTTCCGAAATACCATCCGAGGAATCTTCCCACTTTATATGCATGCTCAACCGTCAGATCAATGTTTGCTTCTCCGCGAAATCCATCTGTTCCAAAATATTTACCCATGGTATGCTCCTTTCCCCTTTCGGGCAGAAAGCGTGTCTGAAATTTTTTGCAATCATTCAAACACGCTTTTTCTGGTTATTCACTCAAATAACAAAATATCGTAATTAGTCGTACAGCTTCTCGCTGTATACGCCGTCCGCAATCAGTTTGCGGAATGCTTCTGTTACGGAAGCTTTGTCTTCCTGATACGTTACGCCGAACCACTCTGCGTCGGTCGGAAGAACTTTTACTTCTGCTTTTCCTGCGTGCAGCAGCTCGTCGATGTAGATCGGAAGGAGGTACTCGCCTTTTACATCTCCCTCTTTCTGTGCAGAAAGGAATTCAACAAAGCCTTTCTCCAGAAGATCAATGAACTCCGGCTGCAGTCCCCACATGTTCATGGAAACAAGGGAGTTTTTGTCGATCGGATCAACCGTTCCGTCTTCTTTTTCAACGCCTGCGCCCTCTGCGGTCTTTACGATGTTTTTCGTCTCGTTGACACCGGTCAGGTTTCCGTTTTCATCAACGACGCAGACACCTCTTGTAACACCGCCGTTGTCACTTAAGGTGTTTCCAAGCACGAATCCTGCCATGGAGATCGGCATAACTTCATCCACATCATGCTCCTGTACGAGGTAGTCGTGCAGTTTTACGAACGGATCTTTTCCGTAATAGTCATCAGCATTGATAACAGCAAACGGCTCTTTTACAAGACCTTTGCAGGCAAGAACGGCCTGGCCGGTTCCCCACGGTTTGGTACGGCCTTCCGGTTTTGCAAAGCCTGCCGGCAGATCATCGAGCTCCTGGAATGCATATTCCACCTCTGTGATTTTGCTGATGCGGTTGCCGATGACTTCCTTGAAATCTTTCTCCAGATCCTTGCGGATGATGAAGACTACTTTGTTGAAGCCGGCTTCCAGTGCATCGTGGATGGAATAATCCATGATGATCTCCCCGTTTGGTCCTACTGGCTCAAGCTGTTTGATTCCCTTTCCAAATCTGCTGCCGATTCCGGCTGCCATGATCACAAGTGCTGTTTTCTTCATAGCGTTTTCCCTTTCTCTTTTCCCCTTTTTTCTCTTGTTTATTCTATCAGCAATCGATCCTGTAGACCAATCGTGATTCGCAGCGTTTATTATTATGCTTCTTCCTGCATGCTGCTCAGCTTTGCGGCCTGATCGGCTGCAATCAGACTGTCGATGATTTCATCCAGATCGCCGTTCATGATGCGTCCAGTTTGTATAAGGTCAGTTTGATTCTGTGATCCGTCACACGTCCTGCGGGAAGTTGTACGTACGGATCTTCTCGGAGCGGTCTCCCGTTCCGACCTGGCTCTTTCGAAGCTCGGCCATCTCATCGTGCTGTTTCTGCTGCTCTAAGTCGTACAGACGGGCACGCAGAATCTTCAGTGCCTTGTCCTTATTCTTTAACTGTGATTTCTCATCCTGGCAGGAAATGACGATGCCGCTCGGGAAGTGGGTCAGACGGACTGCTGAGTCGGTCGTATTGACACACTGGCCGCCGTTTCCGGAAGCACGGAATACATCGAATTTGTAATCTTTCGGGTCGATCTGTACTTCGACGTCGTCCACCTCCGGCATGATCGCTACGGTCATGGTTGAGGTATGGATCTTCCGCCGGACTCGGTTTCCGGCACACGCTGTACGCGGTGTGTGCCGCTCTCGTACTTCATCCGGGAGTACGCGCCTGCTCCGTTGATCAGAAGTGTTGCGTCTTTAAAGCCGCCGATTCCGTTTTCATCGGCGCTGGTCAGCTCTGTTTTCCAGCCGCGGCTCTCTGCGTATTTGATGTACATACGGCAGATTTCTGCGGTAAAGAGTGCCGCCTCGTCTCCGCCGGCACCTGCGCGGAACTCTACGATAACGTTCTTGTCATCGTTCGGGTCTTTCGGCAGAAGCAGGACTTTGAGTTCCTGCTCCAGCTCCTCTACGCGTTTTTTCGCATCGGAGAGCTCTTCTTTCAGCATTTCGCGCATCTCTTCGTCGGATTCCTCCTCGAGAAGCATCAGGCTCTCTTCAATGGTCTGTTTCTGTGTTTTATAGTCCTTATATGCGTCTGCGATCGGCTGGAGTTCTGCCTGCTCCTTCATCAGCTTCTGGAACTTCGCCGCATCGGCAGCGACGTCCGGCTCGCTTAACTGATTCAGTACCTCCTCGAGACGCATGAGGATATCATCAAGTTTATCAAACATAAAATGACTGCTCCTTTTTGCTGTTTTCGTCTGTTTATGATGTCATTATGGTGTCAAAATTAAAATTCATTTCTGTCAGGGTTTTTTGTGCCAGATACCGGTCACCACGCGGTCCAGGCCTGCCAGATCTTTCAGAACCTGTACATCGGCAAAGCCGTGGGTTTCCATCAGCTCCCGCACTTCATCTCCCTGATCATATCCAATTTCAAAACAGAGCTTTCCGCCCTCTTTTAAATAGCTTCCTGCCTGCTCTGTAATCTTCCGGTAAAAGACAAGACCGTCCGCACTGCCGTCGAGTGCCATCCGCGGCTCATGGTCGCGCACCTCCGGCATCAGCGTTTCAATCACATCCGTGCGGATATACGGCGGATTGCTTGCGATCACATCGAAGGTTCCCTCGATGTTTTCAAATAAGTTGCTCTTTACGAACGATGCCCGTCCGCCCGCCTGTGCGCCGTTCTTTTCCGCAACCTGTAAGGCTTTCTCGGAGAGATCCGCGCCGATTCCCGTGCAGTCCTCTCTCGTTACAAGAAGCGATATGAGAATGCATCCCGAACCGGTGCAGAGATCGAGAATCCGTGCATCTTTTGGAAGGCCGCGGAGCGCTTCCTCCACAAGAATCTCGGTGTCCTGCCGCGGAATCAGTACATGCTCATTCACAAAAAAAGGGATTCCGTAGAACCACGCCTCTCCGGTCAGCTGCTGCAGCGGAATGTGTTCGCCGCGCTTTCTGACCAGCGCTTCGTACTGCTCCTGCTGTTCTTTTGGCATTTCATCTTCACTGTGTACAAAGTAGGTGCTGTGGCTGATCCCGCAGACATGCTCCAGTAAAAGCCATGCGTCCTGCCGGGCTTCCTCCACCCCCTGCTTTTGTAAGTACAGAATAGCGGATTCCAGTGCAGATTTCAAGTTTTTTCTATCGTGCACACTCATCGGTCACGGCTCCTCATGTTCTTTCTTTTCGGTTTTGGCCGGGTACGTATAACCAAAGTTTTCGTTCAGGTACGCTCTCCAGTCAAACACAGCCTCCACAGCGGCGATCGCAACCTCTGCCATCTCGGCATCCGGCTCGCGCGTCGTCAGGCGCTGCAGCATCAGGCCCGGTTTACTGATCAGGTTGACCAGTTTATTGTCACTTTTTCCCGCCAGGCGGATAATTTCATACGAACGCCCGCGATCACCGGAATGAGAAGCAGGCGGATCACAATTTTCAGCACCGGGGAATCGACCCGGATGAACATGAAAAAGATGATGCTGATGACGATGACGTACATCAGAAAGCTCGTTCCGCAGCGCTTGTGCTCCCGGGAACTCTTTAAGACGTTTTCCACGTTCAGTTCCAGACCGTGCTCAACGCAGTTGATGCATTTATGCTCGGCGCCGTGGTACATGAACACGCGCTGAATGTCTTCCATACGGGAAATGGCTGCCAGATAGCCGAGGAACAGTGCCACACGCACAAAGGCCTCTGCCACCGCGGTCAGTGTCGTTCCGGCTCCCGCTTTGTGCAGCAGTTCGGACAGGAAGTACGGCACCATCAGAAAGAGAACGACGCGATGACAACGGAAAATGTGACGGTTCCGTACATCATCAGCCTGTCTGTCTTTTCTTTTTTCGCTTTCTGCTGCTCCTCTTCCTCTTTCGTCGCCGGCTTTTTCTTTTCCTCCTCCTCGTCCTCATAGAACGAAGCGGAGTACATAAGGGAACTCATGCCGACGATCATCGAATCGGCAAAGCTGAAGACGCCGCGCAGAATCGGAACTTTTAAGAGCTCCTTGTGCTTCGTCAGCGGCTTGTGCTGCTCTACTTTAACTTCAATCTCCCCGTCCGGCCGGCGTACTGCGACGGAATAGCGTCCTTGTTCATCATCATGATGCCTTCCATCACGGCCTGGCCGCCAATATTGGATGATTTCATAATTTACGTTTACCTCCTCAAAGGGGATTTTCTGCATCCGTAACGCAAGAACGGGCTGAGATCTTCCAACCTCAGCCCGTTTTTCATCTTGCTTGATTCAATTCTTATTTCATGCCGTATTTCTTGTTGAACTTCTCGATACGTCCACGAGCTGCAGCAGCTTTCTGCTGGCCAGTGTAGAACGGATGGCATTTAGAACAGATCTCAACGTGGATCTCTTTCTTGGTAGAACCTGTTACGAAAGTATTTCCGCAGTTGCAGGTAACAGTTGCCTGATGGTATTCTGGATGGATTCCTTCTCTCATTTTATTCACCTCTTCTTAATATTGTTATCTTCTCAGATTTACTCTGATGATTTCGTATTTCAGGCTGACAAAATCTCATCAACCTTGCACAGCTTTCTCATTGTATCACACAATTTTGAAAATTGCAAGCCTTATACTATTTTTTGTTTCTTTAAAATTTGAATCAGTTCGCCGTTGTTTCTGGTGCGGGCAAACATATTCAGAATATTTTCCACGGCCTCCTCGGATTTCATGCCGTTTAATGCCTTCCGCATATTGTAAACGGCCTCCTGCTCATCCGGTGTCAGAAGCAGATCTTCTCTTCTTGTTCCCGATTTGGCTATGTCGATGGCCGGGAAGACGCGGCGTTCCTGCAGTTTCCGGTCGAGCACGAGTTCCATGTTTCCGGTGCCTTTGAATTCCTCGTAAACGACATCGTCCATCTTGCTTCCGGTGTCCACAAGCGCCGTTGCAAGAATCGTCAGGCTTCCGCCCTCGCGCATGTTTCTGGCCGCGCCGAAAAACCGTTTCGGCATGTAGAGTGCTGCCGGATCGAGACCGCCGGAAAGGGTACGGCCGCTCGGCGGAACGGTCAGGTTGTAAGCTCTGGCAAGACGTGTGATGCTGTCGATGAAGATCGTAACGTCTTTTTTACTCTCCACAAGACGTTTCGCGCGCTCAATGACCATCTCGGACACGCGTTTGTGGTGCTCCGGCTGCTCATCAAACGTGGAATAAATAACCTCCACATTGGAGCCCTGGATCGCTTCTTTGATGTCGGTGACCTCCTCCGGCCGCTCGTCGATCAGAAGGATGATCAGATACATCTCCGGGTTGTTCCGCAGGATGGATTTTGCCGCATCCTTCAAAAGCGTCGTTTTTCCGGCTTTCGGCGGGGAGACGATCATGCCTCGCTGGCCCTTTCCGATCGGACTTACAAGATCCACGATCCGCATCGCCATGCTTCCGCCGGGCGCTCAAGGCGCAGCCGCTCATCCGGGAAGACCGGTGTCATATCTTCGAAATTGCCGCGGCGCATGATCTGGTCGAGCGGCAGATTGTTGACGCTCTTTAAGTATAAAAGGGCGCTGAATTTTTCGGTTGCGGACTTTACTCTCGTGTTTCCGCGGATGATATCTCCCGTTTTCAGTCCGAAACGGCGGATTTGGGACGGAGAAACGTAGACATCGCTGTCGCCCGGCATATAGTTGTCGGAGCGGATAAATCCAAATCGTCCGGCATGACCTCGAGGATGCCGCAGGCTCCTGGCCGCTGTCGAGCGTGCTGGTTTCCTGACGCGGTTCCTGTCTCGTCTCTGGTCTTGCTTCCTGACGCAGCGGCTCCTGTCTCATTTCCTGCCCTGCTTCCTGACGCGGCTCCTGTCTTTGCTCTTCCTCACGGTTATTCTGATTATAATTCCGTGGTTCCTGAAATCTACGCTCATTGAAACGCGGCGCTCTTGGACGGTACTCCTGGCGCTCTCCGTTTTCACTGCGCTCTTCCCGGCGGACATACCGCGGTCTCTGGTACGGGCGCGCGGTGCCGTTTTCCGAGGTTTCCCGATTCTGGCGCTCCATACCGTCCTCCCGCTTTTCCTGCGGTTCCTGATTCTGATCCTGTACAGTTTCCGTCTTTTTTTCCTCTTTTAGAACCGCCGGCTCTTCCATGTTTTTCTGGTTTTCTTTCTGATCTTCTTCCAGCATCCGCTCAATCAGCGCTTCTTTCCGCAGGGTGGAAATCCCTTTCATGTTTCTGGATTTTGCCAGCGCTTTCAGCATGCTCAAAGGCAATGACTCATACTTTTCTCTTGTCATACCATTTTTCCTCTATCTATTCTCTATTTGATTTTCGGTTCTGTTTGGAGTTTTTAAGATATTTGATGCGCGAATATTTTTGCTGCAATTATTTAGAATCTGATTTTTGTCATTTTACTGCTGTGGATTTTTCTGCGGTTAGTGGGACTCGAACCCACACGCCGAAAGGCACAGGAACCTAAATCCTGCACGTCTGCCAATTCCGTCATAACCGCATATTATTTTTTCAAGAAAAGAAAAACCCCATAGAAAACCTCCATGGGCGTTTTCTATGGGTTATTTAGTGAAGCATCGGGGATTCGAACCCCGGACAACTTGATTAAAAGTCAAGTGCTCTACCGACTGAGCTAATGCTCCGTATACTTTTGCATCCAACTGGGCTAGCTGGATTCGAACCAGCGAATGCAGCAGTCAAAGTGCTGTGCCTTACCGCTTGGCGATAGCCAATGTTTCGCCTTGCTGGCAGGGTGGATAAAGGGATTCGAACCCTTGGCCTCCAGAGCCACAATCTGGCGCGCTAACCAACTGCGCTATACCCACCATAATTACGACTTACAGTCTTTTTTCACTATTTAATTTTAGTGAAGCGTGCTTGGAGGATTCGAACCCCCGACCCACGGCTTAGAAGGCCGTTGCTCTATCCAACTGAGCTACAAGCACACAGCTTCTACAAAATCGTAGCAGCAAGCGGGGTGATGGATGAAGCCAGACGTAACGTCAACTTCGGAAGATCCACCTTGGAACGACC
>ENA-OUNI01000040-OUNI01000040.1-human-gut-metagenome-genome-assembly--contig:-NODE-40-length-43077-cov-5.993411_pt1 | contig 43077 bp, 42 predicted proteins | sample MGYA00242499_ERZ504580 | MGnify/ENA primary metagenome ERZ504580 (study PRJEB26092, sample SAMD00036315) | human gut metagenome | host: Homo sapiens | study: EMG produced TPA metagenomics assembly of... | reverse complement strand
CGTGGATACGCCGTAGCCCATGATGCCGCGGCTTGTGGTGAAAAGTCCGGGCACCTGCTCGGTCAGTGCGAGGCAGGATGGAGCTGGTAGGTCTGTTCCAGTTGCCGGCGGCCCACTACGGAGATGGTCATTGGCAGGTGGCGGATGTCTGTTTCATTTCTTGTCCCGGTCACCACGACTTCATCAAGCTTGTAACTTTTTAGCCGGAGGCTGTCGGCAGGTGCGGACAGCATACTACCCGGAAGGGCGATACTTATTAAAATTGCGGTTAAAATCTTTTTATTCATCGTTTATCTATGGTTCTTTTTGCAAAGTTATACAACAAGAAGAATCTGTATATGATTGGTAATCCTTAAAATGGACAACCGGGGTTAAAGATAAGTCCGTTAAAGGGTTTCCTGCTTCAGCGCTTCCACAAACCGGTCTATCTCCTGCAGTTTTGCCGGGATGTCGATGCCTTGCGGACAGTGCGGGTTACATTGACCGCAACCGGTGCAGCGGTTGGCTTGGCGGAGACGGGGAACACTGCGTCATAGCCTATCAGGAAGGCGCGGCGTGCCTCGCGGTAATTCTCGTCTTGGCTGTTCTGCGGCACGTTGCCCTCATTGATGCAGCGGTTGTAGTGCAGCAAGATGGCTGGAATATCCAGTCCATAGGGGCACGGCATACAGTATTTGCAGTCGTTGCACGGCACGGTGGGGTATTGCAGCATTCGCTGGGCGGTATCTTCCAGTAGGGTAAACTCCTCTTCCGTACATGGAACAAGCGGGGAGAAGGTACGCAGGTTGTCTTGCAGATGCTCCATGTACGTCATTCCGCTCAGTACGGTCAGCACATCGGGGAAAGTACCTGCAAATCGGAAGGCCCAGGAAGCCACGCTCTCCTGCGGGCGGCGTTGTTTCAGACGTGCCATCAAGTGGTCGTTTAGGCGGGATAGGCGTCCGCCCAGCAACGGCTCCATGATAACGGCGGGAATGTTGCGCTTCACCAGCTCGGCATATAGGTATTCGGCATCCGTGTTGCGGGTATTCACTTCTTTGGCATGCCGCCAGTCTACGTAGTTCAGTTGGATTTGTACGAAGTTCCATTTCAGTTCGTCATGGCGAGAGAGCAGGTCGTCAAAGACTTCGATATCTCCATGATAGGAGAATCCGAGGTTGCGAATACGTCCGGCTTCGCGCTCTTTCAGCAGGAAGTCCAGCATGCCATTGTCCAGATAGCGGGAACGGAGGGCTTCCATGCCGCCCATGCCGATGCCGTGCAGCAGGAGGTAGTCGATGTAGTCCACTTGCAGGTCGCGGAAGGAGCGGTGATACATGGCAAGGGACTCTTCGCGGCTGTGCGTGCTGGGACTGAAGTTGGACAGCTTTGTGGCAAGGAAGAATTTCTCCCGTGGGTGGCGTTTCAAGGCAATGCCCGTGGCGCGCTCCGACAGACCTTGCACATAGGCGGGGGAGGTGTCGAAATAGTTCACTCCGTGGGCAATGGCATAGTCTATCAGGTCGTTCACGGCTTCCTGGTCTATTTCGTCTCCATTCCCGTCGGCGCGTTTCCGGGTGGGCCATCGCATGCATCCGTATCCCAGCAGGGAAACCCGGTCGCCCGTGTTGGGATTGGTACGGTAGGTCATCTTGTCGGTTGGTATCTCGCCCAGCGCGGCCGATTTGCTCTCCCCGTTGTTCTTGTTGCCCGAACAGCCGTACAGGGCTGCTGCCGAGGCAAGCGTTCCTGCACCGGCGAGTTTGAAGAAATCGCGGCGGTTTATCTTGTTCTTATTGTCTTCTTTCATTGTGATAGGACTGAAATTATAAATGGATATTTGGATGATAAAGCTGCTTCAGATAGTTCTGTGCATCACATGGCCTTCCACATAAATGGCACTGAACGGACGCGACGGACAAAGGTTCTCGCATGCTCCGCATCCGATACAGCGTTCGGCGTTGACTACTGGTATCTTGATGGAGGCTTCGTCTTCCGGGTCTGAAGGAACCATCTGTATGGCACCGGCCGGACAATGGCGGGCACAGTTCCCGCATTCCATCTTGTCTGTGATGCAGATGCAATTCTCCTTAATCCATACGGCATGACCGATTTGGACGGCCGATTTCTCGGCGAGGCTTGTCAGATGGATGGCATCGGTAGGACACACCTCCGCACACTTGGCGCATTCGGGGCGGCAGTAACCGCGTTCGTAGGACATTTCCGGCTGCATCAGTTTTGTCAAGTCCGAAGAAGGACGGAGCACTTGGTTGGGGCATACCGATACGCAGAGCTGGCAGGCTGTGCAGTGTTGTGCAAAGTGGCGGGCGCTCAGTGAGCCCGGAGGAGTGATGGGAGTGGCGCGCTCGGGGATTTTTTTGTCCTCGATGATAGCCAGTCCACCGTCCACTTTCTTCTCCTGCGCCTTGAGGGCTGCCGTAGCAGCAAACACGGCAGTTGTAGAGAGAAATGCGCGGCGGGCGTCGTTTACCTGCTCCGGTGCCACGGAGGTTTCCTGGGAGACAGCAGCGGAGGCCGGCTTGCGGCGTGTGTAAGTGATGGCACCTTTCCTGCACTTGTTGATACAGTCCATACATGCCACGCAACGACTGTAATCTATTTCGTGTGCCTTGATGTTGATGCACGATGCCTTGCAGTTGCGGGCACAAAGTCCGCAGTTGTTGCACTTCTTTGTGTCAATCACCGGTTTCAGCAAGGAATACTTCGAGAGGAAACCAAGCACTGTACCTACCGGACAGATGGTGTTGCAATAGGTACGTCCGCCCCGCCATGCCAGCACGATGAGGACCACCAGAGTGACCGTGGCAATCAGCAGTAGGGAGACTCTTCATCCATACATCCGTTTCATAGAAGGCATAGCTGTCAGCACGTTCGGCCAGGTAGGCCAGTCCGTTGTTTGCCCACTGGTAGAGTGGGGAGAAAAGGCTGGAAACGATGCGCCCGTATGAGCTGTAAGGGGCCAGCAGCACGACAAAAGAGTTCAGTCCGCCGATAATGGCAAGTACGAATACTCCCAGCACACCGTAGCGTAGCCATTTCAGTGCGGACGAGTAGCGGAAACGGTTTTTCTTCCGTTTGGCGGAGAGCCAGGAAACAATGTCCTGGAATACTCCCAACGGGCAGATGACGGAGCAGTAGATGCGTCCGAATACCAAGGTCAGCACTGCAAGAAACAGTACTACACCGATGTTCAGTGCCAGCACGGCCGGCAGGAATTGTATCTTCGCCATCCATCCGAACCAGGCATGCAGTGTTCCCGTGAAGTCGAGGAACAACAGCGTGATGAGTGCGAAGAAGATGACGGCAAGGGTCAGTCTGATGGTACGTAGCATAAATGTATTGTATAGCGGTTAGTATTCGTTCTTTATACCTTTTTTCCCATCTCGTAGGCTTCGTGCATGGAAGGCTTGTCGTTTATCTCGCCCACCTTCCAGGCACCCACGCCATAAATGGTGCCGCATTCTTTGGGCTCTTCCAGGCAGTCGAGGAAGCCACGGAAACCATCGATGGTACGTTCCATCATGGGGACACTTTCTTCGGCGGCGGCGATGATGAAGTAGAACTCCTTGTTCTTTATTTCAAGGTAGCGTGCACAACAACGGTCAATCAGTGTCTTCATCTGCGCGCTCATGGTGTAGAAGTATACGGGAGTTGCCATGACGATGACGTCGGCGACAATCATCTTTTCCACCACTTCGGCGGCATCGTCCTTTTGTGGGCAGGGTTTGCCGTACATGCTGCATACGCTACATCCCGTGCAGTAGTTGATGTGCTTGTCTTTCAGGAAAATTTTTTCTACTTGATGTCCGGCTTCTGCGGCACCGCGCATGAATTCGTTGCACAAGAGGTCAGAGTTTCCATTCCTGCGGGGACTGGAGGAGAGGATTAATACTTTTTTGCTCATATTCGTTGTTCGTTAATTAGTAAATGATTACGTGCTACAAAAATAGGCCGGTTTTATGAGAACGGCAGTATACAAATTACGGTTGTTGTTACCTAAATTACTGATTCATTCCAAAAGTATCTCCCGTTCGATGCCGGTGTCTTTCAGAAATTCCCGGTCGTGGCTGATGGCAATTACGGTGCCGGCGTAGTCGCGTATCGTTGCCGTTATTATTTCTATGCTCTCGATGTCCAGATTGTTGGTGGGTTCGTCCAAAATGAACATGTCCGGGGTATTGTCGGCAATCATCAGGCAGCAGAAGGAAAGACGCATCTTTTCGCCGCCACTCAGTTTGCTGCACGGCTTGTTCCACACGTCGCGGGGAAAGAGATAGCGGTTGAGGATGGTTTTCACTTCATGTTCCGGCAGGTGGCGGTGGTTGAAAGCTTCTGCTTGTTGGAGTACGCTGCGCTCATTACGGACGAGGGAGTATTCTTGGTCCAGATAGACGGAGGTGAAGCCGGCACGCTCCATCACTCCGTCGGTGGGGTGCAATTCGCCCATGATGAGTTTCAGCAGGGTTGTTTTTCCACTGCCGTTTTTTCCTTTCAGGCTGAGGCGGTCGCCGCTTCTTAGCTGGAAGGTGAGGGGAGAAGCCCAGAGACTCTTTGCAGCCGTCTCCGTGTGGGGTGTTTCTACGGGGGAGGCTGTATGGTCGGGATAATGGAAGTTGACGTTCCTTGCCGTAATCAGAATCTTGCCCGTATGCAGATGGGAGGTGTTGAAGTCTGTTTTCAGCTTGTCCGTCTGCGACAGTAAACTTTTGATGCCTGCCATTTCCGTCTGCAGCTTTTCCGCTTTCTCCGCATGTATGCTGCTGAGTCTGCTACTGCTGTTTTCCGCATTGTTTTTCAGTGCTCCCATCATGATGCGGGGAATCCCCTTTTTAATGGAGTTTTTTTCTCCCCGCACATTCTGTTTGGCCTTCCGTTCTTCTACTTCGCGTGCCACTTTGCGTACAAGGCGCAGGGCTTTCTGCTTCTCTTCTAGTTGTTGGGTGAGGGCGTTTTGTTGCAGGGTCTTCTGTTTTTTGTAGAAGTCGTAGTTTCCGCTGTAATACGTCAATCCCTGGGAGGAGAGTTCGCAGATGGCAGGCAACTGATTCAGTAGTGTGCGGTCGTGACTGATGACGAGCACGGTAGCCGATGTCCGTCGTATCAAGTTATACAGACGTTCCCGTCCATCCGCGTCCAGATAGTTGGTCGGTTCGTCCAGCAGGATGGCTGTTGGGTTGTGCAACTCCATGCCTGCCAGGAAGATGCGGGTCTTTTCGCCGCCGCTAAGTCCTTCCATCGGACGGGAGAGTGTGATACCGTCCAGTCCCCAGCTGTCGAGAGAAGCCTGGGCGCGTTCTTCCACGTTCCAGTCATCATTGAGCGTATTGAAGTGCTTTTCGGTAGCGTCACCGCTTAGGATGGCATGCAGGGCAGATAGCTTGTGGCTGATTCCCAAAGCTTGTGCTATTGTCTGCCGGTCGTATTGTCCGAAGTGCTGGGGCACGTAGTACAGATGTTCGGGGCGTAGCACCGTTCCCGAACTTGGTGACAAGTCTCCTGCCAAAATGCGCATGAGGGTAGACTTGCCGCAACCGTTATTTCCGGTCAGGGCTATTTTATCTTCGGAGTTGATACTCAAGTGGAGGTGTGAAAACAAGATTTCCTTATCTGCATGGATATAGCTAAGGTCTTTAATGATAAAGCTCATAAGTTTCTACTGTGTTTTTAGAAGTAAGAATGATAGGGGAGATGCAAGCATTCCCCGAAATTGAAATTCTCGAAGGGGAGGGGTACGGACAAACACAGCATTGGCTAAACATCTATATAGGTGATGCTCAGCGTTCAGTCTGAAAAAGCATGTTGATAGTGATGTTTACCGAAACGTGTTGTCTTTAGTCGGATATTCTCATCGGTGGAATTAATTGGTTAGTGGGTGCAAAGGTAATGATTTCCACTGAATAACAAAGGTTTTTTGCGATATTAATATCGTGTCGTCAAGAAGTTAATATCGTGTTTGCAAGAAATTAACTTCCTGCAGACACGATGTTAATACTTTATTGGTACTGTTACTTCATGGCCGAAGCATCGAACGAGAGTGGCAGTAATTCTCCCACATTCTTCAGCTCGTAGATTCCTTTTTGCCATATAGCAACACCCTCATGGGATGCTTGAAGCGCTTCTCCGTTTCGAGCATCACTTGCCGGCAGGCGCCGCAGGGAGGGATGGGAGACTCCAGGAATTCGTTGTGCTCGTTGCGTGCGGCAATGGCGAGGGTGGTTACCGCCTGGTCGGGATGTTGGGAGTTGGCATAGAATAGGGTGGTACGTTCTGCACACAGCCCGGAAGGATAGGCGGCGTTTTCCTGGTTGGTGCCGGTCACTACAATACCGTTTGCCAGTCTGGCCGCAGCTCCTACCGAGAAGTGGGAGTAAGGGGCATAGCTGCGGTTGGTAGCCTCGCGGGCGGCATCCATCAGTTCGCGGTCGGCGGCATCCAGTTCTTCATAGTCGTATATCTTGACGGCGATTTCGATATTTAATTCTTTCATAAGGCAAAGGGTTATATTGTAATTAATGTTACAAAGATAGAAAAGAGATTGGTTATTTCAATTCTTTTACGGACTTTTGTGCAGAACTCAACATTTTAAGCATGAAACGGATTTTCAGACTGACTGCTATCATAGCATTTCTTTTTATTTCCATTACAACAGTGCAGGCACAACGCCGGAATGCCCGCTACAATGAGTATATCAAACAGTATGCCCCCCTTGCCGTGGAGCAGATGCAGCGTCATAAGATACCTGCCAGCATCACGCTGGCCCAAGGGCTGTTGGAGAGCGGTGCCGGATACAGCGCGCTGGCGCGCAAGAGCAACAACCACTTCGGCATCAAGTGCGGAGGCAACTGGCGCGGACGGACAGTGAGGCATGATGACGATGCCCGCAATGAATGTTTCCGCGCTTATCGCAATCCGAAAGACTCTTATGAAGACCATTCCGATTTCTTGAAAAGGGGAGCACGTTATGCTTTTCTTTTCAAACTGAAGATTACGGACTATAAGGGTTGGGCGCGCGGCTTGAAGAAGGCTGGCTATGCTACCGACCCGTCGTATGCCAACCGACTGATAACCATTATCGAGGATTATGAACTGTATAAGTACGACAGCCGTGGCATGAGCAAGCGCGATGCCCGCAGCTGGGAGAAGGAACTGAAAAAGAAGCCTTGGCTGGCCAATCCGCATCAGGTGTACATTGCCAACGATATAGCTTATGTAGTGGCACGCGACGGAGACACCTTCCAGGTGTTGGGCAAGGAGTTTGACATCAGCTGGAAGAAGCTGGTGAAATACAACGACCTCCATAAAGAATATACACTGGAGGCGGGAGACATTATTTACTTGAAAGAAAAGCGCAAGAAAGCCGCCAAACCCCATACCGTCTACATAGTGAAAGACGGTGATTCCATGCATACCATTTCCCAAAAGTACGGCATTCGTCTGAAGAACCTTTATAAGATGAATCGTAAGGATGCGGAATACGTGCCGGAGATTGGCGACAGATTGAGATTAAGATAAAGAAGCTATCCGAAAATGTACAGGGTGTCCGAAAACGGGACACCCTTCTTTTTTGTCTTTTCGCTTACTTTCAGGGGGTTATGATTTTGGCATGGATTTAGTATATATTAAGCGTTATGTTCGCAAACAATAAAATTTAAAGATATGGATAGAGAAATTCCGAAAGAAGTGCGTAATAAAGAACGCAATAAGAAAATCATCCGCTACGGTGCTATCGGCGTGGCAGGTATCGTAGTGGTCAGTGTACTCATTTCATTGATGCGTACGGGAGTGAAGGAGAAAGACCTCGTTTTCTCCCAAGTGGGTAAAGGCACGATTGAAGTCAGCGTTAGCGCCTCCGGCAAGGTAGTCCCGGCATTCGAGGAAATTATCAACTCGCCCATCAATACCCGCATTTTGGAAGTGTACAGAAAAGGTGGCGACAGCGTGGATGTAGGTACCCCCATCCTGAAACTGGACTTGCAGAGTGCCGAGACCGACTACAAAAAGATGCTGGATGAAGAGCAGATGCGCAGCTACAAGCTGAAACAGCTGAAACTTGACAACCAGACCAAGCTGACCGACCTTCAGATGAAAATCAAAGTCTCCGCCATGAAGCTGGACCGCATGAAGGTGGAGCTGCGTAACGAGCAGTACCTTGATAGCCTCGGTTCGGGCACCACCGACAAAGTGCGCCAAGCCGAACTGAGCTACAACGTGGCACAACTGGAATACGAGCAATTGCAGCAGCAGTATGCCAACGAGAAGGAAGTGCTGGCTGCGGAATACCAAGTGCAGGAGCTGGATTTCAGCATGTTCCAAAAGACACTGGCCGAAACCAAACGTACGCTCGACGATGCGCAGGTGCGTTCGCCCCGGAAGGCCATCCTTACTTATATCAACAATCAGATTGGTGCCCAGGTTCCCGAAGGCTCACAGATTGCCGTCATCTCCGACTTGAGTCACTTCAAGGTGGAAGGCGAGATTGCCGATACTTACGGTGACCGTGTGGCTGCCGGTGGCAAGGCCATTGTGAAGATTGGCAGCGAAAAGCTGGAAGGTTCCGTAAGCAGTGTTACTCCGCTTTCAAAGAATGGCGTCATCTCCTTTACCGTGCAGTTGAATGAGGACAACAACCGCCGACTGCGTTCCGGTCTGAAAACCGACGTCTATGTGATGAATGCAGTGAAGGAAGACGTGATGCGCATAGCCAATGCCAGCTATTATGTGGGACGTGGGGAGTATGAACTTTTTGTACGCAATTCCGACAAGGAAATTGTAAAGCGCAAGGTGCAGCTGGGCGATTCCAACTTTGAGTTTGTAGAAGTGGTCAGTGGCTTGCAACCGGGTGATGAAGTGGTGGTGAGCGATATGAGTAACTATAAGAACAAGAATAAGTTGAAGCTAAAATGATAAAGGTTTACTTGAAACAAGCCTGGGAGCTGTTGAAGCAGAATAAACTGTTCAGCATGCTCTACATTGTGGGTACGGGGCTGGCCATTGCCATGACAATGATTATGGCGGTGGTGTATTATGTGAAGATTGCGCCCGTCTATCCGGAGGTAAACCGCATGAATACGCTTTACCTCAGCAATTCAAAATTCACGCAGGGAAATGGCAACAATACCAGGACCATGCAATGGGCTGTTTCCTACAAGGCGCTGCAAGACTGGTTCTATCCCGTAGAGAATGCTCTTGTCGTTTCGGCCGAGCTGCATAATGACTTGTCGGAAAACAGTTATATACAGCCTGCGACCGTAGCGGTGATTTTCCGGTTATGGTAAAGTTGACAGACCCTGCTTTTTTCAAGATATATTCTTTCCAATTCCTGGAAGGCAGTCCATTCACGGCATCCGACCTGGCAAGTGGCATTTCCACTGCTGTCGTTACCGATGATTTGGCACGCCGCTTGTTCGGTACGACGGAAGAGGTAGTAGGACGCTCGTTCAGCCTGAACTATATCGACTACCGGGTTTGTGGAGTGGTGCGTAGCGCCAGTTACCTCACCTCCAAATCCTATGCACAGCTTTACGTACCTTATACGGTGTCGCCCGATTACAGCAGTCCTAAATACAACCTTCCCTATCTGGGAGCTTTCAACGCTACCTTTCTGGTGAAGGACGGTAAGCAGGGAGATGCTCTGCGGGCTGAGATAAAGGAAATCTGCCGTAAGGAGAATCTTATGCATCCCGATGAATGGCAAGTGGATTTTTGGGAGCAGCCCACCTCCCATCTGTTGAGTGTCTTTAAGACTTATGCAGGTATGGAGTTTGACCTTTGGGCCACAGTGCGCCACTTCCTGCTTGTCCTGCTCGTATTGCTATTGGTGCCTGCCCTGAATCTGAGTGGCATGATATCGAGCCGTATGGAGGGACGCCTGGCAGAGATGGGGGTGCGGAAGTCGTTTGGAGCCGGACGTAAGATACTGCTTTCACAAGTGATGTGGGAAAACCTGCTGTTGACTGCACAGGGTGGAGCATTGGGCTTGCTGCTGGCATGGCTGGCACTTTACACGGGACGCGAGTGGATATTTACGGTACTCGACAGTTGGCCGGGCATGGTGCCCGAAGGAGTGGATGTCCGCGTATCGGGTGAGATGCTGTTTGCTCCGTTGGTTTTTCTCGCAGCATTGGTGCTGTGTGTCGTACTGAATCTGTTGTCGGCCCTTATACCGGCGTGGTATCCTTGCGGAAACCGATTGTGAACTCACTGAATGAAAAACGATAAGACACGGGAGGTTGGTATGTTTAAGTTAATATGGAAGAATCTTTGGGCGCGCGCCGCAAGAACGGATGGTTGTTGGCCGAATTGATATTGGTGAGTATCATCAGTTGGGTTGTATTGGACCCGGTGATTGTGGTCACGCACGACCGTAATATCCCGTTGGGCTATGATGCGGAGCGGCTTTGCCTCATTTCATTGGGCGCATTGCAGCCCCAGGCACCGGGATACGACGCCGAAGCGCAGGACTCTGCTACGTTGGTGGACAACTATTATAATCTGGTGCGTTATGTCAAGGACTTTGACGGTGTGGAATCGGCCACTCCCGTGCTGGGATTCTGTTATCCCAATTCTTCGGGAAGTTCGAATAGTCAATTGTTTGCCGAAGGGGATACGATTCCCTTATCTATTATGATGATACAATTTCTGCCTCATACAAACTTTTTTGATACGTATGGTTTCCGTTCCGGTAAGGGGCGGACACCCGGACAGCTGTCCGACTACGCCTATGCCCCGAATGACATTGTACTGACGGAGAATGCTGCCGAACAGTTGTTTCATACCAAAGACGCGCATGGCAAACGCTGTGTAAGCAGAGACCATGGAGATACCTTGTACATGCCGGTTGTCGGTACGATAGGAGCCATGAAGATGTATAGCGAGTGGCGTCCCGTCCCCGTTGCATTTATGCCGATGCTTACCATCGATACAAGTTATATCCCTGAAAGTGCCCATATCTTGGTACGCCTCAAAGAAGGTGTCAGCATGGAGCGTTTTCTGCACGATTTCCGTCCCTGGATGGTGAAGGAGATGAGGCGGGGCAATCTGTTTGCCCGCAGTGTCCGTTCCTATGAGCAGATTATAACGGAGAGCGAAGCCAGCAATTCCACACCGATTTACCGTCGTAATCTGGCGATGGCGGCTTTCTTCCTGGTGAATCTTTGCCTGGGTGTCATCGGTACCTTCTGGTTGCAGACACGTACGAGGCGCGAGGAAGTGGGAGTGATGCTGTCGTTCGGAGCTACACGCAGCGACATTGTCCGCCTGCTGATGGGCGAAGGCACGGTATTGACCGTGGTCGCTTCACTGACTGGTTTTCTGCTCTATTTGCAATATGCACTGAAAGAAGGGCTGGCCAAAGGCAGAATTGGTGGAGAGCACAGAGAGCTATTGGGTGTCGGATTTCACCTCGCATTATCTGCTCGTGTCGCTCGTCATCTTTCTGATACTGCTGGTGGTAGTGTTGGTGGGAATCTATATCCCGGCGCGCAACATCAGCCGCATTCCACCTACGGAAGCTCTGCGTGACGAATAGATGAAAACGGACAAGGTGTTCATTTTCGGACACCTTACTGCATGTATAAATAGCAGATAATCAATAATAAACGGTTTTGGCACAACTTTTGACCTCTTGAAGCAGAAATTGTGCGGAATAGAAACGGAACAGAATAATAACAATTAAATACTTACCATTATGATTAAGTTAACTGGCATCAACAAGATTTATCGTACAAACGAGATTGAAACCGTGGCATTGGAAAATGTAAACCTCGAAGTGAACAAGGGAGAATTTCTCAGTATCATGGGACCCTCCGGTTGTGGAAAATCTACGTTGCTGAACATTATGGGTTTACTGGATGCACCTACCAGCGGCACCATCGAAATAGCCGGTACGAAAGTGGACGGCATGAAGGACAAGGAGCTGGCTGCTTTCCGTAACCGGAAGTTGGGTTTTGTGTTCCAGTCTTTCCATCTGATTAATTCGCTGAATGTGCTGGATAATGTGGAGTTGCCTTTGCTCTATAGAAAGGTGTCTGCCAAGGAACGTCGTCATCTGGCGGAAGAGGTATTGAAGAAGGTCGGTTTGAGCCACCGCATGCGCCACATGCCTACACAGCTTTCCGGCGGTCAGTGCCAGCGTGTAGCCATTGCCCGTGCCATTATCGGCAACCCGGAGATAATCCTCGCCGATGAGCCACCGGTAACCTGGACTCCAAGATGGGTGCCGAAGTCATGGAACTGTTGCATCAACTGAACAAGGAAGACGGACGTACCATCGTGATGGTGACCCACAATGAAGAGCAGGCCAAACAGACCTCACGCACCGTCCGCTTCTTCGACGGACGTCAGGTGGAATAATTACTGCTTAGTCAACTGTCAACTATTAATTATCAACTATCAATTAATGAAATGCAAACCGTAAGACAAGCTTTTACTATCTTGAAGCAGAATCCGCTGCTGAGTACAATTTCCATACTGGGTACGGCATTTGCCATTACCATGATTATGGCTATTGTGATTATCTGGCAAACGAAGTATGCGATTTGGAACCGGAAGTGAACCGTAGCCGGTGCCTTTACTTTTCTGCCATGCATATAAGCAGCAAGACAGAGGAAGGGGTACAAAACTATAATACTCCTTCACCGGCATTTATGAAAGAATGTATACAGCCGCTGTCCGAAGTGGAAGCTTGTACTGCTTTTGCTCCGGCCGGTGCCGCTTTGGTGTCTCTTACAGATGGCAGCAACCGGGTGAAAGTGGACGCCATGCAGACCGATCAGGGTTTCTGGAAGGTATTCAGCCTGCAGTTCATGGCAGGACACGGTTTTGGCGAAGAGGACCGTGCGGGAGGTACAAAAGCAGTTGTGGTTTGTGCTTCTGTAGCACGGAAACTGTTTGGTACGACGGATGCGGTGGGGCAGCAATTGTTGTTGAACCGCGAACCGGCACGTGTGGTAGGAGTGGTAAAGGATGTTTCTGTCACCGCAAAGGATGCTTACGCACAGGTATGGAGCATGTATCCGGCAGATAAGTTGGAAGTGACTTCGGTATGGAGCTACGGCGGTGGTGTTCATATTGCTGTGCTGGCACGTACATCCGACGATTTCCCGACCATTCGTCAAGGTATTGCCAAACGGGTAGAGGCTGTCAATGCAGGATTGGGAGACATGCAGATAGACATCATGGAGCAACCGGACGACATTGTGGCGCATGTGAACCATGTATGGTCCAATGTAGGGCCGGATGTGACGATGCTATACCTGCAATATGCCATTGCATTGTTCATCATTCTGTTGGTGCCGTCGCTCAATTTGTGCGGACTGAGTAACAGCCGGATGCAGCAGCGCACTTCGGAGCTTGGAGTACGTAAGGCCTTCGGAGGAACGTGCGGTGTATTGATACGCCAAATTCTGAATGAGAATCTGGTGCTGACACTGCTTGGAGGTGTGGTAGGACTGTTGTTCAGCTACGTAGCTGTATGGGGAATGCGTACCTGGCTCTTTACCAATAGCCAGAATATCGGTACGGCCGGTGACTTTAGCTTGAGTATGGAGGCATTGTTCAGTCCTTGGGTATTCCTGCTGGCTTTTACTTTCTGTGTGGTCATCAATACGCTTAGTGCCGGACTGCCTGCATGGATGGCGGCAAGACGGACAATTGTAGATTCACTGAACGATAAATAAAACAAGAAGTATTATGAAATTCATTGTACACAACTTACGCATGATATGGGCACGCCTGAGCAATAGTGGGTGGGTTTTGGCCGAACTCTTTTTGGTATTCATCGTGATGTGGTTTCTTTGCGATTCTCTGGGATGTATGAAATATACTTTCTATCGTCCGTTGGGATATGATATCGACCATGTTTATCGTCTTACTACGGTCCGGGGAGGCGAGAGTCGTGATACGACATTGCTCGATGCCGACAAATACCTGAATATCCTGAAAAGGTTGGAACAAGAACCTACCGTAGAGGCTGCCTCGTTGAGTTATTGGAGCTTGCCTATGAGTGGCGCGAATAGTTATAACTCGCTGGCTGTACAAGATACCATCGGGGTGGGCGGGCGTATGATTTATGCTACCGGTGGATATACCCGGGTTTTCCATATGCAGGAGGAACAAGGGCGGACTTTTGCCGCTTTGCCTATCGGTATCAATAATGTGATGTTGAGCCAGGCTATTGCCGATGCTTTCAAGAAGCGGCTGCCGGAATTTTCGCTCAACACACCGTTGACATGGCGTGGAGATACGGTGAATACGGTTACTCAAGGTGGCATTGTCGGCAGCTTCCGCGATTATCGCTATGGCGATGACGCTCATTGGATTTTTATGCGCCTGGGCGAGCAGCTTATGCGTGAGGAATTCGGTGATCAGCAGGCGCAGATTGTTTTCCGTGTAAAGCCTGCTGCCGACGGGCCGGACTACCGGGAACAATTTCTCCGCGAGATAGCGCCGAGGCTGGACACGGACAATATATTTGTTGCCGACGCGGAACCTTACACGCAAATGCAGGCACAGTTCGAAGTGCTGTATGGAGATACGGACAAGGTGAACAGTCAGACAATAGTGGTACTGTTCCTCTTGGGAAATGTCTTCTTGGGACTGATAGGAACTTTCTGTTCGTACGCGCCGTCGTCGCTCGGAAATAGCCTTGCGGTTGGCGATGGGCAGTACCAAGCAGCAGGTCTTTTCCCTTCTTATGGGTGAGGGGTTACTGCTGTTGGCGTTGGTTACTCTGCCTGCCATGCTGATATGTTACAACGTAGGCATTGGCGAGTTCACCATTGGACGTACCGCATTGATTGCCACCTGGCCGGTGGAGTGGAGCATGATACGCTTCCTGATAGGCTCGCTGGCAGCTTGGCTGTTGATAGCGCTGATGGTGATGATGGGCATTTGGTATCCGGCACGGCAAGCCATGAAGATAGAGCCGGCAGAGGCGCTGCATGAAGAATAAGAAAATAATATCAACGATAAAAAAAGAACGTATCGTCTGTTTGTATCAAACACATCACTTGTTTGGGGCAAATACATCATCCGTTCGTACTAAACACATTATCTGTTTTTTTTGAGTAAGTAATCATCGTAATAAATAAGTAAGAATATGAAGACAAATATTATAGGTGTTATCATCGCATTGGCATTGGCATTTGCAGGCGTAATTTGTGCATGGGGACAAGATAACAAAGTGAGTGAAGTGCGTAAGGTGGAGGCTTTCTCATCCATTAGGATAACTTCTGTGGGTACGGTTTACTTCACACAGAGCGACAGCTACTCCCTACAGATTGAAGGACGGGAGAAGTACGTGAAGAATACGGAGAGCACAGTGAAGGACGGCCATCTCACCATCGGCTTCAAGAATAAGAAGATGCGCAACCAAAATGACGGTGTCACCATCCGTCTCTCGGCTCCGGACTTAGAGATGGTGGAATTTATCGGTGTGGGTGAATTCAACTGTGAGGAACCCTTGAAGCTGGATAAGCTGGAGTTTGAAGTGAAAGGTGTGGGTGATGTGCATGTGAAGGATTTGACTTGCCGCGACCTGCGGGTGGCTTTGCGGGGTGTGGGTAGTGCCGACATCCATGTAGTTTGCGATTATCTCTCTGCCAAGGTGGGGGGAGTCGGCGAAATTACTCTGAGCGGAACTGCCGGGCATGCTGACATTTCTAAAGGAGGCATAGGCGGGGTAAATACTGGTAATTTGAAAATAGGCCGTTAAGATGATAAAGCAATACTTCACACAAGCCTGGGCACAGTTGCGGCAGCAACCGATGATTAGTGCCGTCAGCATAGCCGGTACGGCACTTGCCATCTTCCTCATCATGCTGGTGGTGATGATGCAGCAGGTGAAGGTAGCTCCGTTTGCTCCGGAGAGCAACCGCGACCGCTTTCTACATGTGCATTATATGAGCATCACCAACAAAAGCTGGGGAGAGGGAAACAGTTCCAACGGACCGATGGGAATAAAGACTGCGCTTGAGTGCTTCAAATCGCTGAAGACTCCCGAAGCAGTAACGATTTATACCTGTATGGTCATTTCTACCCCCGTGAATCTGCCGGGACAACCTGCAACGGGTATCGACCTGTTGCAGACAGATGATACTTTCTGGCGTGTGTTTGATTTCTCTTTTGTTGCCGGGAAACCTTATGACCAGGCTACATTCGATGCCGGACTACCCGTAGCGGTAATTACGGAAAGTGTAGCGCGCAGGTTATTCCAGACAACGGAGGCTGTTGGTCGCGAATTCCTTTTGAACCATGCTCCTTATACAGTGTCCGGCGTAGTGAAGGATGTTTCTACTTTGGCCAACACTGCCTATGCGCAGGTATGGTTGCCCTATACTTCTACTGAGATAACGAAAAGCACATGGAGTGATGAGCATATGGGGATGATGAGCGTTACCATTCTGGCGAAAAGCCGTGATGATTTTCCCGCTATTCGTGAGGAGACGGAACGCCGCCGTCAGGAGTACGACACTGTAATTGGCGAGAATGGTTATTCGTTGATTTACCGTAACCGTCCTTATGACCAGGAGAAAAATGCCGCAGGAATGGCTGCCAACATCGAACCGGACGTGGACCAGGCACGCAGGCAGCGTCTCATTATCTTCATCATTCTACTGATTGTTCCTGCCATCAACCTCAGCTCGATGACGCAGAGCCGTCTGCGCCAGCGTGTGGCAGAGATTGGTGTGCGCCGGGCATTCGGTTCAACGAGACTGGAACTGATGGGGCAAATCATTGCAGAAAATCTGGTGGTGACATTGCTGGCAGGGGTGATGGGATTGTTGCTGAGTGTAGCATTCGCTTATTTGGGAAATACACTGCTGTTTGCGCAGGAATTCAGCCAGACGCTGAGTCCTCCGGCAGTGGATGCAAGCATATTGCTGCATGGCTCCACCTTTGGCTGGGCGTTGTTGTTCTGCTTTGTGCTGAACTTACTAAGTTCCGGTATTCCCGCATGGCGTGCATCAAGAATAGGGATTGTAAATGCATTGGGCGGACGTTTGCATAAATAACTCCATCACAAAACATTAATCATTGAAGAAAATGACTAAGAAACTTCTTACACAGATAAAGAATGAATGGCTCTCAAACCTATGGTTGGTGTTGGAGTTATTGGTAGTGAGTGTAGTGATGTGGTACGTGGTAGACTATCTCTACACGCGCGCCGCCACCTATCTGGAGCCGAGAGGCTTTAATATAGAGCACTGCTACCTTATAGAGTTGGGGGAACTGACACCCAAAAGTCCCGACTACATAGCCGGGCATACCTCTCAGCAGACCCACGATGACATAGCCGAGTTGTTGGAGCGTCTGCGTCGTCGGCCGGAGATAGAAGCGGTCAGCCTTTCGCAGAATTCGTATCCTTACAACGGAAGCAATTCAGGCGCTGAAGTAAGCTATGACACTTTGCGTTCTCCCGGTTGGACCATCCGCAGGTTAGTGACACCGGACTTTCCCCGTGTATTCCGCTATCGGGGCACGCGTGGCGAGACACCCGAACAATTGGCTGAAATGTTGGAGCGCGGGGAGTTTATGGCTTCGGATAACCTCTACCGGAAATACGACTGCCGGATGACAGATCTCGTAGGCCAGCGGTTCTATCTTTTTGGTGATACTACGAAGACCTACCGGCTGGGTGCTGCACTGCAAAATGTACGCTATCACGATTATGACCAGGCGCGAAGCTCATATTCCATGATGGTGAAGCAGAGTTTCTACTATATCGGTCTCGAACTTTGTGTCCGCGTCCGTGAAGGGCAGGACAATGACTTCATTGAGAGGCTGAAGGCAGACAGTGAGAGCCAGTTCCGCATAGGCAATATCTTCATTTCGGAGATACGTTCTTTCAAGGATATTCGTCGCAACTACCAGCAGGCATGGACCAATGACATCCGTAACTATGTGATGGGTATGGGATTCCTGCTGCTGAACATTTTCCTCGGCTTGCTCGGAACATTCTGGTTCCGTACGCAGCAACGCCGTTCGGAGATAGCACTGCACAAAGCGCATGGAGCGACAGACCGTGCCATCTTCAGCCGGCTGCTTAGTGAAGGGATATTGTTGTTGGCAATTGTCACCCCCGTTGCATTGCTCATCGATTATAATCTTGCACACCTGGAGTTGAATTCCTGGAGGAACGGTACGACGTTGGAGTGGGACCGCCTGCTGCTCTGTGCTGCCATCAGCTTTGTGCTGATTACCCTAATGATTGTCATCGGTATAGGTATTCCCGCCCGCAAGGCGATGAAGGTGCAGCCTGCCGAAGCATTGCACGATGAATAGAAAGCTATGGAACAAATTTTAGCTCTTATCCGCCAGAATCCCTTTTTCAGTGCTGTTTCCGTCATCGGTACGGCAGTGAGTATAACCTTTGTCATGGTCATTTACATGGTGTATGACATCCAGACGGCTGACTTGGCTCCCGAGTCGCACCGCAGTAGCATGGTATATTCTTCTTATGGATACTCTTACCGCAAGTCCGACCACAGCAATTCCAATACGGGCATGTCTTATCGGGCTGTCAACGCTATTTTTGCAGAACTTCCGGGTGCGGAACTTGTCACCTATCTGGGACCTACCTATCTTAGATACTGTGGGGATTCGCCCGTGCGGGGAATGCGCCGTACGGTTCGTCAGGTGGATTTGAACTATTGGCGTGTCTACGATATCCCTCTTGTGGCGGGCCGTCTTTTCAGTACCGAAGAGTTCGATGCTTGCCGGGATGTCGTGGTTATAGGCGAACAGCTTGCTCGCGAAGCTTTCGGGTCTGCCGAAGCAGCCATTGGCAAAAATTATTTTGTCAACTTTCGCCCTAAGCGCATTGTCGGGGTCACCAAGGATGTGAGCTCTCTGTTCACATTTGCCTATGGAGAGTTGTGGATGCCTTATTCCACCCGGGATTCCGGTCTGGGCAGTGAAGGCTACGGGAGATTTCGAGGCTGTGGCCCTTGTCAAGCCCGGTGTTGGCAGAGAGGAACTCAAGCGCAGATAGAACAGTCGCTTGCCCGCTTCAATGAGACACTGGTCGAATATGAACTGGAACTTCCCGATCTCAGCACTTATACGGAACGGCAGTTCTTCCGTAATGACACGATGAGTCCTGCCGTAACCTGCATCATCCTGGGTTTGATATTGCTTATTGTGCCCGCTATCAATGTCAGCGGACTTATATCTTCGCAAATGTCCCGTCGCATGGCTGAGCTTGCGGTAAGGAAAGCATACGGCGCCAGCCGTTCTACCTTGATGGTGCAGTTGCTCCGCGAGAACCTGGCCTTGGCATTTGCCGGCGCATTGCTCGGTTTTCTCTTTTCGTGCATATTCCTATGGCTGGGTAAGGACTGGATGCTTGGCGATGGTGCTCCCGGAACGAATTTTGATGTAAGCGTCTGGCTCTTCCTCCGTCCTGCGGTTTTCGTGGCTGTATTGGTGGTGTGTCTGTTGTTCAACCTGCTTTCTGTGTTTATTCCTGCCTGGCATGCCACCCGTCGCCTATAGCCGAGGTTCTTGGCGGAGAATGAGCGGATAAACGAATCCCAATTAAAACAGTAACGAGTATGATACATTCTATTTTACACCAGATATGGAACCAGCGCCGCAGTAACGGTTGGCTGTTTGCCGAGCTGTTGATTGTATTTACATTGATGTGGTATTGTGTGGATGTACTCTATGGCTTTGCCCATGCAGAACGGCAGCCTAAGGGGTATGATTTGGAGCATGTCTATAAGATAAGGATTTCCTGCAATCCCACACAGATAGTGCCGTGCACGTCGGAAGACAGCCTGCAGACCTTCTGGTTCAAGCCGATGGAGGAAGTGCTCCGGCGTATTAGGCAATATCCTGCAGTGGAAAGTGCTGCCACGTGGCTGGGTACCGATACTTATACCCGCGGCGTGTTTACCAGGGGTATACGACGGACAGCGTGCATGTTGTCGAGACTACAGTGCGCTATGTGTCTCCCGAATATTTCGACGTCATGCGCATTCCGCTGTTGCAGGGGAATGTCTCGGATTGGAATTCCACTGCCAGTCCTCTGCCTGCCGTGGTGACCCGTGATTTGGCAGACAGTCTTTTTCAGACAAGTGCCAGGGCGGTGGGCCGCGAGTTTCTGGATTATTACAGCGGAGGTCTCCGTTACCGTGTCTCTGCAGTCTGTGCTTTGCAGAAGACGGATGACTATGCCCGTTACGGACCTTTTGTCCTGACTCCTTTCCCCGGTTGGTTCTATGAGGACCAGTACCTCCCGTTCATCTCCCTACGGATACGTCCGGAGGCGGATACGGATAATTTTGCAGCCCGTTTTTATCAGGATATGATGTCGCAGCTGCAGGTCGCTCCATTCTATCTTTTCGACATACAGAGCTATAAGGACCAGAAGATAGAGCGGGATGCTGCCGAAGGAATCACCCCGTATATCCGCAGCGCAAGGCTCATTGTGATATTCTTTGTTTTCAATGTATTCATCGGGCTGATGGGAACTTTTTGGTTCCGTACCCGCCATCGCCGCAGCGAGATTGCTTTGCGCATGGCCATGGGCAGCAGCCGCGGAAGAATACGCTGGCAATTGCTGGGTGAAGGGTTGCTGCTGTTGGCACTTGCTTCCATCCCCGCTTTGATGATATGTATCAATATGGTTATGGCAGATGTCACTTTTACGGAAGCCACGGATGCCACTTGGGGGAGATTTGTCATATGCGTTTCTATTGTCTGGATATTGATGGCATTGATGGTGATTGCAGGAATCTGGTATCCGGCTTCACGGGCCATGAAGGTACAGCCTGCCGAAGCATTGCACGATGAGTGAGTTTTTTTTGAATAATCTGTGCTCATTCTCAATATAACTTGTATATTTGCGTGACGAATAAGAGTTTTGCGTTGAGTATACAAAATCTATATTATGATGAAACGCCTTTTCTTTCCATTGCTTGCAGGCTTGTTGTGGTTGATGTCGGGAACACTTTCGGCTACGGAACGTACGTACAATGTACTTTTCATACAGTCCTATACAAAAAATACTCCTTGGCACAGCCTTCTGACAGAAAATTTGGAGAACGGACTGGACAAGGGGGGAGTTAAAGCCAATATCACTACTGAATATCTGAATGCCGATTACTGGTCTTTCGCTTCCGAGTGCTTCATCATGCGCCGCATCTGCGAGCGTGCCAGGCAACGGAAAACGGACTTGATTGTGACCTCCAGCGATGAGGCTTTCTTCACATTGACCCATTGCGGTGATTCCCTGCCTTATCAGATACCGGTAGTGGTTTCGGGTATCAAATACCCGGATGAGAGGGTCTTTGAAAGAATGCCCAACGTCTCCGGCTATGTTTCGAAAACGGATTTCGATGTCTTGCTGGATGCGGCTGTCCGCATGTTTCCTTCCCGCAGGGAGTTGGTCTGTCTGTCCGACAGCAGTTTCCTGAGCCTTAAAGGGGTTAAGGCTGTGGAGGAATCCTGGGAACGCATAAAGAGCAACTATCCGGAGCATGAGTTGAAAGTGCTGAATGTGCAGGCCAAGTCCTTGAACTCTATCATCACTTCCATTTGCTATGACTACAATGCCTACAAGCATATTGTCATTGCTCCCAAATGGATTCCCTTTCTTTCCTTGAAGTTGAAGGCCCCCGTGTTTACCAGCCAGAACCTGGCTATGACGAACGGTGTTCTGTGTGTGTATGATGCCGTTCCCGGAGAGGATGCTTTTGCTGCCGGCCGGCAGGCTGCAAGTATTTTGAAGGGCAAGTCACCCGCCTCATTGGAAGTAAAGGACTTTGGGGGCAAGTTGCTGTTCGATTACAAACAGTTGCAGTTTTTCCGTGTGGACACGAACCGTGCGGAGAGCAAGGGCATCATTTTGAATATACCGTTGATGGAGCGTTACCGTGTCTGGTTCATTCTGTTCTATTCGCTGATTGTCGGGGCATTGGTGCTGCTGGTTGCCTGGCTTTTCCGTGCCAACCGCAGGGAGTCGCGTAAGCGCATACATGCCCAGACCCGCTTGTTGATACAGCACCGCCTGGTGGAGCAGCGCGACGAGTTCGACAATATCTTCTGTTCCATTCGCGACGGCTTGATTACGTATGATACCGACCTGCGCATCCATTTTGTCAACCGTCCGTTGTTACAGATGTTGGGACTTTCTTCCGAAACCTATACGTCCCGTTTCTATGAAGGCAGATGGCCGGCTCCATTTTCAGGATTTACATGAATGGAGAAACATCCTGCAGGACTTGTTGAAGAAAGTACGTACGGAAAGAGACCTATTTCTATTCCGGAGAAAGCCTTCATGCAGGAAAACCATCAGGGAACGTATTTCCCCGTTTCCGGCGAGGTAGTACCTATCTTTGCCAATGAAAAGATGACGGGAATGGCGATTGTATGCCGCAATATCTCCGAAGAAGAGATGCAGAGACGCTTCTTCAATATGGCGGTGGAGGAAAGCTCCATTTATCCGTGGCAGTACAACATGCATATGAACCGTTTCCATTTCCCGGGTGGATTGCTGCGCCGTTTCGGGTATACCGATGATACGGACTTGCTGGCACGTGATGAGATGGACACCCTTATACATCCGGAAGACTTGCTGCATACGCGCAGGAATTTTGATGCCATTCTGTTGGGCAATGAAATCAATTCACGGATGAGTTTCCGGTTGAAGAGTGCGGATGGGAGCTATGAATGGTGGGAGTTCCGCAGTACCGCTTATGACGGACTGACGGTTGATACCCCATACATGGTATTGGGAGTATGCCAGAGCATCCAGCGTTACAAGGATACGGAAGAGGCCTTGATTGCCGCACGTGACCGTGCCTTGCAGGCCGACAAGCTCAAATCTGCGTTCCTTGCCAATATGAGCCATGAGATACGTACCCCTCTGAATGCCATTGTCGGTTTCTCGGATTTATTGAAGGACTTGGACGCTTTTTCTCCGGAAGAGGTAAAGCAGTTCGTCGAAACAATCAACATCAACTGTACATTGCTGCTGGCGTTGATAAACGATATTCTGGACCTCTCGCGCATAGAATCGGGCACGATGGACTTTAAGTTCGGAGCATTCAACCTGGCGTTTATCATGCAGGAGGTCCATGAATCCCAGCGTCTGAGTATGCCTCGGGATGTAGAGCTGCGTATAGAGATTCCGGAAGGGGAAGACAAATTGGTCATCACCGATTCCGTCCGCTTGAAGCAGGTCGTGAACAACCTGATAAACAATGCCAAGAAATTCACGGTAACGGGCAGCATCACCTTCGGCTACGTCACGAACCGGGAAGGATATACCACCATCTTTGTCGAAGACACGGGAAGCGGTATCTCCGAAGACGCCCAGAAACATATCTTCGAACGCTTCTACAAAGAAGACAGCTTTACGCAGGGCGCCGGTTTGGGGCTGAGCATTTGCCAGACCATCGTAGACCGCCTGCATGGTTCTATCTCGGTCTCCTCAGAGTTGGGAAAAGGAACGCGTTTCGAGGTGGTGATACCGGATGCGAACGAATAATCATTCAATCCGTTTGCAGGCATTGGCTTGCAGGAACTCTTCCAATATATCTTCGTAATTGCCATACAGCATGATGTGGTGATTGCCCAGCGGTGTCTTGAGGAAATAGTCGGCAGGGGAGTTCATCTTTATCCGCACTTGGGTGCGGCACATATTGATGTAGTTTGTATTCTCAACAAGCGTGCCGGTGCTCAGGTAATATTCGTCCAGGCTTTCGCTTCCGCATTTTACGATGGTTACATCTCCCGTCGGCAGGATTCCCTGAATACCGATGCCGCTTTCCGTCTCAAAGTGGTTGCGTATGATGAACTGCTCCGTTTGTGCGATGCCGATGGTGCAGTGTGCCAATATGATTTCATTGGTACGGGCATTTATCATGGAAGGATTGGCCATGAAGGAGTTTTTCCCCGTCAGCACTTTTACGGCCAGCATGGTGAAGACGGATTGCAAATCGCCTTCACATCCGGCAATGATTCCTTCGTCGTTCAGCAAGGCAAGGGCAAGGCAGCCGGTGGTTCCCGTTTGGTCTATCAGGCGGAAGCAGCTGAGGGTAATGGCGCTCAGTCGCTCTTCCTCTACAATCCTCTTGATGGCTCGATACAGCCGCATGGCTTTTATCATGTCTTCGGGGCTTGCCTCTCGGCAGGCAAGCGCTTTTCCTGCCAGTCCGGCGCATGCTTCGCCCACCTCGTCGTCCGTTATCTGTCCGTAGTATTCATAAATGCGGTCCAATGAGACGTCTGTGTACTCGATACCCCAGCGGCGTTTGGCAAGCAGATAATCCACATTGCTGGCAACGAGCCAGCTGGACGGAGTGCCCATTACGCCGATGCGCATACCGAAAAGGCTGCGTTGTGCCACGAAATTGCTGTGCAGGACAAAAATACGCTTGATGGTCTCGGGTAGCTCTCCGTGAAGAATCTCGCTTTTCATTCCCCGGCCGCGCAGCCAGGAAGATATTTCAAGAGCGGCAGCCAGTGAATTCTGCATGCCGTCTGCCAAGAGGATGGCGGGGCGGGGAAGGGATTCGAAATGCTGGATTACCAGCCGTTCCACACCTCCGGTGGCAATGAATATAATACTGAAGTCATCGGGTGATAACTTGTCTATGTCTTTGTAATCAATGAAGTTGACGGTAAAGTATTTTTCCAATTCAGTCAATATCACTTCGTGGGAGCTACGGACTGATGCTTGTTTATGCAGTATGGAAGCAAAAGTTATAAGGTTGATGACCATGGTGTTATTTACTATTTGACTATTTACTATTTACAATTGATTCTACTTGGCTCGTTTGCTTTTTCAAAGATACAAGTTTCTGTTTACATATCATAGAGTTTTTACGATAGATAAGTTTTTTAAAGTTTTTATGGTCCTGCCTTCCTTTTGGTTTCAAATAATTCGCTACATTTGCAACTTTAATGATAAAGTGATAGCAATATCACCTATAAATACTCTATTAAATAGTAAATCATAAATCGTCAAATAGTAAATAAACCTCATGCCAACAATATCTATTCGCGGAATGGAGATGCCCGCATCTCCTATCAGAAAACTGGCTCCTCTGGCAGATGCTGCCAAGCAGAGGGGTATACATGTATTTCACCTGAACATCGGTCAACCCGACCTGCCTACTCCGGAAGTCGCGATTGAAGCGATACGGAACATCGACCGGAAAGTTCTGGAATACAGTCCCAGTGCGGGATATCGCAGTTACCGCGAGAAGTTGGTGGGTTACTATGCAAAGTACAATATCAATCTGACTGCAGACGACATCATCATCACTTCCGGCGGCTCGGAGGCGGTGTTGTTCTCTTTCCTGGCTTGCCTCAATCCGGGGGATGAAATCATTGTTCCCGAGCCGGCCTATGCCAATTATATGGCGTTTGCCATCTCTGCCGGAGCCAAGATACGCACCATTGCCACGACCATCGAAGAGGGTTTCTCGTTGCCCAAGGTAGAGAAGTTCGAGGAGTTGATTAACGAGCGCACGCGTGCTATTTTGATTTGCAATCCCAACAATCCTACGGGTTACCTCTATACACGCCGTGAAATGAACCAGATTCGCGACCTTGTGAAGAAGTACGATTTGTTCCTCTTCTCGGACGAGGTGTACCGTGAATTTATTTATACGGGTTCTCCCTATATCTCTGCCTGCCATCTGGAGGGCATTGAGAACAATGTGGTGCTGATTGATTCCGTGTCCAAGCGCTATTCGGAGTGCGGCATCCGCATCGGTGCCTGATAACGAAGAACAAGGAAATCCGGGATGCTGTCATGAAGTTCTGCCAGGCGCGTCTCAGTCCTCCGTTGATAGGCCAGATTGCCGCAGAAGCATCGCTGGATGCCGATGAGGATTATCTGCGCGACACATACGATGAATATGTAGAACGCCGTAAATGCTTGATTGACGGATTGAACCGTATACCGGGCGTATATTCGCCCATCCCGATGGGAGCATTCTATACGGTGGCAAAGCTTCCGGTAGATGATTCGGACAAGTTCTGTGCCTGGTGTCTGTCGGAGTTCGAATACGAGGGACAGACGGTATTCATGGCGCCTGCGTCCGGATTCTATACTACGTCGGGTTCCGGTCGCAACGAAGTGCGTATCGCATACGTACTGAAGAAAGACGACTTGAACCGCGCCTTGTTTGTATTGCAAAAAGCATTGGAAGCCTATCCGGGAAGAGAAATGAAGGATTAGGGATTAATTTATGAACTTATCTCGCTTTATAGCGTTGCGCATTTATCGCAACTCGGAGCCGGGCAAGCAAGTTTCCCGTCCGGCTGTCCTTATTGCCATGGTGGGTATTGCTCTCGGACTGGCGGTGATGATTATTGCCGTGTCCGTCATTGTTGGCTTCAAGAGCGAGGTAAGGGATAAAATCGTGGGTTTCGGTGCCCATATCCAGATAGGCAACCTGGATGCTGCACGCTCTTATGAGACGCGCCCGGTGGTGGTGGGCGACAGCATGATAGCTGCGCTTTCCGATTATCCCGAAGTGAAGCATGTACAACGCTACTCCACCAAGCCGGGGATGATAAAGACCGCCGATGCTTTTCAGGGAATGGTGCTGAAAGGTGTGGGGCAGGAGTATGATAGCACCTTCTTCCACCGCCATCTGCTGGAGGGGGAGTTTCCGCAATTCAGCGATTCCGCTTCGTCCAACCGCGTAGTCATCTCAAAGTCTCTTGCCAACAAGCTGCAATTGAAACTTGGTGACAAGATAGACACCTACTTCATCCAGGACGATGTGCGTGCTCGCCGCTTGAAGATTGTAGGTATCTACCAAACCAACTTCTCCGAATACGACAACCTATTCCTGCTTACCGACCTCTATCTGGTGAATCGCCTGAACAACTGGGAGCCGGACCAGGTGAGCGGTGTGGAGCTGGAAATACGCGATTATGACAAGCTGGAAGAAACCACCTATGAGATAGCTGTCGATACGGACGAGAATCCCGACCGCTATGGTGCCGAGTATTGCGTCCGTAATGTAGAGCAGCTCAATCCCCAAATCTTTGCCTGGCTGGGCATCTTGGATGTCAACATCTGGGTCATTCTCATTCTGATGATTGGGGTGGCGGGTTTCACCATGGTATCCGGCCTGCTGATTATCATCATAGAGCGTACCTCCATGATAGGCGTGCTGAAGTCTTTGGGAGCCAATAACTTTACCATCCGTAAAGTCTTCCTTTGGTTTTCGGTCTTCCTCATTGGGAAAGGCATGCTTTGGGGGAACATAATCGGCCTTGCGTTCTATTTCGTGCAGCGCTGGTCCGGCTTGTTCAAGCTCGACCCTGAAACCTATTACATGGCTACTGTTCCGGTATCTTTCAATATCTGGCTGTTCCTGCTGCTGAATGCCGGCACATTGCTGGCTTCGGTCCTGATGTTGCTGGGCCCATCATTCCTGATTACACGCATCCATCCGGCAACTTCCATCCGTTACGAATAAGAGAATCACTTTCTCAGAAAACCGCTTTTCTTGCGGAACAGACAGTACCATTTCCAACGTAAAGACTGTATCGGCTGCAATAGGTCGAAAGCCGGTAGTGTGAAGTAATATCTGCGCTGTTCTTCCAGGTCGTGGGCAGTCTTGTTGACAATGACTGCCTGCATGGTGAAACGGAACAGGAACAAAAGAAAAGCGACGCCTGCTGCCAGCCAGTGGAAGTGCAGAATGCCGATGACCATCGCGGCTATCCAGGATGCGTGGAATGCCAGGCGGGTCAGGGTCTCAAAACCGGCCAGCCAGCGTTGCATTCCATGATACAGCCGTGCTGTGGAGGCGTAGCCTATTTTCTCTTCTTTCCAGTCCTTGGTACGCAGAAGCGGCTGCATGCGCACAATGGCATTGGCATCCGTTTCTACCCGCGTGTTCTCCGGGGTAGCCACGTGGTTGATGAACAAATCGTCGTCTCCCCGTTGCAGGTTGAGGTGTGCGGAGAATCCTTTCTGTTGGTAGAAGAGTTCCTTCCGGTAGGCCAGGTTACGCCCGATGCCCATGTAGGGGCTGCCTGCCAGGGCAAATCCCAGATAGCGCATGGAAGTGAACAGATTGTCGAATGCCGCCCGTTTGTGCAGCCAGCCTTTGCCGCGTTCGTAGCCGCTGTATCCCAGCACCACTTGGGTACGTGATGTGAAGTTGCGTGCCATCAGTCGCAGCCATTGGTTGCTTTGGGGCATGCAGTTGGCATTGGTGAACACCAGCCAGTCATATTTGCTGGCCTTGATTCCAAGCGTTACGGCCAGCTTCTTGCGGCTGATGTAACGGGAGGAATCGGGTACGAAGCTGTGGTAGAGATGGGGATATTTCTCCTCGAGGATGGTCAGGTAATCCTCGCTCTCATCGGTGTTGCCGTCGTTAATGACGATGACTTCAAATTGGGGATAGTCCTGCTCCAGCACGGCGCCCAGGTTGCGGCGCAGATTCTCGGATTCCTCGCGGGCGCAGATGATGACGGATATGGGGGGCAGTTCCTGGGTGAAGTGCGTGTCTCCCTGCTTCACGGCACGGCTGCGCGCATGAATACGGTTGTAGAGACAGAGGTAGTAGATAATTTGAATAAGGAACAGACCACCCGCCGTAGCGAGTACGATAATTTCAGTTGAATCTAATGTAAATGCTTCCATGTGCAGTAGGACGTTTATGTGCTGCAAATTTACACAATTTCCGGCACTACCTCAAACTTTGTTCCGGGAAAGTGCTTGGACAAATACTGCTTGATGTATTTCATCGTGTCTTCCTGGATAGTCTTGTCCTCTACCGTGGGATAGAGGTTGTAGAGTACCGTATCGAGCGCGATGTCCCGGTTCTTGATGGCTTCGAAGCTCAGCAGGGTGTGGTTGATGCTGCCCAGCTTTCCGGAGGTGACAAAGATAAGCGGGTACTGCTTCTCCGCAATGTAGTCTATCGTCAGGAAATCTTCGGTAAGGGGAACCATCAGACCGCCGGCGCCTTCTACGAGCACGGTATCATAGCGATGGGAAAGTTCCCTGGTGGCACGCTCTATTTTTCCGAAGTCTATCGGGCGCTTGTCTATGCGGGCGGCGAGGTGGGGAGAGCAGGGATAGGAGAATATCTCGGGCATGGTCAGCCCCTCTTTGTCTTCCGGCAGGTAGCCAGTTCCGGTGAGGCGGCGGTGCAGGTCGATGTCCTCGGAATGGCCGGTGTTGCCGGTCTGGATGAACTTTTGGGTGATGACGCGCAGGCCGCGTTGCATAAGCTCACGGGCATACCAGGCGGTGCAATAGCTTTTTCCGGCATCTGTATCAATGCCGCTGATGAAGTAGATGTTTTTTGTTTCCATTATTTTGTCTTTTTTCGTGCGATGATATAAATAGGGTGATAGGTCAGGCTTACGTTGCCTGCGGCATCACTGAACCGGATTGTGTATTCTTCACAGAAGGATTGCAGGCGGCTACGCGTCCACATCCTTTTTTCCGTACCCGTGACTCCGGTTTGCTTCAGATGCTTCAGCACTGCCTGGGGAGTGGGGAAGGGCAGGGATATCACTTCTTCTTCGGCATGGAGAATATCGAAGCGGGGAGACAGCAGGGCTTGCAGCTCCTCAACGGAGAGATAGTCCAGCCCGTGCCCAGTCAGTTGGCGTATTTCGTGCATGTTTGTGGCGCCGAAGGTGCTGAAGGCAAGCAGGCCGTCTGCCACCAGTGCTTGGTGGCAGCGGGTGAAGAAAGCACCTGGGTCGTTGAACCATTGCAGGGTGGAGCACGAGGTTATCAGGTCGGTTTCTCCGGGGAAGTCGATGGCTTCGGCATCACCGGGGACGAATTGCACGGTAGTGCCGTCGCAAAGTTCCTTGACGCACTCCTCCATTTCCCGGCACAAGTCGTTCAGCAGCAGAGCTTCCGGTTGCAAGGTGTGGAGGAGGATACGTGAGTAGCTTCCCGTTCCGCAGCCAAACTCTACGACACGGCGGAAACGTGTGTATGGTTCCTTTATGAGCTGCATCATCTTCTCGGCGACTTGTTGCTGCACGCGGGCCTCCCGGGTATAGGTATTCCGGGCTTTGGCAAAGCGGGCGGCTATCAGTTGTTTGTCCATCGGGTTCAGTGGCTTGTCCATAGGTCTTGCAGGTAATGTCTGAATAACTCTTCCTGGTAGTGGGCATCCTCCGTTTGCAGCACGGGGGTGCCGAGTGTTTCCCAGGCTTGCAGCTGGTTGGCTGGCGGAATGATGCGGTCGTTGCCTCCCGCTACTGCCTGCTGCCAATGGAAGGTGGCAGCAGGCAGTGTGTGGTACATCTTCTCAATCTCCGTCAACTCATCTCTCAACTCTTCCAGCGGACGGCGGGGAGTGATTTCCAGGAAAGCTTTGAAGGCTGCTCCGTTGGCGCACATGCGGCGGAGGAATTTGTGCAGTGAAGCCCCGGTCAGTCCGTCCAATGTCCCGTGGTAGATGGCGGGTAGAATACCCATATGCTGGTCTATGGGGTAGGGCGTTCCGTTGATGGCGATACTGTTTGCCATATGGATACCTTTGCCGGACGTACCTGGCGATGAGAGCTGTGGCACGGTCTGCGAAGCCGCCCATACCCCCATAGACCAGCCGATGAGGTTGATTTCGCGGTATTCTTCCAGTCCGGAGGCGTCAAAATCCAGTGTGCGGTAGTCATAGCACACCATGAAGTCGCTGGCTGCCGGACGATACATTTTGAAAGGCGTCTCATCGGCTCCCCAGCCGGCAAAGAACAGCAATAGCCGGGGATGATGCTCGTGTATAATGTAACTTTGTTTCATCTGTTTTTAGAATCGTATAGCGTTAGTATTCCTCTCTTCCTTTAGGGGAATAAGGGGTATCAGTTCTCCAATCTCATCTTCCCGTATGTCTGCTGTCAGCGAGAAGCGGATACGTGATGTCCCTTCGGGCACCGTGGGCGGGCGTACCGGCAGTGCATAAAAGCCATGCCTCTGCAGCAACTCTGCGCACAGCACGGTGTCGGCACTGGGGCCGATAATCAGTGGGACGATATGGCTTGCGCTGGGGCATCCGTACCCCTTGGCTTGTAATGCTTCGCGCAGTGTCCGGCTGATTCTTCCAGATGCTCGCGGTGGTCCTGCATTCTGGCAAGTTTCCGTACGATAAACAGTGTCCAGGCAATACTTGTCGGAGCAATGCCGTGGTGAAGATGAGGGTTCGCATCCGGTTGACGAGATACTCGCGTATCGTCCGGCAGCAGGCGATGTATGCGCCGGCAGACGCCGCTGCCTTGCCGAAGGTGCCCACGAGGAAATCTATATCCCGGATGCATCCGGTTTCTTCGGCGCAGCCAGACCGCGCGTCCCCTTACGCCGAATGCATGGGCTTCGTCCACATAGAGCAGTACGTTGGAGTATCTTTTTTTCAAACGCACCAATGCCGTGAGGTCGGCTTGGTCACCGTCCATGCTGAAGATGCTTTCTGTGACGATAATCAATTGCCGGAATGTTGCATGGTGTTGTTCCAGCAGGCGTTCCAGTTGTACCAGGTCGTTGTGGCGGAAGCGGATGCAGCGTGCGGTGGATAGGCGGATGCCGTCGATGATGCTGGCATGCACCAGCTTGTCTGCCAGTATCAGGGTTTGTGCATCGCTCACGGCGGGTAGAATCCCCATATTGGCATGATAGCCGCTATTGAGCACCAGTGCTGTCTCTGTGCCGAAAAGTGTAGCGAGTTCCGTCTCCAGCTCTTCGTAAATCCCGAAGTTCCCCGTCAGCAGGCGGGAGGAGGAGGAAGTCGGCAGGAAGGTGTCCGGTGTCAGTGTCTGCAGGAATTCTTCCTTCAGCTGGCGGTCGGCAGCCAGACCCAGATAGTCGTTGGACGAAAGGTTCAGCATATGCCGGCCATCGGCTACAACCGTGCGTCCCTCGTGTGTCAGTTGCGGCAGGCGGCGCAGGTTGCTGTGTTCTTTCAATGTTTGCAGCTCTTGCTGCATATAGTTAGTTACGTTCATAAATTCTTGATATAATAATTTTCCCTTTATCCTCTCAATTCATTTCCTGTATAATTTTCATCAACCCTCCCGTCAGTTTCCTCAACTGTTCCGGCTCTATAATGAACGGAGGCATCAGGTATACCAATCTTCCGAACGGGCGTACCCAGATTCCCTCCTCAACGAAGCGTTTTTGCATCCACGCCATGTCTACGGGTTCTTTTGTCTCAATCACCCCGATGGCTCCCAGCACACGTACATCCGTCACTTGCGGTAATCGGCGTGCCGGTTCAAGCTCTTCTTGCAGTTGCCGGCTGATGCGAGTCACCTTGCCTTGCCAGTCGTATTCGGGCGAGGTCAGCAGCTTCACCGAAGCGCATGCCACGGCGCATGCCAGTGGATTCCCCATAAAGGTGGTCCGTGCATAAACACCTCCGGTGTATGGTTGGAGATGGTATCCGCCACTTCGTTCGTCGTCAGTACGGCAGACAGCGTCATGTATCCGCCCGTTATGGCCTTTCCTATGCACATGATGTCCGGTTCTACACCCGCGTGCTCCCAGGCAAAGAGTTTTCCCGTCCGTCCGAAGCCCGTGGCTATCTCATCGAATATCAGCAGCAGGCCATGTTCCTTGCATATCTGTGCCGCTTCGCGCAGGTACTGGGGGTGGTAGAACCACATGCCGCCAGCGCCCTGCACCACAGGTTCGAGGATAAGCGCTGCCAGTTCCTCGTGATGCTCCTCTACCAGTTTCCGCAGTTCCACCGTATCCCGTTCATCCCATTCGCCATGGAAGCGTGAGCGCGGCTGCGGCACGAAATAGCGCACCGGCAATGATGCCCCGAACAGCGAATGCATGCCCGTCACCGGGTCGCAGACAGACATGGCATTCCATGTATCCCCGTGATAGCCCGAACGGATAGTCACAAAATTGTTCTTCTTCGCCTTTCCCTTGCCATACCAGTACTGCACGGCCATTTTCAAGGCTACCTCTACTGCCACCGAGCCCGAGTCGGCATAGAATATCTTCTGCATGGACGGCGGGACGAGCGGTAGCAGCAACTGGCCCAGTTCAATGGCAGGGTCGTGTGTCAGCCCTCCGAACATCACATGCGACATCTTGCCCAGCTGTTCCTCTGCCGCCCGGTTCAGTGTAGGGTGGTTGTACCCGTGGACGGCGCACCACCACGACGACATTCCCTCTACGAGTGTTTCTCCGCTTTCCAGGGTGATGGTGGCGCCTTCGGCATGCTTCACCTTATACACCGGTAGCGGGTTGGTGGTGGAGGTATAGGGGTGCCATAGGTGCTCTCTGTCGAACTGCGAGCCGCAGAACCGGTATTCGGCATCTTCTATCAGTACCTTGTCTTCCGACACTTTCGAGCCGAGCGTTGTCAGCAGGTCGCCCACGATGGCGGAGTTGATGCCGATGTGTAGCGCTTGCTTTACGGCCTCCTTGCTCAGTTGCGAGCGTCCTCCGGCAAAGCGGAGGAAAGCTGTCGGGTTGATGAAGCGGAAGAGGGCGATGGTGGTCAGTATTTCCTCCTCGCTGAGTGGTGCCTGCCGTTCCAGCGGTGTGCCGGGGATGGGGCTCAGGAGGTTGATGGGGATGGACTGTACTTCCAGCTCGCGCAGTGTGAAGGCGAATTCGATGCGTTGCTCCATGCTCTCGCCCATGCCGATGATGCCGCCGCTGCAGATGTCCATGCCTACATTGCGGGCGGCTTGCAGGGTGCGCAGCTTCTCTTCCTGCGTGTGCGTGCTGCACAGTTGGGGAAAGTAGGAGGGGGCTGTCTCCAGGTTGCAGTGATAGCGGGTGATGCCTGCGTCGTGCAGTGCCCGCATTTCGTCTTCGTTGAGCAGTCCCAGTGATGCGCACAACTGGATGGACGAGTGCCGGCGCATGTGCCGGGCGGCTTCGCACAGTTTCTCCATGTTTCTGGAGGAGGGCTTCCGTCCACTGGTCACCAGCGAGAAACGTGCCACGCCCTGGGCTTCATTATGCCGGGCATGCCGCAGGCATTCTTCTTTGTCCACCAGGTCGTACACGTCTGCCTGGGTTTTGTAGTGCGACGACTGTGCACACCACTTGCAGTTTTCCGGGCATCGTCCGGACTTGGCATTAATGATGGAGCACATGTCAAACTCCTCCGAGGCCAGGCCCCGGGTTATCTCGTGGGCAGCTTCGTATAGCGCTTCCTTGTCGGGTTGCACAGCCAGCCATTCGGCTTCTTCCTTACTGATGTGGCTGCCGCGCAGCACTTGTTCCTTCAACTTCTGTAGGGTCATATCTTTCTTGGGTTAAGTTCGTGGATAAAGACAGAGGTACGGATTGCCGGGGCGGTGCAGCTCGTCATTCTGCTGCATGGCTTCCGGTAATCCGTACCTCTTGTTCTCTTTTGTTTCAGGCTATATGTGTCTTGTCCGCCCGTATTCCCGCAGGGGCGGATGAATTGTGTTTCAAAAAGAATGTGCCGGTTCGTTCCCAGCTCCGTGAGGATACTTGTCAGGGCGCTGCTGCTACCCAGCGGAATGCCGGTGTCGGTTTCTCTTCCTTCCGTTTCCCCTTTCCAGGCACTCTCTTCCCCGCATCCGGCATGTCCGGCGGTTCCCGCAGCCTTCTGTTTGGACAGAGAGCTGTCTGCCACGCTTTTGCGCAGGCAACCGATAGTGACACACCGTCTATGCTGGCAAATGCAGCGTAGGCTTTTCTGCTCCAGCGGCGGAAGCGGATGGTAGGTGCGGCGGGTGATGTATTCCTCATGTTTTTTTTTCAGCCTGATGCGGTTTTGTTTCCTTTTAGCGGATGCAAATGTAGAAAAAATAATTTCATAACGGTAATGGTCATGCATGAAAAAGCCGCGCAATAGTTGCATTTGCGCGGCTCTTCTTTAAGCAATGTCGTAGGATTTCACTCTTTGGACGACTGGTAGTAGAGATACCAGTCATTATTGGTGGCACCATTGGACTCTACCCATTTGGCGAAATCGGGATACTCCAGGTCGATGCGTACGGTTTCCTTTGCCGGAGTGAACCGGATGGGGCCTTCCGTGCCGGTTGTGGCCGGCAGCATGATGGCGAATGGATATTTGCGTCCTTGTTGATGTAGTAGGCATCGTCTTCGGCTCCGATTTGCTCTGCGTTGGCTTTACCGGTCGCTTTCTTCTTGGGCAGATGCACTTCTGTCCGGTTGTCGGCTCCGGCTGTATACTGGGCAATGATGAACGGATTCAAGTCGCTCTCCAGATTCTTCTTAGGCAATGTGTTGTCTGCAAATGTACGGGTTACGGTAAATTCGTTGCCTGCACAGACTTTGCATCGGGGAATAGGATGACAGAAGAGGTCTCTGTTTCATCGACTGCTCCGGCAGGCAGTTCTATGCTGCCTCGCAGGCTGGCCACATATTGCACGGCAAATGCGTTGGAGTATGTGGCGGCACCACTTTGCTGTACGGGTACAAAGGTGTCTTCCACCTTCAGCACATAATTGTTGCTGTTGAATGAAATGGCCCGTTTGTGTTCGATAATCACGTCGTTCAATCATAGTCACCGCCATTGGGCCAGATGTCTTCGTAGGCATACGTGCGGTAGGTTGTTTCGGAGCTCGTCACCGTAGGCTCTTCCGGGTCTATGACCGGACGGTCCGGGTCTTGAATGGCTTCATTGGGGTTGCATCGATACAGAACAGTATGTCTTCGTAGCTGGTATCATCGCCATCTTCTACTCCGTAGACTACCGTGCCGTTGCTGGTGGAGAGGGAGATAAAGCGAGCTTGTTGGCCTGCATATATCTTGTTCCATTCTTTATTGGAATATATATAATTTATAGAGTAGTCGATACCTTTATTGGGGGTATATCCATTGGGGATGATGAAATATCCTATGGTATATCCTGCCGGGAATTTGGTGGAGACATTACCGTTTTCGTCCTGATACAGAAGTTGTATTTTTGTATTCTTCTGTATGGGAGCGTCATATCGGGAATATTTGTTACCACTTCCAGACCATCCGGTATACGGGTCGTCTCCTGCAATGGATGCATTGGGAATGATAATGAATTTGTCTACCTTGTCAGGGCTGTTGGGAATTTCATTGGTCTTGTAGTAATAATAGCCGATGGAAGTCAGGTAACCGGCACGTTCGGTCAGGAAGGTCAGATACAGTTCTGCATCGGTAATCGTTACGTGTTGTCCCTGGTTGTTGATATATGCTTGGGCAATGGTGGTGTTCACATGCTTTGTATCGCTCACCAAAGCTCTGTTGTCCAGATTGCTGGGTTTGCTGTCATAACCTTTCCACAGTGTGTGTTGTAACTGCTTTAAAGTTCCGTCATTGAAATTTCCCGTAGTTACAATGTCATTATTATCAATAATCTCACCGTGAGATTGTCCCCATCCAACGATGGAGTATACCCGTTCCTTCCTATCCTTTAGGTCGATAGTCAGGTTGGATTTTGCACGTGTCATGGCAGTTGAGCGGGTGTTGGCATTATTTTCGGTCATATCTACCACCACTTTGCCATTTTCCACATCTGCTTCCACATACATGGGGGCTCCCCAGCTTTGTGAGATGATATATACCTTTTCTGTCGCTTTGGGCAGTTCTACGTTGCCGGTGAAGCGTCCGTCTGCATCTGCAAAGATTTTAAAAACCGCTTCGCCGTTGATGGAGTAGAGGTTGTTTGTCTGATAGGTGATGGGGTCTTCTGTAAACACCTCTATTAATGCGCCTCCTGCGATTTTTCCATAATTCACGTCAAAAGCTACCTGGGCTGTTGTTGCAAAGTCAAAGTATTCGCTCTCCGGCTTTAGTTCTGTTTTTCCACGTTCGGGATTGTATAGGTCTTTTTCGGTACATCCCGTGAATATGCTGCAGGCAATTGCTGAAATGAGGGTTGCAGCACTAACTTTCGTCATAAGTCTAACTTTCATATTTTTATTGTTGTAGATTGCTTGCTTGTTTGTCTTATGAACGCTGTCTATATCACAACCGCCACCTACTTCACAGACGAGTTGTAGATACTACATTTTCTCGAGCGCTTTTTTCATGTTGCAAATATAAACATAGTATTTATAATCTACAACTTTTGGGGTTTAAAAACACTTTTGGTGGGTTAAAAAGTTGTATAAAGTGAATTGATACTAATTGGATGAATCGAATGGTGCGGGCATAAAAAAAAGGCTATCTATCCCAGACAGCCAATCTTTTGTTAACCTTAAATCTAATACTATGAAAAACACATTGCAAAGGTACGTGTTTTCTTATAATCTCCAAATTTGCAGTAGATAATATCATGTTTTATAACAAGACTTAATGGTCATTAAGAACTTTATCTGCAATATTCATCGTACATTTGCTCCTGATATATCATCCGTTTGCCTTTTATGCATTATGCATTCGGTGCAGACGGATGATGTGTTTTCGTGAACTTATATACAGACAAACAACTATAAAACATACATTTATAATGAAATCAATCCAGAACAAAGGAATAAACCTCACCGCAGAAGACCTCAAAAATCGAATCGCTGACAGAAAAGAACGATATGCCAAGCAGCAGGTACGACGCGAGAAATTGGAACAAACCATGGAGAACACCCGCAATGACATCGAGCAACTGGAGTATACCCTTGCACAGATGGAACGTACCGCCAAGCGCTCCCGCAATGCTGCCGCACAGCCTTCCCGTTTTGTCCCCCGCGAGCGTATCGCTAGCTTCTTTGCCCGTGTTTCCCGTTTTTTCGACCACCTTCAGCACCGCTTGCACCGTAGCTTGAACTATACTTGGTTCTGCCTTGTGCTATGCTCCCGATATACTTTTCAGAGCCGCCTGAAAAGCGTGGAACGCTGCTGTCTTACACCGGCCACGGTGCTGGGGTACTTCAAGAGGGAGAGGGAGATGTAACCAGTGACTTCGCTCTTATGGTAGAAGCAGCCTTAGGGATTAGTGCGGAACTTCTCGTTAATAGGCAGGCGAGATATAATATGGCTGTCTCTCTTAAAGAAAAATCGCTGACCGATAAGTTGCATGAAATACGCAAAATGTGTGCTTCCCTATTATAGTATGAAAGTGTTGCTTTTATCAATAAGACAGTGAGGGTGTGTCATCAACCGTTTTGACACATTCATTTTTCTTGAGCAAGTTTTCTTATTGCCACTCGAACTTTCCCAGTTTTCCCTCCCATTCTAACTTTGCAACATGTTTTATTAATAAATATATGCAAAATGATAAAAGAACAAAGTTTTGAATGGCTGCTCGAGGGATGCCATCGCATTGCAGATGTGGCAGTGGCCTATTACCCAAACTACGCGTATGCCTGCTCGGCCGTAAAGGCCCTGCGCCGTTCCATTGCGGAACACGCTTGCCTGCTGAAGGATCTGACGGACCAGGGCTATACCGCCAGGACTGCCCACCTCACCCCCGTACAGATAGGCATCCTCCTGAGCTACTGGGGGATGCCCGACCACGTGAAGGATATGACCGTGAAAAATCCGTATCTTCTGGTCTCTAAAAAATATGCGAAATAGAGAATGTATTTCTAATACATTCTGATTATTTTAGTATATTATTATATAGGGTGGTGGAGGATGAGGTGAACCCCTCTCTCGCCACCTTATGTATTTCATTAATTTTTAGCCGATTCTAACTGCTTATTTGTATCCCCCTGGCTGGTCCCTTACCTTTGTCGCATTATCGAATTAAGAATAGACAAAAATGGAAAAAGAAATGAGCCCCATGACAACGGAGATGCTGAAGAAAGGCTATCTCCTCTTCCCCAAAGCCTTGTTTGAGGAACAAATGAATATGAAAACCGGAGAGAAAGCCGCCGATGCCTTCGAAGCCTTTGTCTTTGTGCTGACACACGTCAACTACAGCACGGTGACCTGCAACGTCAGGGGACACCTTTTCGACTGTGTACGTGGCGAGTCCGTACTTTCCCTGGCCCGCTGGATGGAGATATTGGGGTGGCCCCGCAACCGTACGCGCTACTTCTTCAACAAGATGTTCGACGCCGGCATCGTGGAGCGGGTGGCCAACCCCTACGTGATGCACATCCGTATCCCCGATTATGATTTCCTTACTGGCAATGCCCGTCCTAAAGCAGCCCCGCGGAAGAAGAAGGCAGCGCCGGTGGCTGGGGTGGGAGAGGACTTCTGCATCTTCTGGGAAAAGTTTCATGACATCACCGAGCATCCCAAGGTAAACATCGGCCGGGCCCGTCGCGAATGGAAAAAATTGACGGCAGGCGAGAAACAGCGGGCACTGGACAACATCGACGAATATTACGACCATCTGAACAACCAAAAATATTGTAAACAAGCCGCCACCTATCTGGCGGACAAATCTTTTGAAAATGAATATGATGACTGAAACTACTTTTTCCCACGACAGTGACCTCGAAGAAGCTGTCATCGGTGCCTGCATGATAGAGCGCGCTGCCATGCCTCTGGTGGCGGACAAACTTCGTCCCGAGATGTTCTACGAGGAGAAGAATCTGGAAATTTTTGCCGCCCTGCAATCGATGTATCGCAGCGCAAAGTCCATAGATACCATCACGCTGAAGAACGAACTGGCAGCCGTGGCAAACTCGATGCCGTGGGCGGGCCTTACGAACTGTTACGCATCAGCTCGAAGGTCAGCTCCAGTGCTCATCTGGAGTATCATGCGCTCATCCTTAGGCAATTGCACACGCGGCGTATCATGCGTACGGGATTCCAGCAACTGCTGGCGTTCAGTGCCGACGAGTCGATGGATATTGACGACATCCTGGTGGAAGCCCATCGACTGCTGGAGGGGCTGGAGGACGAGAGCGGCGTAGCCGACCACCTTCGCTCCATAGACCGGCTGATGGACGACACGCTGGCCGAGGTGGAGCAGCGTATGGAGCACGGATGCAACGGCATTACGGGTATCCCTACGGGTTTTGACGCTCTGGACCACGTTACGGCGGGCTGGCAGCGCGGCGACTTGAACATCCTTGCTGCCCGTCCGTCGGTGGGGAAGACGGCCTTTGCCCTCCACCTGGCCCGTGCCGCTGCCATGGCGGGGCGTCATGTGGTGGTCTTCAGCCTCGAAATGCAAGGCGAGCGCCTGGGAGACCGCTGGCTGCTTGCAGCTACGGAGGGGGTAGACCCGCAACACCTGCGTAGCGGTCAGCTCACACCCGGCGAGGTGAGGCAGGTGCATGAGGCGTCTGCCGAGTTGTCGCGGTTGCCCATACTGATAGACGACCATCCGATGACGAGCATGGACCGCGTGCGTTCTTCCGCCCGCCTGCTGAAGAGCAAGAATCGCTGTGACATGGTGATTGTGGACTATCTGCAACTATGTGACATGAGGAGTGACCAGAAAAACCGCAACCGCGAGCAGGAAGTGGCGCAGGCAAGCCGCAAGGCAAAGCTGCTGGCCAAGGAGCTGGATATCCCCGTACTGCTGCTGAGTCAGCTGAACCGGGCGAGCGACGGTAGCATAGACCATCGCCCCACCCTGAGCAACCTGCGCGAGAGCGGCGCCATAGAGCAGGATGCGGATATGGTAATGCTGCTTTGCCGCCCTGCCCTCTACGGCAAGACCGTCGATAAGAAGAGTACTTATCCACCGATGGCCTGGGTATCGTCATCATAGCCAAGCACCGTAATGGCAAAACCGGTGAAGTCTATTTCCATCATAACCAAAGCATGACAAAACTGGTGGACTACATACCACCATTGGAGTGGCTGACGAGGAATGCAAAGTGATGGATGGAAATTTATAGAATACAGAGACACAAAGACACGGAGATTTTTCTTATTGCTTGAAAAACTCTGTGTCTCCGTGTTTTTGTAGTAAAAAAATGGCAAAACACTTGACTTCCGCTTCTTAATGTTGTATCTTTGTAATGTGCTTAAGAAAGATAATCATTGATTCGGGCGCCCTATCCCTTCCCTTACCCACTTCTCTCTTATAACTCATTTTTCTTAACTTAAACCTTAACTTTTTAAATTTATGGATGTAATTGTAGAGCGCTTCCAGCGCCGTAAAATCGTGAGCAACCCGCTTCGCCCATGTTGTACTATCTCCGTCAGAAACCCAAGACCTGCGGCACCGTGGACATCGATGTCCTTGCCGCCTCCATTCAGAAAAACTGTGCCATGACGAAGGGCGACGTGAAGCACGTCATCGAAGCCCTGGTGGAGGAGATTCAAGGCAACCTTGCCAACGGCGACAAGGTGAAGCTGAACCAGCTGGGCACTTTCCACATGACGTTCCGCTGTCCCGGCATGGAGGCCTCGGACAAATGTACGGTGCGCAATATCTCGAAGGTGAATATCCGCTTTATCCCCGACAAGGAGCTGAAGCTGGTGAACGGCAGTACCGCCGTGACCCGCAGCCCGGCGAATGTGGGCTTTGTGCTCGACAAGCCCGAGGAGGGCGGCTCCGGTGGCGGCAATCAAGGCGGTGGTTCCGGAGGCGGCTCCGGCGACGACGGCGACCAGGGCGAAAATCCGCTGGGATAAAGAAGGAATGATTAAGGGTTAGTGATTAATGGTTAATGAACACAAGCAAATCGCTTATCGCTAATCAATCCCTAATGATTAACCATTAATCATTAGCCCTTAATCCTTAATCACTAATCCTTAACCATTAATTCTTAACTATTAATCCTTAATTTTATGAGTACAAAATCATCTGTTTGGGATAAGATTCTGAAAGTGATAATCGCTGTAGCCTCCGCGCTTATTGGTGCCCTGAGCGCCATGCCATGACAGTGTAGCGGGTTTCCTTCATCTTTTAATTTTAATTTCTTAATTTTTAATTTCTCATGAGATTCATCAATCTTATCGTCGTCCATTGTTCCGCCACCCGCTGCGACCGCTGCTATACGGAGCACGACTTGACGACAGACCACCTGCGCGGGGCTTCTCCGGCGCAGGTTATCATTTTTATATCCGCAAGAACGGTGACATCAAGTCCCTGCGTCCCTTGTCCCTGCCTGGTGCCCATGTCCGGGGTTGGAATGCAGGTAGCATCGGTGTCTGCTACGAAGGCGGGCTTGACGAGTGCGGTCGCCCTGCCGATACACGCACCCTTTTTCAAAAGCACTCCCTGCGTGTGCTTGTGTTGCTGCTGCTGAAGGATTATCCCGGTTCCCGGCTTTGCGGTCACCGCGACCTGAGCCCCGACCTGAACCATAACGGGGAGATAGAGCCGGAAGAGTGGGTGAAACAATGTCCCTGCTTTGATGCGGCGACTATACTGACAGAACCGTCACCACCCAATCCGGCATGCTTATAAAATGTTTTTATTCTCTTTCTTCGTGCTCTTCGCGCGCACGTATATATATAATGTATAGTTATTTTCTCTCTTTTTCCTTTCTTCAAAATTGTTCATGCGAAATGCATTTATGAATCAGTAAGTTACAAAAAGTTTCATTTTTATTAAAAAAATGATAGATATGTTTGGCTTGTATTGTTAAATCCTATACCTTTGCACCCCGCTTTCCAAGAGAAGGAAAGTGGTAAGATTGAAATACTGAAACAGAAGTGTGGAAGGTGACACAGAGAAATAAAAAGAGATAAAAATATTTTTCGAAAAACATTTGGAACTTATTAATAATTCTCCTTATCTTTGCAGTCCGACTCGCAAAGAAAAAGAACTTTTCTTGTTTTGCTTTTCTTATCCTTGTTTAAAGGATTTGAAAATACAGGAAAAAGAAAAAAATGAAAAAAAACTTCCGAAAATATTTGGAAGATATGCTTTAAAGTTCTTATCTTTGCATCCGCTTTCTGAAAAGAACAGCAATCGTGAAACGAGCGATCTTTGAACAGATTTACATAAACAATACAAGTAGTACAAGAGCAGGTGCTTCGCAAATTAATAATTGGAAACTAATGATTAAGGTGCGTTGTACCTGGGTAAAACAAAAGAACCGTCAATACTTATTTTATATAGATAGGTAAAGATAAACTTTTTGAATTCGAGCGTCCTGAACAGATAATTAAGCTGTCGCACTTTAATTTTTAATTTGCGCAGTCACGATACTTTTACAATGAAGAGTTTGATCCTGGCTCAGGATGAACGCTAGCTACAGGCTTAACACATGCAAGTCGAGGGGCAGCATGAACTTAGCTTGCTAAGTTTGATGGCGACCGGCGCACGGGTGAGTAAC
>ENA-OUNI01000039-OUNI01000039.1-human-gut-metagenome-genome-assembly--contig:-NODE-39-length-43431-cov-2.818862_pt1 | contig 43431 bp, 50 predicted proteins | sample MGYA00242499_ERZ504580 | MGnify/ENA primary metagenome ERZ504580 (study PRJEB26092, sample SAMD00036315) | human gut metagenome | host: Homo sapiens | study: EMG produced TPA metagenomics assembly of... | reverse complement strand
TGCATTTCCAACCTTCTTTACCACACCGCTGATCGTCGCTTTTACGGTCTGGGAATCCAGGGATTTCTGCGTATTTTTGACTTTGAGTTCCTCTTCCTTCTGATCCAGCTTCAGATTACGGATCTGGCTTTCTTTTTCGCTGATGGCTTTTTTCAACTCATCTTTTGTGTAGGTCATCTGGGTATCATCACCGGAAGAAGTATTGTTATTTGCGCTGCTTCCTGTGGATGATGTAAAGAGGGACTGTACCGATGCTTTTTCACCGTAGAATACGGTTTTTGCTGTCGTCTGCACTGCTTCCGGTGCATCTTCGCTCTGCGGTTCCGCTTCCGGTTCTGCCGGGGCTTCGGTCGGCGTCGGCGTTTCCGTCGGAACTGGGGTCTCGCTCGGCACCGGAGTTTCTGTTGGAACCGGCTCTGTGGTCGGAATCGGTGTTGTACTTGGTTCCGGGCTGACGGTCGGCTCTGGAGTTACACTCGGTCCCGGCGTAACGCTCGGGGTCGGAGTTACACTTGGTGTCGGGGTAATCGTTCCTTCTTTTACCGCCACATTTGCAGTGCTGACTGCCATGGAAGTACCCTTGTCATTTTTCGCTGTCACTTCTACTATATAGATTCCGGCATCCTCTTTTGTGATGTTTTCTTTTGTGTAAGTATCCTTAAATCTCCGTCGATTGTCTTTCCGTTGTGTTTCCAGACGTATGTGTAAGTGCCATCCGTTTCGGTGTTTTCCGTGGAATCGTCTGCCTCACCGCTTCCATTTCCGGCTTCACCCGGCTGTGTCACATCGTCCTCGGACGGACTCTCGGTTCTATCATCCGTTTTATCGTCGGCTTTCTCATCCGGCTTCTCTTCGGTATCTTTCTTCTCATTGATTCCGATTTTCAGCTTCAGCTCGCCGCCCTCTGCAACCTCTGTATTTGCAATCGGCGTGGTAATTTTTATTTCCGGTGCATCCGCCGATTCGGATTCTTTCAGACTCAGGACTGCTTCATACGAAGTCTCGTATGCTTTCGCAATCTTCGTTCCATCCTGCTCCCACACGGTTTCCAGCGCCTCTGCGGCTTTGTTTTCCTCATGAATCTCCAGGCGAAACCAGTATCCTTCGCTGTCCTCTTCTTTTTTCGTTCCCTTTTCATCCGCGTATCCTGCCATCTGATTCAGGAATCCGCCTGTCAGGACTGTCCCCGGTGCGCAGAGATAGGTGTATGGGTCTTCCTGCGTTCCTTCTCCTTTGTATGGTTTGGAACCAAATACAAGCTTATTCGTACTGCTGTACAGAACAGCATCCTCGTACGTCGGCTCCGGTTCTGGGGTCGGAATCGGTTCGTCCGGGAAATCCGGATCGATGGGTTCATCTGGAAAATCCGGGAAATCCGGCTCCACCGGATCCAGCGGCGTATCCGCTACCGGTTTTGTCTTTTTCAGCTTTTCCAGTTCTTTTTCACTCTGCTGGATTTTCAGCTTTGTCTGTGCAAGCTGTAACTGCTGCGTTTCCAGATCCAGCTCGATCATGCTGGTATCGTATGTCATCAGCGTGTCTCCGGCATTTACCACATCGCCCTCTTTGACGAGAACCTGGGAAATGGTCTGGCTGTCTGAAAGATAGATGTTCTGGGAAGCCGTCGAGGTGATCTGGCCTTCCATATTCATGCTGTCTTCCCAGTAACCACTCGTAAAGTCACTGACCGGATACACTTTTACGGTCGTCTTCTGCGCCTGGCGGATGCCGTAATAACCGCCGACACTGACACCGCCCACGGCAACTGCGGTCACAACTGCAATCACGACTTCTTTGCGGCTTTTCCTTTTTTCATGTTTCGGCCACCTCCTTCGATTTCATCATTCCGTCGCGGATCTCCACGGTGCGCTGTGCCATCGATGCGATCTCCGCGTCATGCGTAATCATCAAGATGCTGACGCCCTCGTCGTTCAGGCTCTGGAACAGCTCCATGACCTGCTCGCCGGAATGGGAATCGAGTGCTCCCGTCGGCTCATCAGCCAGCAGAATTTTCGGATGGTTGACAATTGCCCGTGCAATCGCCACACGCTGTTTCTGTCCACCGGAAAGCTGCGTCGGCTTAAAATCCATGCGATCGCCAAGTCCTACGCGCTCGAGGGCAATCGCCGCACGCTCTCTTCTCTCTTTTTTCGGTACACCTGCATAGGTTAACGGCAGACATACGTTTTCCATCGCGCTCTGTCTTGAAAGAAGCTGAAAGTTCTGAAAAACAAACCCGATTTTCTGCAGGCGGATATCGGACATCTGATTGTCACTGCATTTGCTGATATCCTGTCCGTCGAGGATCAACCGTCCGCTCGTCGCCTGGTCGAGGCAGCCGACAATATTCATCAGTGTTGTTTTTCCGGAACCGGAAGGACCCATGATCGCAACGTACTCGCCTTCTTCCATGGAGAAGTTGATGTTTTTCAGAACCGGAACCGGGATTTTGCCCTGCATATATTCTTTACAGATATTCTCTAATTCCAGAATCACGCTGCACCTCCCCGTCATCTGCTGATCCGGCTTCCTGTGTGTCTGCCGGTTCTGCATCACCATTGTCGGCGCCGCCGATCACGTTCGTTGTATCTTCCTCACCGCTGTACTCTGCGCCGTCCATGGTATTGTCAACCATGCCGTTTTCATCCTGCTTCATACCGTCGTCGACCATTCCATCGTCGTTGTCAAGCATACCGTCATCCTCGCCGCCGGCCGGATTGCTCTGTCCCAGTGATCCGTCGGTGCTGACTACGGTCTTCATCCCTTCTTCCAGACCGTCCTCCGGGAAGGTGATTGCATCATCTTCTGCAAGGCCGTCGGTGATCTGATATTCCATCATGTTTTCATCGTACGTTCCAAGCGTTACGCTTCGTTTTTCCAGTTTGCCTTTTCCATTATCGGCCCAGACGTAAGGATTGCTGTCGACATCGTTGATAAAGGAGTCAGACAGCCAGATTCCTGTTTTGACTTCCTGCTGGCCGACATCCGGCTCTACGTAAACGTGCTGGCCGAGCATCAGACCATTCGTTCCGGCAAGCTGTACATAGAACGGATAGGAGCTCGACTGTGTCATGCCATCGCCGGAACTGCTGTACATGTTGTTATTGCCGGTCTTTGCATTTTCCCGATCAATCTTTGTCACGGTTCCGGTCCAGGTCTGATTCTCATCTACACGAGAATGCACGATCACCTGGCTTCCTTCCGTAATCGAACCGTCGCTCATATTCTGTTCATTGATCTGGCCTTTTACACGGAAATTTCCCGTTGCAAGAACAGTCAGGAAGGAATTGTCGGAGCTGTCACCGGAGTAAGCGCCGGCGCTGCTGTCATCGTTGTTGATTGATTTTACGACACCGGCGATTTCACTGATCACGGTCGCATTGGTGATGTTATCGTTTAATTTATCAATCTCCGCCTGTTTTGATTTTCCTTCATATTCTTTTTTCTTTAAATCCAGCTCCGCTTCCTGAATTTCCAGTGTGATGCTTGCCTGCTGGTCTTTTGATGCCTGCTTTTTGTCTTTGTAAAGCTGGTTGATATTGGTATTCATACTTGAAAGTTCATTGTTTATGCGTTCCAGATCCAGCTGCGCCTGCTCGAGGTCACTCTGGAATTTCTCGGTATCGTAGGAGAACAGCGGTGTTCCGACCTGAACCTCCTGACCGACTTCCACATAAACTTCCTTTACCTTTTTCTCGCTGTTTTTCTCTACTTTCCAGGTATTTTCCGACTCCACAACACCGGCATAGCGGTTTTCCATTCCATTTCCAGTTCCCAGATTGGTCAGGGCTTTTACAGTATTGACATAGACGACGTTATCGTCCTCTTTTGTACCGTTTCCAAGGAAATGCCATGTCACTCCCCTCCGGCTGCCGCCAGCACTGCGACTGCACACACAATCGTCGATACTTTTTTCTTCATATGCTTCCTCCCACTTTTCTATTTTACAAATTAATTTTCTGCTTTCCCAAGTTAGTTCTATCGTATCACATTTTGTTTTTGTTTTCTTACTTTTTCCTTACTCTTTTTTAGCAAATACTGGCTTTTTCTGAAAATAGATTTTTGTTTTTGTCATTAAAAACCTGCCTCCGTGTTTATGACGGAAAGCAGGTTTTCTTTCGAATCTGTTAGATTTTATTTTTTATGCTACAAGTTTCATCTCCCGCAGAATGCGGTATACGAGATAACAGATCAGCGCTGCACAGACCAGTTTGAACAGAAGCGGAACGACGGCGAACACGATTTTAAATCCAAGCCAGATCACGCCGATCGGGAGAAGAATAGTGGCGCATGCGCGAGGACTTTTCCTCCAAATTTCAGCAGCAGTCCGACGATCCCAAATAAAATTCCAATTCCGCAGAGCAGACCAAAACAGGTTGCCAGCATGACTAATGTAACTAACATCGTGATCCCTCCTTGTCTTTTTCTCTATGTGTTCCACTTGCTGTGGATGTTTCCGTATCTTTCTTACAAACCATATTGTAGCACTTTTTCCAGCAAAACAACGGGGAAGACGTGGAAGAATTTCTTAAGTTTTTCTTTACACCGATCGAGTGAAACCTAAAAAAGGACAGACAACGCTGCACTTCTGCAAAATTGTCTGTCCTGTAAATCACAAAATTTTCTTTACTCTTCTGTTGTCTCTTCCTCAGCCTGCGGCTCAACCTCAAGACCAAGCTCTTCCAGCTGTACTGCGTCAACCGGTGACGGAGCCTCGGTCATCAGACAGGAAGCATCTTTTACCTTCGGGAATGCGATGACGTCGCGGATGCTGTCCTCTTTTGCCATCAGCATCACAAGACGGTCCAGTCCGTAAGCCAGTCCGGCGTGAGGCGGAACTCCGTATTTGAAAGCATCCAGAAGGAAACCAAATCGCTCATGTGCCTGTTCCTTTGTGAAACCAAGCATCTCAAACATTTTCTCCTGCACATCGTTCTGGTGAATACGAACGCTTCCTCCTCCGATCTCAGTGCCGTTCAGGACGATATCGTAAGCTTTTGCACGAACTGCGCCCGGATCGGTGTCCAGAAGCGGCAGATCCTCGTCCATCGGCATGGTGAACGGGTGATGCATTGCGGTGAAACGGTTCTCCTCATCGGACCACTCCAGAAGCGGGAACTCGGTAATCCATACGAAACGGTACTCGTTCTTGTCGAGCAGTCCCATCTGCTCTGCCAGTTCCAGACGAAGTGCGCCAAGAACGTTCCAAACAATCTTGTTGCGGTCTGCTGCGAAGAGAAGAAGGTCTCCAGCCTGTCCGTCCATGGCTTTGATGAGGGCTTCCATCTGCTCCTCTGTCATAAATTTGGAGAAGGAAGATTTCCAGCTTCCATCCTCATGGATTGCAATGTATGCAAGACCTTTTGCACCGTAACCTTTCGCAAACTCAACGAGCTTGTCGATTTTCTTTCTCGGCATTGCGCCCTGTCCCTTTGCGTTAATACCGCGGACAGAACCGCCGTTTTCAAGTGCGCCCTTAAATACAACGAACTCGGTATCTTTTACGGTCTCGGAAACATCAACCAGCTCCATACCGAAACGCAGGTCCGGTTTGTCGGAACCGAAACGGTTCATAGCCTCTTTCCAGGTCATTCTCTGGATCGGGAGCTGTACCTCAACGCCGAGCACCTCTTTGAACAGGTGTGCCAGCAGTCTCTCATTGACATCGATAACATCATCTACATCAACGAAAGCAAGCTCCATATCGATCTGGGTGAACTCCGGCTGACGGTCGGCACGCAGGTCCTCGTCACGGAAGCATTTTACAATCTGGATATAGCGGTCATAGCCGGAGCACATCAGAAGCTGTTTGAACAGCTGCGGAGACTGCGGCAGTGCATAGAAGCTGCCCGGATGAACACGGCTCGGTACCAGATAGTCTCTGGCGCCTTCCGGTGTGGATTTCGTCAGCATCGGGGTTTCGATCTCAAGGAAACCTTCTTTTGACATGAACTCACGGGTGAGCATTGCCACCTTGCTTCTCATAATCAGGTTTCTCTGGATGTCCGGGCGGCGCAGATCCAAGTAACGGTATTTCAGACGGAGCTCTTCTCTCGTCTTGGAATCCTCCTCGATCGGGAACGGCGGGGTTTCTGCCTCGGAAAGAATGCGTAAGGACTCAGCCTTTACTTCGAGCTCTCCTGTTGCCAGATTTTCATTGACAGCACCGGAGCGGGCCATAACTTCACCTTCTACGGCGATGACGAACTCGCTGCGCAGTTTTGCTGCTTTCTCAAAACCTTCCTCACTGATCGGGCCGTTCTCAAAGATAATCTGCATAATACCGCTTCTGTCACGCAGATCGACGAAAATAATTCCGCCTTTATTACGGCTCTTCTGTACCCAGCCCATCAGGGTTACTTTTTTTCCGATATCTGCTTTTGTGACTTCCGCACAGCGGCAGGTTCTCTTCAGGCCTTTCATGGATTCAGCCATTTTCTTGTTCCTCCTATTTGGAACTGCGGACACAAAGAATCTGCATCCGCAGCACATCGTTTTTTCATGCGATTACTATTATTGGATATTCCTTACATTTTGTCAACAAAAAATTCTTCGATCTCAGTGTAGCCCTCGCTGGCAAGCTGCTCTTTCTGGAATTTCTTGTTCTTCTTCATCACGGCGATGTTGATGGCCGTGCCTTCACTTCTCTCTTTTGTCGCCTGCTGAATGATCTTCTGCATTCCCTCTGCCGGCATGTTTTTCTCGATCAGGTACGCTTTTTTCTTCTGCGCGCCCGGGATCTGGTAATCTCTCTCAAGCAGAAGCATAACGATACGCTCAAATCCGATGGAGAATCCGCATGCGCAGGTCTGGTTTCCGGTGAATTTTCCGATCATTTCATCGTAGCGTCCGCCGCCTCCGACAGATCCGCCGTACTCATCCATAGCGATCTCGAAGATCGGTCCGGTGTAGTAGGACATTCCGCGCACCAGAGTCGGATCGAAAGCGATCTTGAATTCTGCGGTCTTCACGGCATTGACACTGTCGATGATGGTCTTCAGGCCGTCTGCGTACTCTTTGTCAAGGAATCCCTCAAGTTTCTCACGCAGTACTCTACGCCTGCGGTATCCGGGGTGATCTCCTCGAACATTTTCAGGTATTTCTCTACGGACTCTTTTGCAAAGCCGGCTTCCTCGAGCTCTTTGGCAACGCCCTCAAAACCGATTTTATCCATCTTATCGAGGATAATAAATACGGTGTCATAGGACTCCTCCGGGAATCCGCTGTAGGCTGCCATTGCTTTTAAGATACGGCGGTCATTGATACGGATCGTAAAGTTCTTGAAGTCCAGTTTTCCAAGCAGTGTGGTGGTAGCAAGGATCAGCTCAATCTCTGCGAGGTTGGTCGCTCGCCGAGGATATCGATATCGCACTGCATGAACTGGCGGTATCTTCCTCTCTGCGGACGGTCTGCACGCCATACATTTCCCATCTGAAGTGCTTTGAACGGGGACGGAAGCTCGTTTGCGTTGTTGGAATAGTAACGGCAGAGCGGAACGGTCAGGTCATAACGCAGGCCGCTGTCTACGAGATCGTTTTCTTTCTCAGCGGTCTCGAGTTTCAGCTTCTCTCCTCTTTTTAAGATCTTGAAATCAGTTTCTCATTCTCGCCGCCCTGTTTGCTGTTCAGGTTTTCGATGTGCTCCACGCATGGGGTCTCCATGGAGGTAAAGCCGAAGGTCCGTAAGTTTCCTTGATCAGACGGATCACGTAGTCACGGATTGCCATTTCTTTCGGTAAAATATCTTTCATTCCGGTAACCGGTTTCTTCTTTAATGCCATTTTCTGTTTTCTCCTTTATGATTTCCTGGATCAATTCATCGACATCAGAAAGCTCGATCGCTTTCCGGCTGCCGCTGTGGATCACTCTCTGAAATGCCAGGAACATTTTCAGATCGAAATTTTTGACTTCTTCTGCCATAAGCTCCATCGCCTGTTCCTGCGTAAACGCGCTCCGGTACGGGCGGTCGGAGGTCAGTGCGCAGTACACATCGCAGATACGCAAAATACGCGCCCCAAACGGAATCTTTTCTCCTGCCAGATTCGCAGGATATCCTGTTCCGTCATAATTTTCATGGTGGTACAGAATGCTCTCCAGCACAAAATCGGAGTATCCGCGTCCCTGCAGCAGCTCATATCCCAGTGTGGGATGGGTCCGCACAAAGCGCATCTCCTCGACAACGAGCGTATCCTGTTCTTCTACGTAATTCTCCAGGACAACCTTTCCGATGTCGTGGAGAACGCCCGCTTTTGCAAGCTCATAGCAAATTTCTTTTCATACCCCAGTTCCCGCGCAAGATCGTAAGCCAGATTACTCACTTCCATGCCGTGGATGAGCTGTTCGGTCAGGGTATATCGCAGCATGTGAAGCTGCTGACTGGATTTTTTTTCATTTTGGCAGATACTTCTCCATTCCGATACGCTTTCTCTCGATCATCTCATCGATACGCTCCACATAATTTTTCAGATCCTTCACATTTTCCACCCGCTCAATGCGCTCTCCGTGGTCAAACACGAATTTCGTGGATGCTCCGGCTCCTGCAGCCAGAATGGACTGTTTTTCTTCCATAATGAGAATGTTGTAAATACCGGCCTTTCCTTCCCGGGAATAACCTACATTCTCAAAGTTTCCCGCCATATTTTTCTGGCGGTACATGTAATACGGCCCCATCTCCATGCGATGTGCGCTGTCCATCGTCATTTTCATGATCTCAGCGGAATTTTCAAACGAGATTTCCTGATATTTGTCTTTGAACAAATTGAGTCTCGTCGCACGCTTCAATGCAAGGGAATGGACCGTCAGGGAATCCGGGTTCAGCGCCTCCACTTTTTCCAGGGTATGCGCCACTTTTTCCCTGTCCTCGCCCGGCAGACCAACGATCAGATCCATGTTGATGTTGTCGAAACCAAGGTCACGCGCCATGCGGAACTTCTCTTCAATCTCCTCCACCGTATGATGGCGTCCGATCAGATCCAGTGTCTCCTGGTTCATCGTCTGCGGGTTAATCGAAATACGAGTCACCGGGAATTTGCGGATGGCCTTTAAGACCTCCTCATGGATCGTATCCGGCCGTCCTGCCTCCACGGTAAACTCCTGCACCTGATCCATCGGGAAGAGCTCTGTCACCTTCGAAAGCAGACGTTCCATCTGTGCTGCATTCAGCGTCGTCGGCGTTCCGCCTCCGATGTAGATCGTATCAAGTGTATAGTCTTTCATACGCTCGCTGATGAAGGTCAGCTCTTTGATCAGCGCATCCAGATACGGATCTACATATGGGCCCAGCGGCTTAACACATGGGAACCGAAGGAACAGTACAGACAGATGCTCGGACAGAATGGAATGCCGATGTACAGGCTGTAGCCGTGCTCGTAGTCGATCGTCTTTAAAATATCCTTTTCCCGGTTGCAATCGTGATTGCAAGTGCCGTCTTTTCCGGGCTGGTGTAGTAGGTCTCGCGCATGTATTTCGCAATCTCTACATTTGTTTTGCCCTCTTCCAGCATCTTCATCGGAATTTTCGTCGGACGGATGCCGGTGAGATCGCCCCACGGAAGTTCTTTTCCGCTCACTTTCGAGAGCGTGCGATAGACCATCCGTTTCAGGACATTTTTCGTTTCGTGGCGGTCTTTTTCATATTCCACCGCCTCACACGCGGCAGAAAGCTCTTCGTGCTTCTCATTTTCTATGGAAAAGCAGATCTGGTCTGCCGCGTACAGGATCTTATCATAATATGCAAATTCCCCGTCCGGCGCTCCATCCTCTTCGTACCACGAGGTGATCTCGCAGCCGGGATAGAATGCCTTGATCAGGGAATACACATCGTATTCAAAATCTTTTCTGTTAAAACAAAGGCTGATATTAAGCAAGGGGATTGTACCTCTTTTCATGTTCAATCGTAGTTTCATCGTTGTGGCCCGGATACACGGTCACATCCCCGGGAAGCTCTTTTAACAGGCGCTTGACCGACGCGGTCAGCTCTCTGCCGGAGGATGTCGGGAAGTCGTATCTTCCGTAGGACTCGCAGAACAGCGTATCACCGGAAAAAAGTGTTTTCGCTGCCGGAATATAGTAGCAGACACCGCCTGCCGTGTGCCCCGGTGTCGCAAGAACGTGGATTTCAAAATCTGCGAGATGCAGCACATCGCCCTCTTTTACGGTTTTGTCCGCCTGCATCGTGTACGGTTTGCTCCAGAGCCCGGAAAGATTTTCCTTTGGATCCCCCAGCAGGTGCTGCTCTTTTTCATGGACATAGACCGGGATATGGTACTTTTTCCGCAACGCATCCGCTGCCAGCATATGGTCGAAATGGCCATGGGTCAGCAGAATGGCCTCCGGGTCGCCGTCGATCTCGTCGATCTGGCGTTCAATCTCCAGCGGCGAATCGCCCGGGTCCACGATCAGCACCTTCTGGCTGTCCGGATTTTCCACAACGTAGCAGTTTGTCGAGAGCATTCCAAGTGCCCGGTAATTTACCTTTATCATACGCTTTTCTCCTTTTTATCCTCTCGATCTCTGAATATCGATCACGCTCTCCACCTGGCGCACCTTCTCGATGATGCTGTTCAGCTCTTCGTTGTTGTGCACGTCGAACGTCACATCGATGGAAGCCGTTCCCTGCTTGCTCGTTCTCACGTTCATCGCCGCAAGGTCGATCTTCCGCTCGGTAAAGATCTTGGAGATATCCACCAGAAGACCGGTACGGTTGTTTGCGTAAACGCTGATCTCCACGGTATAGAGAGAGCCGCCGTTGTCCTCTGCCTGCCATTCAGCATCAATGAGGCGCACCCGCTCAGATTCCGGCAGATTCAGGACATTGACACAGTCGGTGCGGTGAATGGTCACGCCGCGTCCTCTTGTGACAAAGCCCACGATCTCATCGCCCGGGATCGGATTGCAGCATTTGGAGAAGCGAACTGCCACATCGTGGATACCGCGCACGACGATGCCGCCCTTGCTCTTTCCAACCGGCAGAACTTTCTCTCCGGATGCCGCCTCGAGCACCTGCTCGTCGGTGATCTCTTTTTTATGCTGCTTTTCGTACGTCTCAATCAGCTTGTTGAGGACCTGGCCCTCTTTTAAGCCGCCGTGGCCGATGGCCGCAAGAACGGAATCCCAGTCGCGGAAGCCGTACTTTCTCATGACAGCCTCTTCGTACATCGGTTTCGTATAGATTCCAAGGTTTTTGCCCTTCAGCTTTGCATAGCTGGTGAGCATTTCCTTGCCTTTGACGATGTTGTCCGTCTTGTTCTGCTGGCGGAACCACTGGTTGATGCGGCTCTTTGCTGGGAACTCTTCGCAATTTTCAGCCAGTCGCGGCTCGGTCCCTTGGAGTTCTGCGAGGTGATGATCTCGACGCGGTCTCCGTTGTGAAGTTCCGTCTCGATCGGCACGAGTTTTCCGTTGACCCTCGCTCCGACCATCTTGTTGCCGACCGCACTGTGGACGGAGTAAGCAAAGTCGATGGCACAGGAGCCGACCGGAAGCGTTTTGACATCGCCCGCCGGGCTGAAACAGTAAACATTGTCGGCAAACAGGTCGAGATCGCTCTTTAAGAGGTTCATGAACTCATGGTTGTCTGCCATGTCCTGCTGCCACTCCAGAATCTGGCGCAGCAGGTCAGTTTTTCCTCTTCCTGCTCCGGTCCCGGTTTCTTGCCGTCGGAGGCCTCTTTGTATTTCCAGTGTGCAGCGATACCGTATTCTGCAATCCGGTGCATCTCATAAGTACGGATCTGAATCTCAAACGGCTGTCCGTTCGGTCCGATCAGGGTTGTATGCAGGGACTGGTAACGGTTTGGCTTCGGCATCGCAATGTAATCTTTGAAACGGCCCGGGATCGGCGTGTACATTTCATGGATGACACCGAGCGCTGCATAGCAGTCTTTGACGGATTCCACGATGATGCGGACCGCAAAGAGGTCATAGATCTGATCCAGCGTCTTGTGCTGGTTGACCATCTTTTTGTAGATGCTGAAAAAGTGCTTGATTCGTCCGTTGACATCTGCCTCAATGCCGGCCTGGTGGATATGACGGGTCACCTCTTTTACGATCGCATCGACAAACTCCTGCCGCTGCTCCCGCTTCATGCTGACCTTCTGCACCAGTTCATAGTACGCATCCGGCTCCAGATATTTCAGAGAAAGGTCATCGAGTTCGACCTTGATCTTGGAAATACCGAGGCGCTGTGCGATCGGGGCATAAATATCCATCGTCTCACGCGCTTTTTTCTTCTGCGTCTCCGGCGACCAGTACTGTGCAGTCCGCATGTTGTGCAGACGGTCCGCCAGTTTTACCAGAATAACACGGATATCCTTTGCCATCGCAAGGAACATCTTTCTCAGGTTTTCTGCCTGCTCCTCGACCTTATCCGCAGAATATTTCAGCTGTGCCAGCTTCGTGACACCGCTTACAATCAGGACACCTCCGGGCCGAACTCCTCGGTCAGCTCTTCTTCGGTCATGACGGTATCTTCGACAACGTCGTGCAGAAGGCCTGCCGCGATCGACTCCTTGTCGAGCTCCAGATCTGCCAGGATAATTGCCACACAGAGCGGATGGATGATGTACGGTTCCCCGCTCTTTCTTTTCTGGTCCTTATGTGCATCCGCTGCCACGCGGTATGCTTTTTCGATCAGGGAAATATCGTCCGATGGATGATATTTTTTCACAGAAGCGATCAATTCCCCGTATAATTCCTCCGGACTTGTAAAATCGTCCGTCTTGCGGATTCTGGCTTCTGCCGCCGCCACATCCTTCTTTAATTCTTCTTCACTGATTCTTTTCTCTTCTTCCATATGTATCCTCCGCTCTCATGATTAACCCCTGCGTTTCGTTGGATACGTTATTTGCCATCGTAACGGATGACAGATTTTACATCATATTTTGCCAGTTTTTCGCGTCCTTTTAAGCCGGCAAGCTCCATCAGGAACACGATTCTGGTTACTTCGCCGCCGAGGCGCTCGATCATTTTTGCACAAGCCTCCACGGTACCGCCGGTTGCAATCAGGTCGTCGATGATGACTACCTTCTGGCCCGGTTTGATGGAGTCTTTGTGCATCTCGATCGTTGCGCTGCCGTACTCCAGGTCATAGCTCTCCTCGACGGTCTCCAGAGGAAGTTTTCCTTTTTTACGGATCGGCACGAACGGTTTGTGCAGATTGTAAGCAATCGGCATACCGAAAATGAAGCCGCGGGACTCGGTTCCGCAGATTACATCACAGTCTACTTCTTCTACAAAATGCTGCATCTCATCTATGGCAAGCTGCAGTCCGTCTGCGTCCTGCAGGATACTCGTTACATCTCTGAAAATAATACCCGGTTCCGGGAAATCCGGAATACTTCTTACGTAATCCTCTACTTTTTTCATAAAATATTCCTCCGTTTCGTCAAGGTTTGACAATTCACCTTACAGTATAGCATCAATATTCTTCTGCGTCAATTTTGTTTCCGATAGAAAACAGGGCAGAAAAATCAGGTATTTGCGGCTTTTCTGCATCTTTAAAAATAACTCTGGATATTGATCTGTAATTTGTCGCGTCCGTTCCACGTATCGATCGACGGATAGTACGCTACCGAGAGGGTTGGATGTGCATCCACGTATGCGGCGAACGCTTCTCCCTCGCCGAAATAGACACCATCCATCTGGTATCCGCCCGCATCGGCAAGCTGTACTTTCACCACGTTTCTATTCTTTCCAAAAATGCGGTAATTTAATACAGTCAGTCCTTTCTGTGCGAACAGCGGTTTCGTGTTGCCTTTTCCGAACGGCTCCAAGAGACTTAACTGGCGGATCAGATTTTTGGTGATGTAGGTGATCGGCATCGGCACATCGATCACAACTTTTTCGACGAAATCCTCTTCCGTCAGCATGGAATTATCGTTCAGTGCCCGGCGGAACGGTTCGATCATCTCCTCTCCTGCGAGGGAAAGGCCCGCAGCCATCGGGTGGCCGCCGAATTTCGTCATCAGTTCTTTGCATTTGCAGAGCTCCTCATACATCGAATACGCTTCGATCGAGCGGCCGGAGCCCTTGACGCCCTCCTCACTTCTGGTGAGTACGAAGGATGGTTTGTGGAAGTGCTCCCGCAGGCGACCTGCGATGATTCCGGCAAGGCTCTCGTGGCAGTCCGGCAGATAGACGACGAGGACTTTGTCGTTCTGCAGCGGGGAGGTTTCCACGAGCTCGATTGCTTTCGCCTCACCCTGGCGCGTCAGCTCTTTGCGGCTTTCATTCAGGTCTTTCAAGTCCCCGGCAAGCTTTGCGGCTCCTCACGTGTCTTTGCGCAGAGCAGTTTTAACGAATGCTCCGCCGTGTCAAGCCGTCCCGATGCGTTGATGCACGGGCCGAGAACGAAGCCGATGTGATACGGTGTCACGTTTTCCGCCTCGATGCCCTGCACACGGATCAGCTCCTGCAGGCCGAGGTTCTGCGTTTTATGGAGCGCCCGAAGGCCGGCTTTTACAAAAATCCGGTTTTCTCCCTGCAGATCCATCACATCACCGATCGTCGCAATGGCGACAAATTCCAGAAAGCGGAAGCTGTGCTCCTTTGGAATACCTGCTTTTGCCTCCATCGTCTGGATCAGTTTCCATGCGACGGCCGCACCGCAGAGGCCCGGAAACGGATAGGAACAGTCTTTCTGTTTCGGATTGACAACCGCGTCCGCTGGCGGCAGGATGTAGCGGCGTTCTCCGTTTTCATCCTCCTCAAACGGAACCTCGTGGTGGTCCGTCACAACAACCGTCATGCCAAGTTCTTTTGCCAGACGGATCTGACTGCCCGCCGCGATGCCGTTGTCACAGGTGACGATCGTGTCCCGCCCCTCATCCGCGGCAAACTGCACAAGATGCTCATTTAAGCCGTATCCGTCTGCAATCCGGTCCGGGATACGCACATCCGCATCGGCACCGAGATCTTTTAATCCGGTCAGCAGAATATACGTTGCCGTAACACCGTCGATGTCGTAGTCCCCGATGATGCGGATCGGCTTTTTCTCCCGAATTTTTTCAGCGATCAGATCTGCCGCGCGCTCCATATCCTTCATCAGCAGCGGATCGTGGAGCTGCTCCAGATCACCGAAGAGATACTCTTCGATCTCTTTCTCCCCGGTCACATCCCGGTTCCGGATCAGGCGGGCGATGACGGGATCGATGCCGAACCGGTCCGCAATTGCCTGGAAATCGGCGCGTTTTGCCGAAACTACCCAGCGTTCTTTCTTCATATGTTCTCCTCTTTCCTGTTAGCAGGAAACGCCGGACTTTTCCGGTCCGGCGTTTCTCTTTTTATGGTTTTTGCTGCTTTTATTTATTTTTTGTCTTATTCTGTACTGCTTTGGACGGCACATATTTGTTTTTTCCAACGTGCTTCATCACATACCACAGGCACCTGTGATGCAGACAGAAGTGTAAGCTCCGCATACGATACCAACCATCAGAGGTGCTGCAAGTCGCGGATGGAAGAAACTCCCATCACGAACAGAACAAAGATGGTGATAAAGGTGGTGAGGGAACTGTAAATGCTTCGGGTCAGGGTGTCCGTGATGCAGCGGTCAACCAGGGACTCGATCGGCTCTCTCTTTAACTCCGGCAGATTCTCACGGATACGGTCGAAGATGACGATCGTACTGTTGATGGAATAGCCGAGGATCGTCAGCATACACGCGATAAAGGTGCTGCCGACCGAAATACGGGATACCACATAGAATCCGAATACAATGGCGATATCGTGCATCAGTGCAAGGATGGCACTCGATGCGAAACGGATGTCGCGGAAACGGATCCAGATGTACAGCAGCATGCAGACTACAGCGATGATAACTGCTTTCATCGCATTCTGGCTCATTTCTTTACTTACAGTAGAAGAAATGTTGTCGAAAGTGATTTCAGAAGTATCGACACCGAAATTGTCTGCCATTGCCTGGTAAACCTGCTCACGCTCTTCCAGAGTCAGAGAACGTGTTTTGATGATGACATTGTTGCCTCCGACAACCTTTGTCATCTGAATATTGGAATCTTTTGTCACGCCTTCCACAACCGGCTCTACCTCTTTGTCCAGCTCTTCGATGGAGTAATCCTCGTTGAACGGAACGTTGATGGAAGTACCGCCCTTGAAGTCAAGGCCGAAGTTCAGTGCGCTTCCCTTTGTCTGATGCATGAAAATCATGCTGGCCGAACGGCAAGCAGCAGAATGCAGGAGATCGTGAAGAAGATCTTTCTCTTTTCCACAAATGGAAATCCCTTGCGCTCTTTCTTGGTTCCGTAGTATTTCGCATCCTTCAGTCCCATACCGTACAGGCTGTTGACCAGCAGTCTGGAAACAACCATGGCGCTGAACATGGAAAGAACAATACCAAGAGCAAGTGTCATGGCGAATCCGCGGACACTTCCGCTCGCAAGCGCATACAGAACAGCTGCTGCAATCAGGGTCGTCACGTTTCCGTCCAGGATGGCAGAAGCTGCCTTCTTGAATCCGTCGCGGATTGCCGCATGAACCGTCTTTCCGGCACCGATCTCCTCCTCGATACGGGCATAAATGATAACGTTCGCATCGACCGCCATACCGATCGACAGGATAACACCTGCGATACCAGGCAGGGTCAATGTCAGGTCAAATGCATTTAAAGCAATCAGATTCAGCTCAACATAGATGAGCAGTGCCCATCCGGCAGCAATACCAGGCAGGCGATATACGATTGCAAGGAAAAGGATAATCAGTACAATGCCGATCGCTCCCGCTTTTACGCTGGTGGAAACAGCTGCAGATCCAAGCTGTGCTCCAACGACGCTGGAGTTGATCTCCTCAAGTTTCAGGGAAAGGGAACCGATACGGAGGGTGGATGCCAGGCTGGTTGCTTCATCCCAGTCCATGTTTCCGCCGGAGATGACTGCAGTACCATCGGAAATCACAGCGTTTACACTCGGTACACTGACGAATTTTTCATCATAGTAGATACCGATGCTCTTTCCTGCGCTGTAGGCTTCCTGGGTTGCGTCTGCAAATTTCTGTTTTCCTTCGTCGGTCATTTTCAGCTGAACGACGCTCTCGGTTGCTTTTGTGGTGGAGTTCTGCTGATGCATGGCTTCTGCGCTCTCCACATCTTTACCGGTCAGAACGACGGAGCCGTCCTCCTCGAGCTCTTCGATAGTTTTTCCGTTCAGAACGTACTCGCCGGTCGAGCTGTCGTAGGTGTAGTTTTCTGTTCCGTCATCGTTGGTCTGTTTGATGAAATACAGGCTTCCCGGTTTACCCATCTCTTCCAGAATGGTGGTTGCATCGGTTGCACCCGGGATTTCAATGGTGATACGGTTGTCGCCCTGCAGATATACCTGTGCCTCTTCGCTGTACTGCTGCGCACGCTGTTCCAGCTTGTAGCGGGTATCTGACATTTCTTCGTCTGTCGGGTTGTCCTTTACGGCCTGATAGGTAATGCTGACACCGCCGGACAGATCCAGACCCAGGTTGATGTTCTTCATCGAACCGGTTCCGGTAGGACCCCATCCTTTGATCATCGTCCATCCAAGAAGCACTGTTACAATGGCTGCCAGGACGAGTGCGATGATACTCTGTTTCTTCTTCATCATGTCGCGATTTTCCTCTTTTCTTTAATCTTCGGCCAGAGCTGCCTTTATCATCAATGCACACTCGATCCGTTTCTGCTGCATCTTGCATCCGATCTCGTAAACATCGTTGATCTTACCTGTGAAATTGTAGGAGTTTGCCGCGCATCCGCCGCTGCAGTAGAACCGTGCAAAGCACTGGCTGCACTCCTTCTTGGAATAAACGTTGCATTTTTTGAATTCGTTGACAGTTTCTGTCTTTTTCACGCCTTCGTAAACATTTCCGAGGCAGAAATCTTCCTGTCCTACGAACTGGTGGCACGGATAGAAATCGCCCCACGGTGTTACCGCAAGGTACTCGGTTCCGGAACCGCAGCCGGAAAGACGTTTATAAACACATGGTCCGCCGGTCAGATCGATCATAAAGTGGAAGAAATTGAAGCCTCTTCCCTCTTTTTCTCTCTTGATCATCTCTCTTGCCAGAATGTCGTACTGTTCGAAGATCACCGGAAGGTCTTCCTCACGGATCGCATAGTCCTCGGTCGGAGGCGCTACAACAGGCTCAACCGAGATCTGCTTGAAGCGAGGTCTGCCAGATGGAGAACATCAGCTGCAAAGTCTGTGTTGTAATGCGTGAAGGTTCCGCGCACATAGTATTTATCCTGATGACGAAGCTCAGCGAATTTTTGGAATTTCGGCACGATCAGATCGTAGCTTCCGGCACCTTTGCGGAACGGACGCATGTGATCGTGAACTTCTTTTCTTCCGTCGATACTTAATACGACGTTGCCCATCTCTTTATTGCAGAACTCCATGACCTCGTCGTTTAAGAGAACACCGTTGGTGGTCAGGGTGAAACGGAAGTTCTTGTTATGTAACTTCTCCTGTTCTCTTCCGTAGGCTACGAGCTGTTTTACAACATCCCAGTTCATCAGCGGTTCACCGCCGAAGAAATCTACCTCGAGGTTTCTTCTGCTGCCGGAGTTTGCGATCAGGAAATCAAGCGCTTTTTTGCCGACTTCCAGGGACATCAGTGCACGTCTTCCGTGATACTCGCCCTCTTCTGCGAAGCAGTAACGACAGGCAAGGTTGCAGTCGTGTGCAATGTGGAGGCAGAGTGCTTTTACGACGGTCGGACGGTTGGAAAACTGATCAATTGCGTTTTCGTAAATGTCTTTTGTAAAGAGCATGCCGTTATCTGTAAGTTCCTGAATTTCTTCTCTGGCTTCGGTGATGTCCTGCTCGGCATATTTACTGCTAAGCGCCTCTGCTGCCTCTTCTGCATTTTTCCTTCGTTCATGCAGGAAAGGACATCGTATACGCAGTCATCCACAACATGGACGGAGCCGCTGTTGACGTCCAGCACCATGTTGAAGCCATTGCTTTTATATAAATGTATCACTGTGGTATTCCTTTCTATAACTCTCTCTTTTTTTGATGTGCCTGGCAAAAGAATGTTCCAAATCCGGCGAAACCGGTTCTGGGAACACCTTTTACTCGTCCTTATGGATTACTTTTACTTATGCTCGCAGCTCTGGTTGCCTACGGTGCAAGAAGTCTTACATGCGGACTGGCAGGATGTCTGGCACTCACCGCATCCACCTTTTTTTACAGTGTTCTGTAAGCTTTTTGTATTTAAAGTTTTGATGTGTTTCATGGCACATTCCTCCTTCATTGTAGTTGACGCGCGACTTTTTTATAGTCTTCGGCCATTAGCTCTTCCCATTATAGCATAGGTTTTTCAAATTTAAAAGTCTGTTTTTTGAAAAAATGTTCTGTTTTGTCCGCTTTTATCTGCCGTGTGCCGTCATTCCGCCTGCCATTCCGCCGACGGCACAGACTGCTGCCGCCCACAGAAGTCTTCCGGCTCCGGCAAATCCGCCCGGCAGGAAGACTGCGGAGACGATGATCAGAATGGCAAAATACACGATTCCAAAGCAGATGCCCCAGAGAAACCGCCGTTTTCCCGCCATGTTTCCTGCCATTCTTCCGCCGGAAAAGCTTGATGCCAGATAGATCACCACAATGCCCGCCTGCACCCAGCTTTCCTTCCAGGAAAATTTCCAGAGCAGGAAAGACAACAGCAAAAGAAGAAGCACCGAGATCAGATAGGAAACGAGAAGAGCCTTCAGCCAGCCGATCCCGCTGCCCGCACCCACCGCCCATGTTTTCTTTTCTTCCATAAGAAAAAGCCCTCCCATACTGTAAATGTATGGAATGGCTTTTCCGGATATGCCTGTTTCTTTATTCTTCGTCAAACGGATGATTCTTTTTGAATTCCAGCCATGCGGCCATGCTCTTTGCGCGTTTTGCCTGCATCTGAAGGAATGCCATGCAGAACATAACGGCTGCAGAAAGTGCGGAGCTGATCGCCAGCGGAAGCACCATCGTCTCATCGCCGGTGTTGACCGGGATGCTGCGGATGCTTACAGTGGTCTGTGTCTTCTTCTGCGGAATCTTTGTGCTTCCGGTATTGGAATTGGAAGAGCTGTTGTTACTGCTGCTCTTCGACGGTGTGGCTGTCGGAGTCGGAGTGGATGTCTTATTCGTTCCGTAGTTGTCCGGTCCTACAAGGATCGTTCCTGCGGCACGCAGCGTACTTACGTCATCGGCTGCACTTGCTGTCATTTCACCTGCACTCAGGTTGGATTTCTGCTCTGCAGCTGCAAGCAGTTCATGCTCGCCTTCGTCCGCCTCTCAGCTTCTGCTGTTTCCGTCTGCTCCTCTGATACAAGGCTTCTGGACAGACTTACTGCCACCGGCTGGATCAAAAGAGAGACATTGGAGATCAGATAGCCGTCTTCTGTGCTGTCCGTACCGGATGGATTGGAAATTTCATCGAAATTTTTTACGGTTTCGTTTTCTTTCTGAATTTCATCTTTTACAAGGTCATCCAGATTTTCATCCTGTTTCCACTGGTCCGATGATGCATCATTTCCCGTTCCGTTCTGGTTATCCTGGTTTGTATCGTCCTGGTTTGTATCATCTGCTGCAAGATCGTCTTTTGCTGTATCATCCGGGGCAGGTGTCACGGTTGGATCTTCTGCCGGAGTTTCCGGATTCTCCGGATTTTCACTGTCATCGGTATTCTCGCCCGGTGCTGTCGTCGGAGTTACTTCCGGCGTTACGGTCGGTTCCGCATCCGGTGTCGGCGCTGCCGTTGGTGTATCCCCTGTATCTTCTCCGTTGTCCGCATCCGGTGTCGGCGCTGCCGTTGGTGTATCCCCTGTATCTTCTCCGTTGTCCGCATCCGGTGTCGGAGTTGCCGTTGGTTCCTCCGCCGGCGTTACGGTCGGCTCTGCGTCCGGCGTTTCCGTCGGTTCTGCGTCCGGGGTCACCGTTGGTTCTGCGGTCGGCTCTGCATCCGGCGTTTCCGTCGGACCCGGAGTTGGTGTTACGGTATCTTCTGCCGCATCCGGTGCCGGAGACTCGCCTGGCGCAAGCGTTGGTGTTTCCGAAACCGTTTCTTTTGCTTTTTCTGCTGCCAGAACAGCCTCATATCCGGCTTCTGTCACCACGATTTCATCTGCCGCAAAACGGTATCTGTTACTCTTCCCCAGAAGTCTGTTTTCTGCTGTTTCTTTCGATACGTTTCCAGCTCTTTTTCATCCATTCCGACGAATACCAGATATTTTTCTGCTGCTTCCTCCGCTGCCGTTTTGCTGGTATCTGCAGCAGTGTTTTTTTCGGTTGTTTTCCCGTCCGCCTGCAGTTCTGCCGCTGCAACTGCAAGAAGCTTCCCTGTGCTTTTCCACGGTTTTACTGCTGTCTCTGCCGTTGTACCGTCTGCCGTATCATCGCCGGTTTTCAGATTCACATAAACGGCTGCCCGTTTTGTCTCTGTACCGTTCTCCGTTCCGGAGACAGTTTCGTTCTGTACTACGCTTTTTTCCGTTCCTGCCGATGCGCTGGCACGGAGCGGAACTGCATCGGAAAATACCAGTGTGCCCGCAAGGACAGCACCCATCACTTTCCATGCCTGTTTTTTCTTCATTGCGTTTCTCCTTATGTTCTCTTGGTCTATCCTAAAAAAATCTGTCTTTTTGTGTCATAATTTCGCATTACAGCATTATAGCACAAGAAAGAATCCCGCGCAAGGCTGAAGTCGCTTGAAACGCGGGATTCGTGAATCACTTTCTTACGCAGTGAAACAGCAAGTGTTTCACTGCTGGGTGAACAGTAACGCGGGATTCTCATCTGCTTTTATCGCTTTTTAGTTTGTTTCCATTCTCGTTGTCGTGAGCTGATCCGGGGATAAATTCAGGATTTCCATAAACTCATCACCTGTGATCGTCTCTTTCTCATACAGATATTTTGCCAGCTCGTGGAGTTTCGGCATGTTATCTTTTAAGAGCTGCTCTGCTTTGTCGTACTGTTTTCTGACTGCTGCAACAACCTTCTCATCAATCTGTGCTGCTGTCGATTCGGAGCATGCCAGGGAAGTGTCACCGCCGAGGTACTGGTTCGTTACCGTCTCAAATGCAACCATACCAAATTCCTCGTTCATACCGAAGCGGGTGATCATGGATCTTGCCACCTTCGTTGCCTGCTCGATATCGTTCGAAGCACCTGTCGTGATGGAATGGAACACCAGATCCTCTGCCACACGGCCGCCGGTCAGCGTTGCAATTTTATTTTCCAGCTCTTCGCGGCTCATCAGGTTGTGCTCATCTTCATCCACCTGCATCGTATAGCCGAGGGCGCCGGACGTACGCGGGATAATGGTGATCTTCGTAACCGGAGCGGAATGGCTCTGCAGTGCTGCGACGAGTGCATGGCCGACCTCGTGGTAGGAAACGATCAGTTTCTCTTTGTCGGTCATGATCTTATTCTTCTTCTGGTATCCGGCGATGACAACCTCAACGCTCTCCTCCAGATCCGCCTGGGTGACGAATTTTCTTCCATCACGACGGCACGGAGTGCTGCCTCGTTGATCATATTGGCAAGTTCTGCACCAGAAGCACCGGATGCCATACGTGCGATCGCATTGTAATCGACATTGTCGCCCACGCGGATGTTTTTCGCATGGACTTTCAGGATTTCCTCACGGCCTTTTAAGTCAGGCAGTTCAACCGGCACACGGCGGTCGAAACGGCCCGGACGAAGAAGTGCCGGGTCCAGGGAATCCGGACGGTTCGTCGCTGCCAGAATGACAACGCCTTTCTTTCCATCGAATCCATCCATCTCGGCAAGCAGCTGGTTCAGGGTCTGCTCACGCTCGTCGTTTCCGGAGAATCCGCCGCCGTCACGTTTTTTGCCGACGGTATCGATCTCATCGATAAAGACGATACACGGTGCTTTCTCATTTGCCTGCTGGAACAGGTCACGCACCTTCGCAGCTCCCATGCCGACGAACATCTCGACAAACTCAGAACCGGAAATGGAGAAGAACGGAACATTTGCCTCTCCGGCTACTGCCTTTGCAAGCAGCGTTTTACCGGTTCCTGGAGGGCCGACAAGCAGTGCTCCTTTCGGCATTTTTGCACCAATTTCTTCATATTTTTTGGGATTATGCAGGAAGTCAACAATCTCCTGTAAAATTTCTTTTGCCTCATCCTCTCCGGCAACATCTGCAAATTTAATGCCGGTTTCGGACTGTACATAAACCTTGGCGTTGCTCTTTCCAAAGCTCATCGCATTTCCCATGCCGCCCATCATCTTGCTCGTCATGCGTTTCATCAGCCACTGTCCGAGCGCAACCATCACAACGATCGGTATTACCCATGTTAAAAGAAATTCCATGAGTGGCGACATCTGCTCTATGATCGGCGTTCCGAATTCGGTAATACCTGCCTCATATAAACGATCTACCAGCTTGTAATCATTCATCATACCCGTCTTATAATAATTCGCCGGGCTTGATTTGTCGCTGAAAATAATCTCATTTGACTGGATCTGGACTTCGCTGATTTCGTTGTTATCTACCATCTGCAAAAATTTTCCGTAATCAACTTCTGTTACTTTGGGCTCGAGAAGTCTCGGGAAAAGCAGAAGATTTAACAGCAGAATGACGATCAGCGCAATTACATAATAAAAAATTATGGGTTTTTTCGGTTTTTGCACCTGCTTCATCTGTATCCCCTCCTGTTTCTTGATTTTCTTTCTTCTTTAGTAGCATAAACTTTTCTTTCGCTAAAATCAATCAAATTCTGACATTTCATGAAACTTTTATACTTTTTTATATTTTCGCTATAGAAAAGTAAGTTTCTTGCTTTTCCATCTGTTTTCGGCTATACTTGCGAAAGACTGGGAAAGTCTCTTTTTGAAATTTTGCCCCGAAATGACGGGGTTCATTCGATAAAAAAGCTATAGAAACGGAGGTTTTGTGTATGGGACACAGGTTTACATATGTGGTTTCGCCGGAGGAGGAACGGGAAAATCTGACTGTGGAATGGTTTCTCCGCCGGCATGGATATTCGCGCCATATTATTACGGGCTTAAAACGCACAGAGGACGGCATTTTCCGAAACGGCGTCCGCGCCTGGACGAGCCAGGCCGTGCACGCCGGGGATGTGATCGAAACGCACCTTGTCGAAACAGAACCCTCCGACGGAATTCTGCCGCGGCCGGTTCCGTTTTCGGTTGTGTATGAGGATGACGACATCCTCGTTGTGGATAAACCCGCTGATACGCCGATTCATCCGTCGATTGGAAATTATGAAAATACGCTGGCAAACGGCATTGCATGGTATTTTGAACAGAAAGGTGAACCCTTCGTCTACCGCTGCATCAACCGCCTCGACCGCGACACCACCGGCCTTATCGTACTCGCCAAGCACGCCTTAAGCGCCGCCGTCCTCTCCCAGGCCATGCGCTCCCGGCGAAATCCACCGCACGTATCAGGCCTTCGCCTCGGCGAAACCGGCTGCACTCCGGCACCATCGACGCCCGATCGCCCGCCTCGACGGCTCCCTCATCCAGCGCACCGTCGACTTTGCCTCCGGCGAGCGCTCCGTAACCCATTACCGCACCCTCGCGCACTGCTCCGTTTTCTCCCACCTCGAACTCAACCTCGAAACCGGCCGCACCCACCAGATCCGCGTCCACATGGCTTACATCGGCCATCCGCTGCTCGGCGATACCCTCTACAACAAAACTCCCGGCACTTTCCCCCGCCAGGCACTTCACTCTGCATCGCTCTCCTTCGTCCATCCGATCACCGGAGAACCCTTAAACTTCCACGCACCACTGCCGGAAGATATGCAAAACCTGCTGACATAAACCAACCCCCGTGAGTTGCCGCTCACGGGGGTTTTGTTGTCCCTGATGGAACTGTCATGTCTTTTTGCCGGTGACATTGTATCATACACAAAATTTAGTTTCAATCATCATTTTCATACAGTTCTGATTCTTGGTACTTCATCGATATGCAAATATTTGCTGATGCATTTCACAATCACATCATGATCCGAAACCTGTCCCATGCCGGACACTGCTACGGTCGCCACAACGCCGACTTCTTCCACGCAGATCGGAAAACCTCCGCCCAGCATTGCGTATTCCTTCGGGTCCAGTACCATCTGTTTTACGCTCTCCGGCGCATTCGTCGCTGCCATGTAGAGCTGCAGCGAACTCCGCTCCGTCAGAAGCACCGAATTGCTCTTCCGTCTCATCAGCTCCACATTGTGCGGCGTAATGCCGTTATCACAATACTGGAATACAACTTCCCCGTTGCTTCTGCGGATCATGATGCCAACCTGTGCTCCGCGCCGTCTTGCCTCCATCAGGATCATCGTTCCCAGTTCCCATGCGTCTGCATTTGTAAAATGCGTAAACTGCAGAATATCCTCCTGCATATCGAGCACTTTCATCAGTTCATCCATTGTCATTGTCATACTTTTGCCCCGTCCTTTCTGCCATTTTATATTTTTTTAGCTTTTTGCCCATCGTTTTCTGACTTTCAGTTTATCATTTTCCCAAATTCAAGTCAAGCCAGCCACCACCGGCATTGGCTAACACGATATCACCGAAAAGCAAAAATTCCACGCCGCAGAAGTTCCCTCCCACAGCATGGAATTTCTCATTTTTATTTTTCTACCATAATACACTTCCGCGGGCAGTTCTCCGCGCAGAGGCCGCAGCCCGTACATTTTGCCGGGTCGATCTCCGCGCGCTGATCCACAACGTGAATTGCATCCGACGGGCAGTTCTTCTCGCACTTCTTACATCCGATACAGCCGATCTCACACGCTGCCATCACCGCCTTGCCCTTCTCGGTTGAGCGGCATTTCACCGTGATCTTCTGCTCATACGGAATCAGGTCGATCAGATTTCTCGGACAGGCCCTCACGCAGGCACCGCATGCCTTGCACGCTTCGCCGTCCACAACGGCAATGCCGTTTTCAATATGGATCGCATCAAACTTACATGCCTTCACGCAGTTTCCAAAACCAAGACATCCGTTTCCGCAGCTCTTCGGACCGCCGCCCGGTACAAAAACGGCGTAGGAGCAGTCCCTTGCACCCGTGTATTCATACTTGTTCTTTGCCACGTCACACGTACCGGCGCACCGTACCACTGCTTTTCTGCGCTCCTGTGCTCCGGCTTCCTGTCCCATAATGGCACCGATCGCTGCCGCAACCGGCGAACCGCGACCGGACAGACCGAAATCGGGGCTTCACCCTTTACCACTGCAGCCGCCGCTCCGTCACAGCCCGGGTAACCGCAGCCGCCGCAGTTGTTGCCCGGCAGCGCTTCACGGACCTTCGTCTCGCGCTCGTCCACTTCCACATAAAACTTCTTTCCGGCAATTCCAAGGAGAATACCAATCAAAAGGCCGGTTCCACCCACCATCAGGGTGGCTGCTAAAATACCATTCATCTCTTCATCCTCCTAGATCATTCCGGAAAATCCCAATAAATGCCATTGACATCAGCATAGCCGTAAGAAGAACGATCGGCATTCCTTTGAATGACTCCGGGATATCGTTGTACTCCATCTTTTCCCGCAGGCCGGCCATCAGCACCATGGCAATCGTAAAGCCGATTGCGGTTGCCAGACCGTAAACCGTACCCTGCAGAATCGTGTAATCCTTCTGTACGTTGATGAGTGCCACACCGGATGTACCGCGCAGTTTGTTGTAATCAGCGGAAAGGTAAACGCCGAGCGCTCGATACAGAGACGGAATCGTCTTTTTCAGGAACATCTCAACGAGCTGTACCAGCGCCGCGATGACAAGAATGAAAACGATCGTTTCAGATAATCAAGTTCTGCCGGTGCCAGGATAAATTTGTAAATCAGACTTGTCACAAATGAAGAAATCGTGAGGACAAAAATAACCGCTCCGCCCATGCCGGCCGCCGTATCCATCTTTTTGGAAACACCGAGGAAAGCACAGATGCCGAGGAACTGGCTTAAGACAACGTTGTTCACCAGCGCCGCACCGATCGCAATTAAAATCAGTTCTTTCATTTCGCTTCCTCCTTTCCTTTCACAGCCTGGCAGTATGCCTTATTGGCGCATGCCATACAGCCGGTCTCTTCTGCCGGGACTGCCGGTTTTCCGGTTTTCTCTGACTTCTGGCGTTTGATGCGGTTCTGCACCGCAACGAGCATTGCCAGCACAAGGAATGCACCGGCGCCATGATGAAGATGTTGACCGGCTCGTAAGCACTCGGCATTACCTGGATACCGAACAGGGTTCCGGCTCCGATCAGCTCACGAAACATACCGATCAGGGTCAGGCCGACGGTAAATCCAAGGCCCATGCCGATACCATCAAATAAAGACGGGATCGGACCATGTTTTCCAGCATATGCCTCGGCGCGTCCCAGGATGATACAGTTTACAACGATCAGCGGGATGTAGATGCCAAGGGCGGAATAGAGTGCCGGAATAAAACCTTCCATCAAAAATTCCACGATGGTTACAAACGATGCCACAACAACGATGTATGCTGGCATACGCACGCCGTCCGGGATGATTTTCCGAAGCAGGGAAATCATCAGGTTGGAGGCGGTCAGGATGACCATCGTCGCAAGGCCCATGCCGATACCGTTCTTTGCAGAAGTGGTAACCGCAAGCGTCGGACACATACCCAGCATCATGACGAAGGTCGGGTTTTCTTTTATGATACCATTATAAAGCCGTTCCAGCGGCGTATCTTTTCTCATGAGTTCCCTCCCTCTCCGGAAAGCAGACCGGATTCACTGCAGTAGTTAAAACAGCAGATTCCTGCATTGACACCGTTTGTTACAGCGTTCGTTGTCAGAGTTGCTCCGCTCAGCGCATCGATTTCATCATCCGCGGATGCGCCGGATTTTGTGTAGGAGAATGCTTCTACGTTTTTATCCTTGAACTGATTCTTGAAATCGTCTGTGTCGGCACGCATACCAAGCCGGCCGTCTCGGAAAGTGACAGGAAAGAGATTCCTTTTGTCGTTCCGTCCGATGCAATTCCCATCGAGAACTGCATGCCGCCGCCATAGCCTTCGGTTGTGGAGATGATCTCAACCAGGCCGATCGTCGCGCCGGATGCGTCTTTTGCAAGCAGCAGTTCGTCAATCGTCTGTGCTTCAAAACCGTGGCCGATCAGTGCTGCCGTAAGCTCTGCCTGTTGTGCATCGCTCATTGTTACTTCTTCAAAGGAAGCTGCCTCCGGGAATACGTTCTGACAGGATTCCTGTTTTTCTTTCTCCTGCTGTTTCTGGATCGGCTCCAGGGTTACCTGATGTGCCGCCCCGAGAAGCAATCCGGCAATCAGCGTGATCGCCGCAAGAATCAGTGCGTTTTTTATGATTTTGTTCATGCTTTTTTCTTGCCTCCTCTTCCGAATCCAACCGGCACGGTCACGCGCTCAATAAGCGGAACCAGAAGGTTGGTAAAGATGATGGCATAGGAAACGCCCTCTGCCGAATTTCCAAAGATACGGAATACACCGGTCAGAAGTCCTAAAATGACCGCGTAGATATACTGTCCCTTCTTTGTGATCGGACGGGTAACGTAATCGGTTGCCATGAACCATGCGCCGAGCATCAGACCACCGCCAAAAAGATGCGCGCCAAGGAAGTTGATATCAAAACCGTGGCCGCCGAAAATCAGGGCAAATAAAAGCTCTGTTCCGATGTAGATGAGCGGAATATTGAGGTCAATCACATGAATGCAGACAAGGAAAATGCCGCCAATCAGAAGGGCCAGTGCGGAAGTCTCACCGATCGTTCCGGCCGTATTCCCAAGGAACATGGACAGCAGATTCACCTGCTCTCCTGCTTTTGCTGCGGCAAGCGGTGTCGCACCGGATACGGTATCCACAAGATGTGCGGCTGCCGGGGCAGCGAAGTTGGTCATATGACCCGGGAAGGAAATCAAAAGGAAGCATCTTCCTGCAAGCGCCGGGTTCATAATGTTCTGTCCAAGACCGCCGAAAAGCTGTTTTACGACGAGAATTGCAAACACACCGCCGATCACCGGCATCCAAAGAGGTGCCTGCACCGGCATGTTCATGGCCAGCAGAAGGCCGGTTACCAGTGCACTGCCGTCGGCAATCGTCACCGGTTTCTTCATTCCTTTTTCATACAGATATTCCGTCAGGGGACAGACTGCCATCGAAATCGCAATCAAAAGCAGTGCCCGAAGGCCGAAATTCCAGACTCCCACGCAGCTGCCGGGGCAAGGGCAAGCAGGACGGCAAACATGATTTTGTCTGTCGTCACCTTGGACCGCGCGTGTGGGGAAGATGATACGTGTAATAATCCATTCATATGTAAGATCCCCCTATTTCTTCTTTCTCTTTGCCAGAAGCACTTTACGCATTGAGCTGATTTCCTGCGTCAGCGGACGTCTTGCCGGGCAGATAAAGGAACAACAGCCACATTCACAGCACTCCATTCCGCCGTATTTCAGGAACTTCTCTTCCTCTCCGTGCTCCGCAAAACGGAAAGGCGGGCCGGAAGAATCTGACCCGGACAGACGGAAACGCAGCGTCCGCAGTTGATGCAGGCAGATGGTGCCAGCGCAGATACTTCATCCTCGGTGAGGCAGGTCAGTGCAGATGTTGTCTTGGTTACAGGAACCTCCATTGTAAACAGGGCTTTTCCCATCATCGGACCGCCGCAGATGATCTTGGATGCCTCGTTTTTCAGACCACCTGCCTGCTCTAAAAGTTCGGATAAGAGCATGCCGACCGGCACTTCAAAGTTGCACGGATTCTGTACGGCATCTCCTGTCACGGTAACGATACGGCTCATCAGCGGTTCGCCGAAGCGGACTGCCTGGTAAATAGCGGTTACGGTGTCGATGTTGTCCACGATACAGCCCGCGTCCGCCGGCAGCATGGAGGAATTTACCTTTCGTCCCGTTGCTGCATAGATCAGCATACGCTCGGCACCCTGCGGGTATTTCGTTTTAAGCTCCAGAACCTCAATGTTATCCTCCGGAAGCACCAGCTCACGGAACTTCGCGATACAGTCCGGTTTGTTGTCCTCAATGCAGATGATTCCCTTTGCTTTCGGGAACATATGCAGCATGATTTTTAAGCCTCCGATCACCTTTTCCGGCTCCTCGAGCATTCTGCGATAGTCGCTCGTCAGATACGGCTCACACTCTGCTCCATTGACGAGAATGTGGTCAATCGCTGATGGATCTTTCGGGGATACTTTGACGTGTGTCGGGAAGCCTGCACCTCCCATTCCCACGATTCCGGCCTCTTTGATCTTGTTCCGAATCGTATCTGCGTCGAGTTTTTCCCAGTGCGGGCACTCCTCAAATGTTTCTTTTTCATACAACCCGTCGTTCTCCACAACGATACAGTCTACCGGGGAACCGGCTGCGGAAACTTTTTTCTCAATTCCTTTTACCGTGCCGGAAACCGATGCGTAAACAGGAGCCGAAACAAACCCTCCCGCTTCTGCGATTTTCTGTCCCGCTTTTACATGATCGCCTTTTTGTACGATCGGCACAGCAGGCGCTCCGATGTGCTGTGACACTGCGTAATACAATAAGTTGCCCGGCTGCGCTTTGACAATCGGTTTGTCCTTGGAGAGCTCTTTTCCCTCGTACGGGTGAACGCCGCCATGAAAAGTATTTCTTTTCTTCTGAAACATGCTTTTCACCTCATCCTTTCTCTTTTCTATGCTGCATTTATCAATTCACAGCCTTTTTTCGGTTTTTTATGCAAAAAGCTGATGCATTGCCCTGATTATTTCGGTTATTCATATCGGACTTCTTTTAACAGGAGTCCGCATGCCGGTGCAAGAAAACCCGCACTTTCGCGATTTTTTGCTTTGAGAAGCTCCGTCATTGATGCGATATCCCGTTTTCCCATCCCGGCCTCCACAAGTGTTCCGGTCAGGATCCGCACCATGTGGTACAGAAAACCGGTTCCGGTATAGGAAATGATAAGAATCCCGTCTTTCTCGCAGAAATCAATTCCGGTAATCGTCCGTACTGTCGATTTTTCATACGTTTGTTGGCACAGAAGCTCCTGAAATCATACGTTCCGATAAACGCTTTCGATGCTTCTTTCATTTTTCCACATCGAGCGGTGCTTCCGGAAAATACACGTATTTCCGCTCGAAAACATGCTTTCTGCCATCGATCACGATACGGTATTCGTATGTTTTGTCCACCGCATTCAGACGGCTGTGGAAGCGCTCCGGCATCCGCGCGAGGCTGGTGACTTCGATGTCTTCCGGCAGATAATGGTTGATTGTCTGCAGAAGTTCTTCATCGGATAGATCCGTATGGAACTTTGCATTTGCGACCTGTCCCGCCGCATGGACGCCGGCATCGGTTCTGCCCGCGCCGTGGATCTCCACCGGCTCTCCTGCGATCCTGGACAACAGCGTTTCGAGCTTGCCTGAATCGTGTTGTCCGTATTTCCCTGCTTCTGCCAGCCGTTATAGCGCGTGCCATCGTACTGCAGGATCATTTTATAATTCATCTTTTTCTTCCTTCCTCTGTCCTGTTCTTCCTCTTCCTTTCAAATCATTTTTCTCCAGAAATGGGCTTTTCAGAACCATTTTCTTCTTTCCAAAGTGGCAGCTTATCCTTCGGCATCCATGCTTTTCTCAATCAAAAAGCTTCGCAGCGCAGGACTTCGCGCCAGATTTGCTTCAAACAGCACCACTTCTGCTCCGCCCGGAAAGCTGTTCTGTAAAAATTCAGCGGCACGGCGGATCTGCAGTTTCACATCCTTTACTTCCTTCTCCACTTTTTCCTGTTCCAGTTCACATACCGTTTCAAAAAGCTCTTTCATCTGATCTGAATCGGTTTTGCGACATTTTTTAGCGGTCTCCTCGAGTTTTTTTAACTTTTTCAAGACCCGCGCATTCGTTTCTTCCTCGCCCTTTTTCAGCAGTCCCTGCTGTTTGCACACTGCAAATCCCTGCTCTTTCTGTTGTAGCCAGGATGCGTATGTCTCATCTTTTTTCTGCCTGCAAAGCCCGATAAACTGGCGAAAGCACTCGGAGAGCTCCTTTGCCGTGTGCTCCTGCTTCTGGCAGCCGGATGCCTCTTTCTGAAGTGCCGCATGAAACAGAGACAGCAGTACAGATCGCTCTTCTGCGGAACCATTTGCCGCCATCTTCTGTTTTTCTGCCATGATTTTTCCGGAAATGCACCGGTCAGAATCTCCTCTACACCGTAATCCTGTCCATATTTTTCGTAAATCCTGTAGTATGAGCTGAATTCCTCCGCCGTCTTTTCTTCCTGCAAATATTGTCCGATCAGTGCTTCGTCGACCGGAAAATGCAGGATTTCATAACTTTTCAGCACTGCCGACAAATCCTCCCAGCCGCGTGCTGTCACAAAACGCTTCTCATCCGCTTCATGCGAAACAGAATAAAAATGGTCACTGTGTGCCATAAGGTACGTTGTCACGGCGCTGTGGATCTGATTTTTCTCTGCATAGGAAAGCCACACGGAAAGCTCGGGAAGCACCTCGATCTTCCGCACACGGTCAAGCGTTGCCACATCAAATTCCCGCACAGATTTATTATATTCCGGCGGATTTCCGGCGGCCACGATCAGCCAGTCATCCGGGATGTGCTGATTGCCGAATTTTTTGTCCTGCAAAAGCTGCAGCATTACCGGAGCGAGGGTCTCGGAGACGCAGTTAATTTCATCGAGAAAGAGGATACCCCGCTTCTTTCCGGTCTGCTCCATGCAGTCATAGATCGAGGCGATGATCTCGCTCATCGTGTATTCCGTTGTATGTACCATTTTCCCTTCGATTCCACGTGTGCAGATCTCCGGAAGGCCCATGGCACTCTGACGCGTATGGTGTGTCATCGTGTAGGCGACAAGCCCCACACCGCACTCTTCTGCGATCTGCTCCATAATTGCCGTTTTTCCGATGCCCGGCGGGCCGATCAGGAGAATGGGACGCTGCTGCCGGAGCGGAACCAGCGGAAAACCAATTTCATCTCTTGCAAAGTATGCGCGCAGGGCTTTTTTCAATTGTCTCTTTTGCTTCTTGTATGTTCATATGATCTCTCTTATCTTATGCACTCTTTATGTACTCTCGAAATCTTTCTGTGTTTGATTTTGCGAGATGCTTTTTTGTCAGTTTTGTTCAAAGAGTACATTCTTCTGTCAGCAGTTTTTTTGCCCATTTTGGGACAAGATTCATTTTTTCGGTCTGTCTGACAAAGACGAATGCCGTCTCGTAATCGGGCTTTTGTTCGGGATAAATTCCGTCTCCGTCGGTAAAATAGATCAACGCTTTTAAGTTTCGGAATACATGCTGTTTCCGCAACTCTTCCACTTTCTGAAAGACAGGACGGAAATCGGTTCCGCCTCGGCCCTTGATGATAATTGTTTCACGGTAAGCTTCCCATTCTTTCGGTGAATGGATCATCGTGACATCCTGCACGAAGCTGTCGCACTGGATCAGGCAGACGTTCCATCGGGAAAAGAAGTTTTCTTTTTCTTCAAGAATGCTGCGCGTCTCACCAAGGAACTTTGCTACAATTTCTTTTTTGCACGAACCGGATGTGTCGATCGCGATAACCAGCTCTTCGAGACGGTTTCCCTCGCGCGTCTCCGGCGGCTCGATGAAAGGGAAATTTCCGTAATACATAAGCCCATAATGGTAAGCGACTGGATCGAAGCTGTCGAGATCCAGCTCCATTTCCTCGCGGGTAACGGTAAAGCGTTTCAGGAAGCGCGGTAATCGTACGCTCTTTTTTCGATCCCGGACAGGTTTCTTTTTTTCCACCACGGTTCTGGCCTCGCAGCAGGCCGCCGGTGCCGTAGTTTTCCGCCAACTTGCGGGAAGCACGTTTCCAGACTGATTGAAAAGACTCGATAAGTTCCGGTTCTTTTCCCGGCACCAGCCATGAAACCGGAGACTGTTTTTCTTTTTCCGGCATCAGCCATGAAACCGGGGGCTGTTCTTTTTTTTCCGGCTCCGGTGTTTCTTTCCCAAACCGGCGGATGCATTCCAGCAGCAGGTGCTGATAGCCTTCCTTGAGGAACGATGAATTTTCGGCACACATGCAGAGTACAAAATCGGAGTTAAAATATATCGTATGACCGTCGGATGTGATGGCTTTTGTCCTGTCGGATGGCTGATGCTGAAAGAAAAGAATCGCTTCACCAAGTTCCGGGTACAACCAGCAGAGGTTTTTGCGGGCTTCTTCGAAAAGCCGGAGCGCCAGCGCTTCTTTTTCTTTTGTGGGCTTTTCTTTTTGAAACGCAGCTTCTGTTTTTCTGCTTTCCGTATTCTCCTGCATCGGATCCTGTGAGCTCCGGTTCAGGAGAATACGGAAAGCCTGCCATTTCTGCTGGTCGGCAGCAAGGTTGAGAAAACGTTTTCGGTCTGCATCGGACAGCCATCCGGTCTGCAGAATACGTTCCAGCTTTGAAAAATCATCCTCACGAATCAGCATTTCGACAGCGGGACGAATGCGTTTCCGCAGGTATGCAGTATATGCGGCTCGCTGTTCTTCCGGAAGATCCTGCGATTCACAAAAGCTGGAAAGTGCAGCCCGGAGGCGCTGCTGTTCGGATGTCGTCGTTCTGAAACTACTCCAGTCATCCATTTTATTCACTCCCTTACTCGCCGCGTTTTCTCACTTGCACTCAATCTTACGCTGCCGCGTAAGCGACATTCGTCGTTCGTCAAATGAAAATAAATTTTCATTTGACTCACTTGCACTCATTATATCGTCATTTTTGAGCATTGACAATGTTGGATCGTGTTATTTTTTTCACACTTTTACCATATTTTTATGATATACTTGATATTATAAAATACGATTGCAGTCGTAAAAGTGCAAAGGAGATCCTTTTTATGAACAAAGAAAACAGAAAAGCTGCCAAGGAACGGCGTGCCAAAGAGCGGGAGCACGAAGCGAAAGTAGCGCATTACAAAAAGATCTGGAGCTGGGCCGGACCGGCTCTGATTGTCGTTGTGATCGTCGGCCTTATTATTGCCAGCGTACTCGATTCCAAACGACTCTCTACCAAAAGTGCCTCGGAGGATACCTCCACAGCCTCATCGACCGCATCCGCCTCATCAGCCTCCACTTCGGCTTCTGCCTCTTTGCAGACCGACACTTCCCTTACCATCGAGGACGGTGATACCGTCAATATCGACTATGTCGGCTCCATTGACGGCGTGGAATTTGAAGGTGGAAACACAAAAGGAAACGGCGCTGATCTTGTGATCGGTTCTCATACTTACATCGATGACTTTGAAGAACAGCTCATCGGTCATCACCCGGGCGACAGCGTAGATGTAACCGTCACTTTCCCGGAAGACTATGGAAAAGACGAACTCAACGGAAAAGAAGCTCTTTTCAAAGTTACCGTCAACGGCATTTATAAATAGAACAGCAAAAAAGACATCCTCCACAGATTTTCCGTCTGCGCCGGATGTCTTTTTCTCATCGTTTTTTGTTAAGTTTTTTTCAAAGCCGCGCTGATGTTTTGAAAAAAGTACATCTTTTTATTCCACAATTTTGTAATACGCCCGCGCCGTCAGCACATAGACGATCAGGTAAACCACGGCAAACGCCGCAATCGTAATCGCTGTTGCAGCCAGGAACAGATTGCTGTCCGGGAAATTCAGCATTGCCATGATACGCCTGGTCAATGGAAACGCTACCATTGTATGCACCACGGCCACCGCGAGCGGCAGGAAAAAGACCGTTACCACCTGTGACTGAATCGTCTGACGGATTTCTTTGCGGCTCATGCCGACCTTCTGCATAATCTGGAACCGTTTTCGGTCATCGAAGCCTTCTGAAACCTGCTTGTAATAGATAATCATAACGGCACCCATCAAAAATAGCGCACCGACGAAAACACCTAAAAACAGAAGTGAACCATACAGACTGTAAACCGTATTGCGCTCTTTTTCGCGCACTTCCACCCATCCGTTAAAAGATGACTCCGTCAGTATCGTCTCAATCTCATCTCCAACTGTGATCTGTTCGCCAGCATCCCCGATAAGATCCAGAGCATATTCCCAACTGTATCCTTCTGGCTCCTTTCCCTGCACAGCTGCATACGCTTCCTTTGCTTCCTTATTCCGCGTCACCACCGTCATTGTCTCATACACCTGCGTCTTCTCATCCAGAATGTACGATTTCTTATCGGTATTCCATTTTTTTACTTCATACGTCTGATTTCCCAGTTCAATCGTGTCATATCCATAATTTTTCTGTTTTGCCTGAAAAACCAGAGCCTGCCCTGGTTCCAGCTCTACCTGTTCGCCGGTTACCTGATTGTACTCCGACTCTTCCATGATTTTTATCAGTGTGCTCGCCGCAGCATCATCTGACTGTGTTTTTTCTACTTTGTTTCTATCTACAGCAGCAAGCATAACATAGTATCTCTGATCACTTTCATACTTTTTTCTGAGCTGCTTTTCTTCCAGATGCTGATCAATCCCAGTTTTCACTTCCTCTATCATCTTCTGACTGACCGGTTTCACCGTCTTCATAATGCCGCTCACGCCAGTATTTGCTTCGATCGAATCTGATGTGGAAACCGCGTATAGGTAACCTCCTCAATTCCCGTCCACAAACATGTCTGATGGAGATAACCAGAAGCACACCCGTTGACAGAATACAGATATTCGCAAGACCGACCGCATTTTGCTTCATGCGGTACAGCATACCTGAAATGCTTGTAAAATGGCGTGTCTGGTAATAATAATTCTTGTTTTTCTTAGAATTTCAAGTAAATGCAATACTTCCAGCAGAAAACAGGCAGTACGTTCCCACCATAACCAAAGCGATTGCATTAAAAAACTTATCAAGTGCGTCCATCGAGGATTGGCAGGTCAGAGCCAGATAATAACCAACACCAAGCAGCATGAATCCAAGAACCGCCGTCAAAAGCTTCGTTTTCGGTTCCCGCTCACCCTGCGCGCCGCCGTGCAGCAGTTCGACCGGCTGTGAGACGTGGATCTGGCGAAGGCTTAAGAGAAAATTGATCACAAAAGTCAGGCCGAACAGCAGCATCGTACTTCCCACGGCTTTGCGCTGAACGCAAAACCAATTGTTCCGTTCAGTCCGGTCAGCTTCATCAGCACCAGAAACAGCAGGCGGTACAGCAACACACCGAGCAGAATACCGATTCCAAGCGATGCCGCCCACAGATACAGACTCTCAAAAAAGAGGATCTTCGCCAGATGCTTTTTCTCCATGCCGAGAATCTGGAACAGACCGAACTCTTTTTTCTTCTTTTTGCCAGAAAACTGTTGCTGTAAATCAGAAAAATCACCGCGAACAGGCCAATGATATAGGTTCCCATCCCCATCACTGTCAGGATCGTATCTTTTCCGATCATGGAATCAAAGCCACTTCCCTGCGCCAGTGTATCCATGATAAAAAACATCACCACCGTGCCGATGCATGACAGCAGATACGGAAGAATATTCTGACGGTTTTTGCTCAAATTTGTTTTTGCCAGTCTGGCATACAGCAGATTATTCATCCCGTTCACCACCCGTCGCAAGAATTGTCAGCGTATCGGAGATCTTCTGATACATCTCATCGCGCCCTAAAGAACCGCGATACAGCTGGTGGAAGACCTCGCCATCCTTGATGAACAGCACACGCTTCGCCGAGCAGGCCGCCTTCACACTGTGCGTTACCATAACAATCGTCTGGCCCTCCTCGTTGATCTCCCCGAACAGTTTCATGAGGCCATCCGCTGCATGGGAATCGAGCGCGCCGGAAGGCTCATCCGCAAGAACCAGCTCCGGATTGGTAATCAGCGCACGCGCAACGGCTGCACGCTGCTTCTGTCCGCCGGACACCTCATATGGGTATTTATTGAGGATCTGGGTGATGCCGAGTTTTTTCGCAATCGGCTCTGCCCGAAGACTCATCTCCTCGTATTTTTTTCCTTCCAGCACGAGCGGCAAATAAATGTTGTCACGCAGGGAAAAGGTATCGAGCAGGTTGAAGTCCTGGAACACGAAACCTAAATTTTCGCGGCGGAATCCGGCAATCTCCTTCTCCTTTAATTCGCCGAGATTCTTTCCATTTAACCGCACCTGTCCGCCGGTTGGCTTGTCGAGTGCTGCGAGCAGGTTCAGAAGCGTCGTTTTTTCCGCTTCCCGATTCGCCCATGATTGCAACAAATTCGCCCCGTTCCACTGTAAAATTAACGTCTTTCAACGCTTCCACCCGGTTGCTGCCAAGCGCGTGGTATATGTTTTTTTCAGATGTTCTACTTCCAGAATTGCCATGTCACATTTTCCTTTCTGTCTGAACTGTTTTCTTAATTGACAAGGCTTATTATACCCGTCCGCGCCTCTTCTGCCTTAGGATCATCTTACAAAAGACCGGCAACCTTACATTTCTGTAAGATTCCCGGCGAAGCTCTCTATGTACTACAGGGATACGTATCCAGCCCAAGATACACCTTCGTTCCCACTCCCATCTCCGACTCGATGCGATGGTATGCGAAAGTTTCTCCATGATCTGGCGGCACAGATACAGTCCGATGCCCGTTGACCGCTTGTCTGCGCGGCCGTTGCAGCCCGTGTAGCCTTTTTCGAAAATCCGCGGCAGATCCTCCGGCGCAATGCCGATGCCGGTGTCCTCAATCACCAGCGTTTTTGGTGCATCCGGTGACAGATAGATGTGAATGCTTCCACTTTTCGTGTATTTCAGCGCATTTGACAGAATCTGCTCCAGCACAAAGACGAGCCATTTTTCATCTGTCAGCACCTCGCAGTGCACCGGCTCGTAGGAAAGGATAATCTTCCGGCGGATAAAAAGCGGAGCATATTTCCGCACAGCCTGGCGGATCAGCGCATCCAAATCGTACCTTGCAAAGACAAGATCCGATGTCATTTTTTCCATGCGCAGGTACTGCAGCGCCATCTGCACATACTGCTCCGTCTGGAAAAGTTCGCTCTGCATTTCACGCGAAAACGGCGTATCCTCCTCCTGCAGAAGCAGCCGCATCGCCGCAATCGGCGTTTTGATCTGATGGGTCCACATCGTGTAATACTCCATCATATCGCGGTATTTCTGCTCCATCTTAATCTGTTCTTCCTGAAACTGCCGCTCATAGGATGCGATGATCTGCTGGTAATCCCGCGCCAGAAGCCCGTCCGCCTCCGGAAGCGCTTCTGTTTTGCCCTGCGGTTCGGCGGCAAGGAGTGCTAAGACCAGATGATGTTTCCGGTACTTCCCATAATGAAAGCAAAAACCTGTGGCTCCGACAGCAGCCATCAGCACGATCATATAAACGGTGACATCCTGCGGCACATTGCGCAGAAAACAGAGGAGTGAAAATACTCCTATAAAAGCGGCAATCCGCACGGCCGATGCAAGATGCTCTTTCAAATACCAGTTAAGAAGCATAAACTCCTGCCGGATTCCCTCTTTCTGTTGTTCCATCCTCTTTCTCCTGTTCTGCTTCCGTCATGCGATCAGGTAGCCGACACCCTTTTTCGTCTGGATAAAGTCTGTAAGTCCTGCCTCCTCCAGTTTTTTCCGCAAGCGCGTGACGTTGACGGTCAACGTGTTGTCATCTATAAAGCTGTCCGACTCCCACAGATGCATCATCAGCATATCGCGGCTGACGGCTTTTCCTTTATTTTCGAGAAGGGACTGCAGAATGCGCCACTCATTTTTTGTCAGCTCAATTCGCTTTCCCCGGTAATTCAGCACACCACTTCCCGTATCGAGCATGGCACCGCGGTGCTCGAGGAAATTCGTTTCTCCGGCAAATTCGTAGGTGCGACGGAGCATCGCCTGGACTTTGGCGGTCAGGACACTTAAATCAAACGGCTTCGCGATAAAGTCATCGCCGCCATATTAACGGCCATAATGATGTTCATGTTGTCCGATGCAGAAGAAAGAAAAATTACCGGCACTTTAGAGACCTTTCGAATCTCCTGGCACCAGTGAAATCCGTTAAAAAAGGGAAGATGAATGTCCATCAGCACTAATTGCGGATTTTTCACGGCAAATTCGGCGAGAACGCCGGAAAAATCCTGTACGCAGAACGCATCCATGCCCCAGGAAACCAGGCTCTGCTGCACGGCGCGGGCGATGACTTCATCATCTTCTACAATCATAATTCGATACATGGCTGTTCCTCTGTTGTCTCTAGCAAAGCGGATATTCACAATCCGCTTCGCTACTTGCTTGATTCGGTTAAAAATATGGACTCCGGGCGGGTGTTTTCAACGCACAGCCGCTCCCAGAGCCGTTTTCGCAGATGATTATACTCTTACAATATAATCTGCTTTTCTTTCTTTTGCCTCCGGGTACTCACAGTCGCGATAGCCGAGGATGCAGTGGCCGATGCCAACATAATTTTCGGAAAGTCCCCACTCTTTTAAGAGGGCTTTTCCCTCCGGGCTCGCGAACTCTTCTTTTGCACGATGGATCCAGCAGGAATCCACACCAACGGCATGTGCTGCCAGCATCAGATTTCCCATGACAAGAGAGCCGTCCTCCACATAAGTTCCGCGCTCCGGGTCAGCAAGCACGATCAGAACGGTCGGAGCGCCGTAGAACGGATCGGATGTTGTACCCATAACAGCCGCATTCATTTTCGAAAGCTTTGCAATCAGCTCCGGTTTCTGTACCACAACAATCACCGGCGACTGTTTTCCCATGCCGGTTGCCGCATACGTTCCGGCCTCCAGAATTGCATCGAGCTGCTCATCGGTAATCTGCTCCGCTTTGTATTTGCGGATGCTTCTTCTTGTTTTGATTGCATTTAATACTTCATTGTTCATGGTAAAAATCCTCCTGTTCTTTTTCTATTTTTATCGCAAACGCCGCAGCCTTGTATACCGGACGCATTGCCTGCCTACATCTGTTTCCGCACAATTCGATACTCATCGCCGAGCTGGTAGTACGGACAGTCGTAAAATTTATCCTGCAGAAAACGTGCCATCTCATCCTCATCGAGATCGACCTCGCAGGTGTAGCACTCATACTCCTCATCATACACAAAATTGCCGCACGACTCACAGCTTGTGGCCATCTGGCGGGAGTGCTTTTTCTTTTGTGTGTGGGGTGTTGGTTCTATCATATGGCAATTCCTCCCATTTCTTACACTTCGCTTTTCCGTTTCGGCGCTTCCGGAAGAGGAAGAATTTCTATTTTTCATCCACCACCTGGAATATATAGAATTTCAGGTAATAGGACTCATCCGCCGCCCACAAAATTGGATGATCCGGGGCCTGGGTGCGGTATTCTACCTGACGAAGGCGTTTGTGGACGTTGTGAGCCGCCTGGTTGATGGTTTTCGTGAAGAGTTCGTAGTCCATAAAGTGGGAACACGAACAGGTGCACAGATAGCCACCGTCTTTGACCAGTTTCATGCCGCGCAGATTGATTTCACGATATCCCTTGATTGCGTTTTTGATGGAGTTTCTTGATTTTGTGAAGGCCGGCGGGTCAAGGATAACGACGTCGAATTTTTCTCCCTCTTTTTCAAGACGCGGCAACAGTTCAAAGACATCCTCGCACACGAAAGATGCTACGTTTTCCAGACCATTTAAGGATGCGTTTTTCCGTGCCTGCTCTACGCCGAGCTCTGATGCATCAACGCCGATAACTTCCTTTGCTCCTGCATATGCCGCATTCAGTGCAAACGATCCGGTATGGGTAAAGCAGTCGAGCACTCTCGCGTCCTTGCAGGGCTTCTGCACAGCCAGACGGTTGTATTTCTGATCCAGGAAGAAACCAGTTTTCTGGCCGTCCTTGACATCGACGAGATAGTGGACACCATTCTCGACGATTTCCACGCTGGTGTCAAACGGCTCGGAGAGAAATCCTTTCACACGCTCCATGCCCTCCTGCTCACGCACTTTTGCATCACTTCGCTCAAACACGCCGCGGATCTTAACCCCGTCAGCTGCCAGAACCTCCTCCAACAGGCGGATGATCGTCATTTTCATTTTGTCGATACCGAGTGCCAGCGACTGAACGACCAGCACATCGGAGAATTTATCCACTACGAGTCCCGGCAGGAAGTCTGCCTCGCCAAAGATCAGGCGGCAGCTTGATGTGTCTGTCACTTTTTTGCGGTATTCCCAAGCATCCTGCACTCTTTTTCTCAAAAATGCTTCATCGATTTCCTGGTCGATATTTCTTGTCATCATACGGATGCGGATTTTGGAATGCTCGTTGATGAAACCTCGTCCCATCGGGTATCCGTCGAAGTCGCGCACCAGCACGATATCTCCGTTTTCATATGCTCCTAAAATCGAAGCGATCTCATTATCAAAAATCCAGGCTCCGCCCTGCTTTAAGGCGCGGCCCTCTCCTTTTTTCAGTGTTACAACTGCGTTGCTCAAAAGTTTTTCCTCCTTAAAACAATATAGTTAGTCATATCTAATCATGGACAAATGTGTTTTGCTTGCATTCTCAAAACCGCGCTTCCAGCGCTTTTTGCTACTGCGCAGCTCCTTTTTGCACGAGTGAACTATAACGTCAGATTCCTCTTCCATCAAACTCCGGAATGAAACTCTCCTCAGCCACCGGGCCTTCCTGTAAAAAGGCGTTGGTGACGCCGAGGGAAAACGTATAGTCCAGCAGACGCTCATACTCCCGTTTTGTCGTTTTCCGGTTCAGCGGACTTATGTTTTCCACCTGCGGAAGCGGCGTGTACTGGCTCATGAGGCTCAGCCAGACGGTATCGCCGTACGTCTCATAGACGTATTTTACCACAGCTTTTGCATTTTTTACAGCACCGGGCAGCAATAAATGGCGCACAATCACACCTTTTTTCATCAGACCATTCTCATCGAATACAGCCCTGCCCGTCTGACGCACCATTTCCGCCAGCGCCCGTTTTGCTGTTTCCGGGTAATCTTCTGCCCGCGAGTACGCTTTTGCAAGGGAGGGAACCATATATTTAAAATCCGTCAGGTAAATATCGATCAGCCCATCCAGGGCCTGCAGGCTTCCACGCTCTCATACCCGCCGCAGTTATAGACAATCGGTACGGTAAGTCCCTTCTCTTTCGCCAGAAGAAGTGCTTCCCGGATCTGCAGCACGTAGTGGCTCGGCGTCACGAGATTGATGTTATTCGCATTCTGCGCCTGCAGCTCCAGAAAAATATCCGAAAGCCGCCCGATCGAAATCACTTTTCCGCTCTCCATCTCCGCAATATGATGGTTCTGACAGTAAACACACCGCAGATTACATCCGGAAAAGAAAACCGTCCCCGACCCCGTCGTCCCGGAAATACACGGCTCCTCCCAGAAATGCAGTGCAGCCCGCGCCGCCGCAACCCCGGAGGGCGCCTTACAATATCCCGTCTTTCCATGCTCCCGGTCCGCTCCGCACTTCCGCGGACAAACCCGGCACCGGCTCATCTCCAGTTCCAAATCCTGCATCGTATTTCTCCCTTTTCTCTTTAGAAAAAAGCCGTGTCTCCGGAAAATAGTTCTTCCACAGACACAGCTTTCATATTTCTATGCGTCAATTAATATGCCAGAATTTC
>ENA-OUNI01000038-OUNI01000038.1-human-gut-metagenome-genome-assembly--contig:-NODE-38-length-43551-cov-4.602938_pt1 | contig 43551 bp, 53 predicted proteins | sample MGYA00242499_ERZ504580 | MGnify/ENA primary metagenome ERZ504580 (study PRJEB26092, sample SAMD00036315) | human gut metagenome | host: Homo sapiens | study: EMG produced TPA metagenomics assembly of... | reverse complement strand
CAGGGCAAGTTGCTTGCTTTTTTGAGAACAAGGAGTATAAGGATTGTATAAGTTCGGTGAAGCCATGGGAAACTGGACAAAGTGAAAGGTGAGAAGTAAAGAAAAAGCTTTTTGATATTGCAGTCAACTATTATGTTTTGAAGAATAAGATAGCGAATATGAACTTCGATTCGTTCGGTTTTTGATTAATATAGATGATTATGAGAATAGTTGTTTCTTTTTTAAGTCTGTTCCTACCTCTTTATCTGTTAGCCCAAAACGGTCAGGCGAGACAGCGAATGTAATGGTGGTTCCGTTTGTAGAACCCGGAGAAGGAGAGAACGACCGGATAAAAAGATGCGGTTCTGAATGATGAAGCTGTGCCGTTGGCTCTTTCCAAGATAAAGGAAGAGTTTAATTTGCGTAATTTCAAGACGATTGACTTTATGACGGAGTTCCAGCGGGTACAAAACCGTGCTTATGCGGCCTCTGCATTGAATGCCAAATCTACCGGATTGCAGGCGTATGTGGATGGCGCACGGGCGGATATATATGTGACGGTGAAAATTTCCAAAGAAGATTTCGCCGGAGGAGCTTCCAATGTCACTCTTTTGATGGAGGCTAAAGAGCGTGAGACCGGTTTTTCGTTGGCAAACGCCAGTATTGTGAGCGACCGTTTCCGTGCGTCTAAAAAAGAGCTGACCGAATATGCCTTGGAAGGCATCTCTGAGAATTTCTTCAACCAGTTGAAACAGGCATTCCGTGATATGGTAACCAATGGCCGGGAAGTGAACATAACCCTCAATGTCGATGAAAACTGCGACTTTGATATGGAAAACGATGTTGTCGGCACAAGAGATATGACGTTGAGTGATGAACTTGACGAGTGGGTGCTTGAAAATGCTTTCAAAGGCAACGGTGAAGTCGTTCGGGAGGCAACGGCTGAATGTCTATATGCGTGTGCCGGTATATGACCCTGATACGGGAAGACCGCGTTCCATAAAGTCGGAAACGGGCAAGCTGAGAAGGTTTGCATCAGGATTGTTGAAAGACAAAGGCTATACGGTTAGCGAGAAAGCCGCTTCCGGACAATACATACAGCTTTTAATTCAGAATTCCAGGGAATAACATTGGACTGGGTGTCCGGCAGGTATTTTATGGATAAGATACACAGCCGGACATCTGTCTTTTAATAATTATGATATGAAGAAATTCTTATTTCTATTGATTGCAGGATTTTGTACCGTTCAGCTTTCGGGACAGACAATCAACTTCTCCGTACAACCGTTGTCCGGGGAAAGCGAGTTGTCCGCAGCATCGCAAGAAATGCTTCAAAACAAGTTGAGACAAATTATCACCCGAAACAGTGCGGGAGCGGCAAACGACTATAATGTCTTTGTCATAGAACCGGTGATAACGGTTTTAGACAAGCAGTCCACTTCGGGATTGATGCGTAATACCACGCTTGTAAAGGGAGAATTGACGCTGGTTGCCAAGAACAGGATAGACGGCAGCATGTATCACAGTGCCGTTGTGTCCGTGTCCGGGCAGGCTGCAGAAGGCGCCGACCCCTATAAAGCCATGATTTCTGCTCTGCGTACAACCGATCCGGTTTACACCCGTTTTATCCGTATTGCCCGGCAGAAGATACAGGATTATTATGCCGCTAATTGTGCTACTATTCTTCAGAAAGCACAAAGCCTTTACAATTTGAAGAAATACCCGGAGGCATTGAGTTATCTTTCTGCCGTGTCGGAGAGTGTGCCTTGTTATGAGCAGGCTTCCGTGCTCCAGACGGAGTTGGCGCAGTATGTGCCCGATGTACAGCCGGATACGGTGATTATACAGAAAGTGATAGAGAAACCTGTTGAAGTGGAGAAAATAGTGGAGGTTGAAAAGATAGTGGAAAAGCCGGTTGTGGTTGAGAAGGTAGTCGAGAAACCTGTGATTGTTGAGAAAGTGGTTGAAAAGCCCGTTGCGCAGGAAACTCCGGCAGCCCGCTGCGAAATTACCCTTTCCACAAACAGGTTGCAGTTCAAGGTTTTGAAGTGCACAGGTAATGCTACCCAGCAGCGTATCACGATTTTGGCGGAAATGACCAATGTGGACACAGGCCGTAATACGGATGAGTTCTTGCGATTTACTTCCGCCTTTACGGACAGTGGTACGGAATGCAAGAACTTCGAGATACAGAACGGGGCATGGATGAAGATGCCGCCCCGTGTAACGGTACGGCGGGAGTTTTATGTAACGAACGTATTCGACAGATTCTCCCTTTTTTCTTATATAGAGTTGTTGGTAGCGGATACAAAAGTATATATTCGTAACCTGCCGGTTCAATGGCAATAAAAAGATAAAAAGCGTATGAAACGATTGATATGGATGATTTTCATCACATTGCTGGCTGCGGGTGTTGCAGCCCAGACCAAGTGGTGGAAAGGAGTGCAAAGAAGTTCCGGGCTGGCTGAATACGGCGGTGGAAGATTATCTGGTAGTGTCGGTTACGGCCGGTTCGTTGGCAGAGGGGCAGACGAAAGCGTTGACCGAGATAACCGAACGTATCATTCAGTCGGTAGCCAGCAATGTAACGGTGTCCAAGAAGAATACTCTTTCGGAAGTCAATGTGAATGGAAACATAGAATCTTCGGATGCTTTTACGCAGATATCCAGGATAAAGTCTGCCAATCTTCCTTTTCTGAAAGGGATTTCCCTTTCCAATGTCGAAGAAATCTATTGGGAGAAAGTCCAGGACAAAGCTACGAAAAAGAACATTATAATTATTCGGTAAAGTATCCTTTTTCGCGTTTGGAGCAAAGGAAACTGACTGCGGAATTTGAAGCGTTGGATGCCGGACAGGTGGCCCGGTATGAAGCATTGGAGCAGAAGATAGGGGCAATCGAATCTGCCGATGAGATAAGCGTGCCATAACGGAACTGAATACCTTGTCCGAGTATTTCTTCGATGATGTACGTTTGAGCCGGGTAAAGGGGCTGACTGCCCGTTACAGGCAGTTGTACGATGCGCTTACACTGACGGGCACTTTCCTTGAAAGCGGAAAGTATCAGTGTCAGCTTCTGTTGGATGGTAATCCTATAAAAGTGGCGGCCAAACCCAAAGTTACGTCCAACTGCGCCGGTCAAATCAGCGTCCGTCCTGCCGACGGAATGTTCCTCATTACGTACAGTGCGGAAGACTGTCTGCCGGAAGAAGAGAACTTCCTGAACATTTCACTGACAGTCGGCGGCAAGCGTTTGCAGCATAAAGCTTTCCTGAACGAGGCAGGAACGGGAAGCATGGCTTTCTCCGTCGTACCGGAAGGGAAACTGGTGCTGACGGCCGATTCCGTGGCGGACAGAAAGATATTCAATATCAATATCCGCCTGACATTGAACAACAGGGGCGGTACTCCTTTCGGGTTGAAGGCGCTGGAACTTCATGTTCCTGAAATATCCGCTCCTATTATATTCGATGATATAGATGGCGTTTATAAAACCAAAGGCATCATACAGATAAAGGCATTGGCAGAGGGTGAATTTACGGTCGGAGAGAAAAAGAAGTCGCTTTTCTCCTTTGTGCAGGGTGCCATAACATTCGTCAATCCGCAAACGGGTGCCGTAGAGCGCTCCCAGTTGTCTTTACCTTATGTCACAAACTGGGAATGAGTATATTATTAACAATTAAAAAGAAATGATTATGAAAAGAAGTTTTGCGTTTTTTGCGCTTGTCTGCGCTATATTGTTCGGTTGTACGGCAACTGCCGGTGCACAGTCCAAAGCTCTGAAAAAGGATGTCAAGAAAAGGGTGAAAGAGTTGACCAAAGAGGGATGGAAGCCATTGGCAAGTTCTTCTACGCTGGAGTATGCTTTTTCCAAGTACCGCACGTATCTGGAGGAAGATCCGGAAAACCGCATCGAGCTGGTAGGTATTGCCATCGGCAAGAATGTAAAAATAGGCAGAGAGAATGCCATAATGAACGGCATTACCAGTTATGCTTCCAGAGCCAAAGCACAGGTTGTAGGCAAGATGAAAGGGTTGATGTCTTCCGAGGCGTCTTCTACTCCGGAAGAGGAGATTGACAAGTTCGGCGCGGCTTATGAATCGGGTGTCAATACAAAGATTGCCGGTCTTGTGAAGCAGCACCTTGTATTGGTGAAAGAAAACAAGGACGGCAGCAAGGAATTCAATGTATATATGTCTATCGATGAGGCCAAAGCAAAGAAAGCCAGGGAAGAGGCTGCGTTGGCGGCAAAAAAACAGGCGGCTTTGGGCGTACTCTCCCAGCAAGTGGAGGAGTTTATCGGCGAACCGGTAGAGGCTGAGTAATCTATATGGACTTATAAAGGTTGTTCCTGTGGCACAGTGCTCCGGGTGCAACCTTTTTCGGTTATTTAAAACGATGCGACCATGAAGAAAACAATATCTTTTATTGCAGGGCTTTTATTGGCTCTTACGGGAATGGCTCAGGAGAACAAGGGCGGCATATCCGGTTTTATGAAAGAGGAGCTGGAAGACTTCGATAAATTTATGGATGATGCCGATAAAGACTTCATCAACTTCATGCGTGAGCCCTGGAAGGAGTTTGAAGCGGAGAAGCCGGTTTTGAAGCGGGTGAAGCCCGAACCGGTGAAGCCGGTTGTATACGATGAAAAGACTGCGCCGAAGAGTGAAAAGCCGGTTTGCCTGACGATTGAGGAAATACTCGATATGACAACTTCGGAAGGGAAACAGAAGCCGGTAGTACAGCTTAATGAGGTGGACAGAATTGTCTTTGACAAGCCCGAAGTGATAGTTCGGAAGAAGAAAGACCCGAAAGTCATCATTATCGAAGAGAAAGCTGCGGACAAGCCGGCGGTGCAGCCGGAAAAGAAACCGGTGGTCGAGGTTGTCGAGGCCGAACCGGAAGCAGAACCTGCTCCTGTTGTTGAAGCAGACCGACGTCCGGAGCTGGCGGCAGAACCCCGGTTACCGGTCTCCTCAACTCCAACGTCCCCATTGTACAGGGGCGAATCGGGACGCAGCAAGATAGCGTATGGCGGTCTGGCTTTTTATTTGAATAACAGCCTGAACCGTAAATGCAGCCTGAACGGACTTAATGAGAATGCCATTGCGGATGCCTACGAGGCTTTATGCAACTCCGATTACAAGCCGTTATTGGCAGATTGTGCGCAGATACGGAAAGATTTGCGGCTGAACGATTGGGGAGTTTTTACATTGGTGAGGCAGGTAGCCGATACTTATTGCGGTACGGCCAATGAAAGCATTGTAATGCAACAGTTCCTGCTCAATGAAATGGGTTACAAGGCACGTATGGCAAGAAAAGCCACGGAAGATAAAATGATGTTGTTCGTTGCTACGGATTGTTCTATCTATGCGCATCCTTATATAACCTTAAACGGTCAGAACTACTATAATCTCAGCGGCAATAATGAACAATGCCAGTTTTACATGTGTCAGAAAGACTCTCCCAAGGCAAAGAACAGTGTAGGAATGCAATTGAAAGAGGCTCCGTTGTTTCCGGGTACAGTCGTCAGCTCCACTCACCAGGCAAAGGGAAGCGCTGCAGGGTAACGGTGGATGTTCCGAAGGCTTTGATGGATTTCTATAAAGATTATCCCCAGTGCGATTACAGCGTCTACTTCAATGCTCCGGTCAATGCTGCCATGGAAAACCGGATATTATCTTCATTGGCTCCTTTGGTGCAGGGACGGAATGAGGCGGATGCGGCAAACATTCTGATAAATTTTGTGCAGACCGCTTTCCAATATCAGACAGACGGCCAACAGTTCGGATACGAGAAGCCGTTCTTTGTCGAAGAATTGTTCTACTATCCCTATTCCGATTGCGAGGACCGTGCGATGCTGTTCTCTTATCTGGTGCGGAAACTCTTGGGGCTTGATGTCGTATTGCTGGATTACCCGGAACACATCGCCACTGCTGTCCGCTTCAATGGCAATGTTTCCGGTGATTATCTCATGGTGAACGGCCGGAAATATATAGTTTGCGACCCCACCTATATCGGTGCTTCTATCGGTATGACGATGCCCAGGTATAAAACGGTGTCTGCAAAGGTGTTGAAATACTGATGTCTGTAGCCTACACGTATTTTCAGAACCATTTGATCTTTCTGAACCATATAAAGGTCACGGCCGATAATATTGCGGACAGCAGCACAATGAACACAAACGCATGTGGAAATCCTTCCAGGTGTATATCCACGTTCATACCGTAGAAACTGGCTATCAACGTAGGTATCATCAGGGTAATGGAAAGGCTTGTCATGCGTTTCATGATAGCATTCACGTTGTTGGAAATGATGGAAGCGAAAGCATCCATTGTCCCTGTAAGGATGTCGCTGTAGATGTTTACCGTGTTGTACGCCTGTTTCAGTTCGATAACAACATCCTCCAGCAGTTCCAAATCAAGATAGTCCGTGTCTTGGAAGATGTTTTTCAACCGTCCTATCATGACTTCGTTGCCGCGGATGGAAGTATTGAAGTACACCAGCGTCTTTTGCAGTTTCATCAGCTGGAGAAGGTCTTCGTTGCGGATGCTCTTTTCCAGTTCCTTTTCGGCGGTGGCCACATCGTTATTGATTTGTTTCAGATATTTCAGGAACCATACGGCGGAGGAGTATATGATTCGTAAAATCAGTGTCAGCTTATTGTTGACAACAATCCCTTTGCGGCGGGTATGCTGTATGAAGTCCGGTATCAGTTCGGTGTGATGATAACATACGGAAACGATGATATCGTTGTTTGTAATGATGCCGATGGGCACAGTGATAAACGGGATGCCGTGCTGGTTGCTCTGCATCGGAATGCGCAGAATGGTCAGCAGCCAGTTGCCTTCGGTCTCCGTGCGCGGACGTTCGTCCGTATCGGCTATGTCTTCAAGGAATGATTCGGGAACTTTCAGTTCTTGGGTAAGGAATTGGAAATCGTTGTCGTCCGGGCACTCCACGTTTACCCAGCAGTTAGGTTTCCATTCGGCTTTTTCTACGAAGCCGTTTTCGCTGTAGAGATACTTTCTCATTGTTTTGCCTCCTTTCTTTAGTCCGAACAGAGGCATTGCGACCAACATCTCCGCTCGCTTTAATTGTAAACACTATTGCACGTTCGTGGGTTTGAATCGTCCATAATTTCAGTTGATTTTATTTAAAAGCCATGCAAAAGTATGAAAATCATATTGGATTTCATGCGTTGGCATGGCTTTTTTAGGATTTCTTGTTGTTTATGGAAAGCGCTCCTTTGTGCAAATGTTATTTTTACTTTCCGAATGACATAGTTTGGCCGCTATTTTGTACCTTTGCAATTGGAAAAACGGATTGTAAATCAATTCCCTTCTTCCATATAAGTAGAGATTGTACAATTAAAAAACTAATAATTATGAGCAAGAAAGCCCTTTTAATGATTCTTGATGGCTGGGGTATCGGCGATCAAGGTAAAGATGATGTGATTTTCAATACGCCTACTCCCTATTGGGACAGCCTGTTGGCCACTTATCCGCACTCGGAGTTGCAGGCAAGCGGCGAGAATGTCGGTTTGCCCGACGGACAGATGGGTAACTCGGAAGTAGGTCACCTCAATATCGGTGCAGGACGCATCGTATACCAGGACTTGGTAAAGATTAACCGTGCTTGTGCCGATGGCAGCATCCTGAAGAACAAGGAAATCGTTTCCGCTTTCTCTTACGCGAAAGAGCACGGTAAGAACATCCATTTTATGGGACTCACCAGCAATGGCGGTGTGCACAGTTCTTTCGACCATCTGTTCAAGCTTTGCGATATTTCAAAGGAATACGGTATCGAGAATACATTTATCCACTGCTTTATGGACGGTCGCGACACCGACCCGAAGAGCGGTAAAGGTTTCATCGAGCAGTTGACGGCACATTGCGAAAAGTCAGCCGGTAAGATTGCTTCCATCGTAGGCCGTTTCTATGCCATGGACCGCGACAAACGTTGGGAACGTGTGAAAGTGGCTTATGACCTGTTGGTAAACGGAGAAGGTAAGGTTGCTTCCGACATGGTCCAGGCCATGCAGGAGTCTTACGATGAGGGCGTAACCGATGAGTTCATCAAACCGATTGTAAACGCGAACTTCGACGGTACTATCAAGGAAGGTGACGTAGTTATCTTCTTCAACTATCGTAACGACCGTGCCAAGGAACTGACTATCGTGCTTACTCAGCAGGATATGCCCGAGCAGGGAATGCACACTATTCCCGGTTTGCAGTATTATTGCATGACTCCGTACGATGCTTCCTTCAAGGGTGTGCACATTCTCTTCGATAAGGAAAACGTACAGAATACCTTGGGCGAATACCTGGCAGCCAACGGCAAGACCCAGCTCCATATTGCCGAAACGGAGAAGTACGCTCACGTGACATTCTTCTTCAACGGCGGTCGCGAAACTCCGTACGATGCGGAAGAACGTATCCTTGTTCCGTCTCCGAAGGTGGCTACGTATGACCTGAAGCCGGAAATGAGCGCTTACGAAGTAAAAGATAAACTGGTTGAGGCCATTAATACCAAGAAGTTCGATTTCATCGTAGTGAATTATGCGAACGGCGATATGGTGGGTCACACCGGTATTTACGAAGCCATTGAGAAAGCCGTAAAAGCTATCGACGAATGCGTGAAAGATACGGTGGAAGCTGCCAAAGCCAACGATTACGAGGTAATCATCATTGCCGACCACGGTAATGCCGACCATGCCCTGAACGAGGACGGTACGCCGAATACGGCCCACTCTTTGAATCCCGTTCCGTTTGTTTATGTCACGGCCGATAAGAATGCTAAGGTAGAAAACGGTGTATTGGCGGATGTAGCTCCTTCCATCCTGCATATTCTGGGTATGAAGCAACCTGCTGAAATGACTGGTAAAGACTTGATTATAAGTTGATAATTGAGAATTAAAAATTAAGAAATGATAGCAAGGGATAATGTTATCCATGCTAAGTCGTATGCGTTTGCTATTCGAATAGTAACGCATACAAGTTTTTAGCGGATTCTCAGAAAGAATTCATATTGTCTTAGAAGAAGCGGATGAAACAATCTTTAAACAGGTGAACATTTATTTTTAATGCTCAATTTTTAATTTTCAATTTACTAATGTTACAGATAGATGATGTTGTAGTTTCTTTTGATGTACTGCGCGAGAAGTTCTTTGCAATCTGGATGCTTGCAAAGGAGAATGTTGCATTGAAGGGGATGCCGGTGCTCCGGTGGAATTTGAGGAGGTAGAGAAACTGGAAGAGGTACTGCCTGTGATTTGGGATGAACTTTCTCCGGAAGCGCGTGCCGTGATAGATGCACAAGGAGTGGTGTACACGGATGAAGAGGGCGATTTGGTAACGTCTATCGTTAATAACAAGGATTGTGTATTTACTTGCTATGACGGGAAAGGCTGTTGCTATTGTGCCATAGAAAAAGCGTATAGAGAAGGTAAGACGGACTTTTACAAACCCGTTTCCTGCCATCTTTATCCTATCCGCATAGGCGATTACGGGCCTTATAAGGCGGTGAACTATCACCGTTGGGATGTTTGTAAGGCGGCTGTCCTGTTGGGGCGGAAAGAGGATGTTCCGGTATATAAGTTCTTAAAGGAACCTTTGATACGTAAATTCGGCGAAGATTGGTATGCCGAGCTGGAACTGGCTGCCGAAGAGATGAAGAAGCAGGGAATGATATAAGAAAAGCTCCGGTCAACAGGTATTTCCTGTCCGTCCGGAGCTTCTTCGTTGTAAGATGTGAGGTTGGTAAATAAAAAATTGAGGATTGAGAATTAAGAATTAAAATGATAGCATGTCTATTTTTCAATTCTTAATTCTCAATTTTTAATTTCCTGATTATGCATCGATATTTGCATAGGTTGCGTTCTTTTCGATGAAATCGCGGCGCGGGCCTACGTCTTCACCCATCAGCATGGAGAAGGTATAGTCGGCTTCGGCTGCATTCTCAAGATGCACTTGCTTCAGCATACGGTTTTCCGGATTCATGGTTGTCTCCCACAATTGTTCCGGATTCATTTCACCCAAACCTTTGTAGCGCTGGGTGTGGACTGCATTTTCCGAACCGCCGCCGTAAGTATCGATAAACTTCTGGCGCTGTTGGTCTGTCCAGCAGTATTCTTTCACCTTGCCTTTGGTGCAGAGATAGAGCGGGGGAGTGGCAATGTACAGATACCTTGCTGTATCACCTGCGGGAAATAGCGGAAGAAGAGCGTCATGATCAGCGTGTCGATGTGAGAACCATCGACGTCGGCATCGGTCATGATGATTACTTTCTTGTAACGCAACTTGTCTATATTGGCTTCCTTGCTATCCTCGCCGTCTACACCGAAGCGGATGCCCAAAGCCTGAATGATATTGTTTACTTCATCGCTTTCGAATGCTTTGTGCCACATGGCCTTCTCTACATTCAGAATCTTACCGCGAAGCGGCAGGATAGCTTGGAAAGTACGGTTACGTCCTTGTTTGGCAGAACCGCCTGCAGAGTCACCCTCGACGAGGAACAATTCGCATTCTTCCGGGTCTTTGCTGGAGCAGTCGGCTAGTTTGCCCGGCATGCCGCCACCGGACATCGGTGACTTGCGTTGTACGGACTCGCGCGCCTTGCGTGCAGCCACGCGTGCCTGTGCTGCCAATATCACCTTGTCTACAATCATTTTGGCCTCTTTGGGATGCTCTTCCAGGTAATAGGAGAGTGCTTCGCCTACAGCCTGGTCCACAGCTCCCATAACCTCGTTGTTACCGAGCTTTGTCTTGGTCTGTCCTTCAAACTGCGGTTCGGCCACCTTGATGGAGATAACTGCGGTCAGACCTTCGCGGAAGTCATCGCCGGAAATCTCTACTTTTGCCTTTTCCAGCATCTTGTTGTCTTCGGCATATTTCTTCAAGGTACGGGTCAGCGCACGGCGGAAGCCGGCCAGGTGCGTACCGCCTCGATGGTATTGATATTGTTTACATAAGAGTGGATATTCTCGTTGTAGGAAGTATTGTACATGATGGCTACTTCTACCGGAGTACCTTGCTTTTCGGTGTTGATGTAGATGACATCGTTCACCAGATGTTCGCGGGAAGAATCTATATAGCGTACAAACTCCTTCAAGCCCTCTACGGAATAGAAAACTTCTTGCTTGCAGCTTCCGTCTTCTTCTTTTACACGGAGGTCGGTCAGCGTAATTTTGATGCCGGCGTTCAGATAGGCCAGTTCGCGCATGCGGGTTGCCAGAATATCGTAGCTGTAGACCGTTTCAGTAAAGATTGTAGCATCCGGCCAGAACTGCTGGCGCGTACCGGTGATTGCGGTAGTGCCGACTTCCTTTACCGAATATAGCGGATGGCCGCATTCGTATTCTTGCTGGTAGATTTTTCCGTTGCGGAAACCTGCGTCGTCATGTGCGTGGACAATGCGTTTACACAAGATACACCGACGCCGTGCAAACCACCGGAAACTTTGTAGGAACCCTTGTCGAATTTACCGCCGGCATGCAGCACGGTCATGACAACTTCGAGAGCGGATTTCTGTTCTTTTTCGTGAAGTCTACCGGAATACCGCGTCCGTTGTCTTGTACGGTGATAGAGTTATCTTCGTTGATGGTAACTTCGATGTGGTCGCAATAACCGGCGAGCGCTTCGTCGATGGAGTTGTCTACAACCTCGTAAACCAAGTGATGGAGTCCCTTGGAACTAATGTCGCCGATGTACATGGCAGGACGCTTACGTACAGCCTCTAAACCTTCCAGTACCTGGATGTTACTGGCCGAGTAATTGCTTTCGCCGTTTATCTTTTCTTCTTCAGTCATAATCTAATTTCTCTTATTGTAATAACAAAGCAAAAATAGTGAAAATCCTTGATATATCATGCCGGCGGCTTGATAAATTTGGGCTGTTTACAGCTTTTTAGCACCGTGAGGATTTGTTTGTTTTGAGGGTATTGCCCGGAAATGATACAAACGCAGAAAAGTCCGAACTAAAAAGTCCGGACTCCCATATCTTTTGTGTAACTTATCAGCTTAACCGAGTTTGTTGATATAAACTGCCAACTTTGACTTCAGGTTGTTAGCCTTGTTCTTGTGGATTACGTTAGTCTTAGCCAACTTATCCAACATCTTTGTGATACCAGGATACATTGCTGTTGCTTCAGCTTTATCTGTAGTAGCACGAAGCTTACGAACAGCATTTCTCATGGTTTTGCCATAATATCTGTTGTGAAGTCTTCTTGTCTCTTCTTGTCTGATTCTTTTCAGTGATGATTTGTGATTTGCCATCTCGACTAATCTTTTTTAATTCGTTTATCTTTTTAATTGTAGCCCGTGGGGGAATCGAACCCCCCTTTCAAGAATGAAAATCTTGCGTCCTAACCGATAGACGAACGGGCCATCCTTTGGTGAGCGTTTCCGCTCTTGCAAAGAGCCTTTATTTCTCGTTTGCGGATGCAAAGGTAGAAACTATTTTTGAATTACCAAAACATTCGCAAGAAAAAAATATAGCTTTTTGTTGCTTTTTGTCTTAGGGTGGAATTTTATCTGCTGAAAATCAGTGTGGTATGTGCTTTTATTTTTTTACACTCCTTACCTTATTTTTTTATTCTTCTCCTTTTGTTTCTCTTCTTTCGGGCTTTTTTTGTAGCTTTGTTATCAGATTGAAACCAGATAAAGAAATCGGGAATGTTACAGAAAACACTGGGAATTGTGCTGCATACCTTGAAATATAAGGATACATCTCTCATTGCAGACATCTATACGGAGGTGGCTGGCAGGGCTTCCTTCATGGTGTCCATACCCCGTTCGCGCAAGGCGGCGGTGAAGCCGGTACTCTTCCAGCCGCTGGCATTGGTGGAACTTGAAGCCGATTTCCGTCCTAATGCCACTATATATAAGGTGAAGGAGGCGAAGTCTCTTTATCCTTTCGCCACGCTTCCCTACGATCCCTACAAATCTGCCATCGCTTTGTTTCTTTCGGAATTCCTTTATCGCGCCGTCCGGGAGGAGGCAGAGAACCGTCCGCTGTTTGCTTATCTGTATCATTCCGTCATCTGGCTGGATGAATGCAGGGAGGGGTTTGCCAATTTCCATCTGGTCTTCCTGATGCGCCTTTCCCGTTTTCTCGGTTTGTATCCCAACCTGGAGGATTATCATGCCGGAGATTACTTCGATTTGCAGAATGCTTGTTTCACTCCCTTGCGTCCGCAGCTCCATTCCAATTACATCGCTCCCGAGGAGGCGGCCCGCCTGACACAGCTGATGCGCATGAATTATGAAACGATGCATCTTTTCACCATGAACCGGTTGGAGCGTACCCGCTGCCTGAACATTATGAATGAATATTATCGTCTGCATCTGCCGGATTTCCCGGTATTGAAATCACTTGAGGTATTGAAGGAGCTTTTTGATTGATTATCGTCGATGTAACGGCCCAATAAGTGTGCGCTGCCTTTATTATAGGAGTAGGGAGTTTTACTTACTGCTGTAAGGGTCGTTACGATAAGCTGTAACGGTCGTTACAATATAGGGTAACGACCGTTTCAATATAGGGTAACCGTCGTTACATCATTAGGTAACGGCTTTTACATCTTATGGTAAACGGTCGGTAAATATAATGCGTTGATAGATAGCGTATAATCTCTTGTGGGGGAGGATATGGATTGGTATGTAAAAAGCCGTGTTCAACAGACTTTGGACGCTGAGTCCCTCTGTTGAAGCACGCTTATATGATAGGGGAAGTGTATTTCTTTATCCCAGCAACTCTTTTACTTTGGCTGAGATGGCGCGGCCTTCGGCAAGTCCGGCAAGTTTCTTGCTGGCTACACCCATCACCTTGCCCATGTCCTTGCCGCTGGTGGCGCCGACTTCGGCTATGATTTCCTTCAAGGCTGCCTCCAGTTCTTCGGCGCTCATCTGCTTGGGCAGATAGGTTTCAAGCACCTTTACTTGTGCCAGCTCATCGTCTGCCAAGTCCTGGCGACCTTGCTGTACATAGATTTCAGCGGCGTCTTTGCCTTGCTTGGTCAGTTTTTGGATAATCTTCAAAGCATCTGCATCGCTCAGGGTATCGTTGGCTCCGGGAGCGGTTTTGGCTTCAAGGAATACTTTCTTTACGTTTCTCAATGTTTCGAGAGCCACTTTGTCTTTGGCTTTCATGGCTGTTTTAATGTCTTCGCTGACTTTTTCAAATAAATCCATATTGTTATAGGTTTACTCCTGTTCCCCCGAAGGGGAGGAGGATGGTTTTACATATCGGGAACGGAAAAATCAGAAGGTGATGACTCCCCCTGCACCGCCTTCTGCCTCTTGCGCGGCTTCGGTGGCGAGCTGCCCTTCCTGCTCTGCCTTCATCTTGATGCTGTTCAGCGTGCTTTTGTCACGCAGATAGGTCGGAGAATTCTCTACCATGCTGATGATGTCGGCGTTGTCCATGTCTTCGGGATTGAAGAGATAGATATGGCGACGGCGGCTGCGCTGGGAACGGGCATTGGCATCCTTGCCATAGTACACTTCGCGGCGGTTGCGTCTCTGTTCCTCTTCCTCCTCCAGCTCGGCAAGGCGTTGCTGTTCTTCGGCGGTGCGCTGGGTGATGCGGTCGTCCATTTCCTTCATGTGGATGTCCTGGATACCGAAACCGGTGGCAAGCAGGGTGATTTTCACTTTCTGTTCCAGCTTGTCGTCAATGGCCATACCGAATTTGGTTTCGAAGTCGCGGCTGAAACGGTTCATGAACTCCTTCACCTCGTCCATCTCGCTCATCATCAGCTTGTATTGTGCACTGTAAGAGATGTTGAGGAGTACTTTCTTGGAGTTGAAGATGTCGTTGTTGTTCAGCAACGGCGAGTGCTGCGCGTTCTTGATGGCTTCGCTGACACGGTTGTCACCTTCGCCGTAGCCGGTACTCATGATGGCTACGCCGCCGTCCTTCAGCACTGTTTTCACGTCGTTGAAGTCGAGGTTCACCTTTCCATGCAGGGTGATGATTTCGGCAATACTCTTGGCGGCTACCGAAAGGGTGTCGTCGGCCTTGTCAAACGCGTCGTCTACGGATAGCTCGCTGTATATCTCGCTCAGCTTTTCATTGTTGATGACCAGCAGGGCATCTACGTGCTTGCTGATTTCCTCTACGCCATCCAGTGCCTGGTCTATCTTCTTGTCGCCCTCCCAGCGGAAAGGGATGGTGACGATGCCGATGGTCAGGATGTCCATTTCCTTGGCGGTTTGTGCAATGATGGGTGCGGCACCCGTACCGGTACCACCGCCCATTCCGGCAGTGATGAATACCATCTTGGTGCCGTCGTTCAGCATATTCTTGATGTCTTCGATGCTCTCTTCTGCTGCCTTGCGGGCACGGGCAGGGCGGTTTCCGGCTCCCAGGCCTTCTTTTCCAAGCTGTAACTTCACGGGCACGGGAGAGTCCTTCAACGCTTGGTTGTCTGTGTTGCACAGTACGAACGTCACGTCGTGTATACCTTCCCGGTACATATGGTTCACGCATTGCCGCCACCTCCACCTACACCGATTACTTTAATGATTTTCGGTGAATCGGTCGGGAAATCGAATTGTACTATATCTTCCATAATAACTTAATTTTCTGGCACATTATCACATTATTACTTCATATCGTCGTCCGAGAAGATTTCGTTGGAAAGCTTGTTGAAAGTCTTTTCGAACCAGCTGGGGCCTTCTTTCTTTTTCTTCTTCTTTTCTTCCTTTTCGCGCAGCTCCCTTTCTTTGCGCTCACGCTCCTTGCGTTCTTTCTCTTCCTTCTCGCGCTGTGCCTTGGCGGCGCGTGCGGCGGCTTCCTGCTCTTTCAGCGCTTCGTCGTCAACGAATATGTCGACCGGTTTGGGAGGAACATTGGAGGCAGGCTGCTGCACCGGCTTCACCTCTTGCAGGCAGCAATTCTCGTTGCCGGCAGCCAGCAGGCCCAGCAGTGTGTTGTGCATGCCGTCCTTCTTGGGCTCGTCGCTGCGTGTGTGGACGGTGGTCTGTACGAACTTGGCGGTCTTTACCTTTTCAATCTTGCTCACTCTATGGAAGGCTTTCTCAAGATTCTTCAGATTGGCTCCTCCACCGGTGAATACAACACCGGAGAAAAGTTTGTCCTCGTAGCCGGAAAGTTGCAACTGGTTCCATACGTTGGCAAGAATTTCTTCTGCACGTGCTCCGATAATATTGTTCAGCAGGGCCAGTTCAAAGGTACGGCCGTCTTCCGACGTGCATACGGCAGGGGTCTCGGCGTCTTCTTCCTCCTCGTAGAGGGCATCACCGTATTGCAGTTTCAGCTTCTCGGCATCTTCCTCTTCCATTTGCAGGGAAGTGATGTCGTGGGTAATGTTGTTTCCACCCAGCGGCAGTACGCTGAGGTAGCGCAGGATATTGTTCTTATAGACCAGCACGGTGGTGGTGTCGGCACCGAAGTCCACCAGTGCACAGCCTGAACGCATCTCGTTTTCGGTCAGCACGGCTTTGGCCAACGCAGTGGGAGCCACGAGCAGGTCGTCGGCAATTTCCACTTTGGCTTGCTCGAAGCTGTGCTCGAGGTTCTTCTTCAGCGAGGCACGCGCCACGATGTTGAGGAACTGTCCGGTGATGTATCTTCCGGCAACTCCTACGGGCTCCACATGCAGCGTGTTGTCTATCTTGTATTCTTGCGGGGCTACATCCAGCACACTCATGTCTACCAGAGGTACATCACGGTTCTCGTCGCAAATCTCGTCTACCAGTTCTTGCGAAATGATGCTCTCTTCCTCCAGCGTACGGCTTACCGCATTCCTCACCGTGCGCAATGATTGTCCGCCGATGCCTACATATACTTTGGCGATGGAGTTGTTCAACTGGCCTTCCAGCTTGTTGATGATGGAAGTCAGCGCTTGTGCGGCCTTGTCAATGTTGTAGATGGCCCCTTTGTGTATAAACGGGGATGCATCTTCGCGTGCATAAGCCAACACCTGGATACTTCCGTCACTGCTCTTCTTTCCTGCGATACCGGAAATCTTGGAAGAACTCAACTCGATAGCGGCGATGAAATCTGTTGTTGCCATATCTATTTATTTACTATTTTACTATTTACAATTTACTATTTGCTGCGCTTTGATAAAGAAGGACTATTAGTAAATCCCTTTCTCTACTCTCTCTTTGTGCAGATGATTTGATTATCAAATTCAACGCTGATACGGGAGTATTTGTTCCAACCCACCTGGTTCAATCCTCTTTCGTAGAATCCTTTACACGTTTTCAGCTTCTTCTCGAATCCGGCAATCTTGCCTAAATAGATAAGATGGTCGCCGACACGGGGCACTAACTCGATGTTCTTGCCGGGCAATACGTGAATTTGCTCTATCTGTGCATTCCAAAAAGAATTCTTTTGCAAAAATACACCAAACTTATATAAATCCCTCATGGCAAACGACTTTTCTACATTTCCGGTTACAACGGCGAGGTGTGCAACGCACTTTGCATCGGGGGGCATCACGGTACCTTTGTTGTCCAGATAGTAGTTTTCGCCGTTGGCGCTCATCACGCGCAGGATGGGGGTGCGCTGGGTCACTTCGATGCAGAGCTTGCCGCTCGGGGTTTTGTAGCACTCCACCTGGTCGATGAGGGGATGCTTGGCAAGTTCGCGCTCCAAGGTCTTGGTACGCACGCGTTCCAGGTCTTTCCCAATGGGGCTGATGCCTTTCTTTTCCAGCAGGGTAGCTACTTCCTTCTTCGTGATGAAGCCGGCATATACCGTGTCTTTTATCACCAGTTCCACGTCTTGGCACACCTGCGAGGTGGGCTTGCGGTTGAAAGCTGTGACAGCCACTACCAGGTAAGCAATGACAAGCAACAGAACGATAGAAAGTAGAATCCTTTTAACCATGATATTTTTCTGATAATAGTTGGGTGATTTGGGGCGCATAGTTGTCCAGGTCTCCGGCTCCCAGCACTACCAATACTTCGGTGTGCTTTTGGGCGAGGAGGCTGAGGACGTCTTCTTTCCTACAGATGCATTTCTCGATGCCGGGGCGGAGGTTGTCATAAATCAGCTGACTCGTCACGCCGGGAATCGGTTGCTCGCGGGCAGGGTATATCTCTGTCAGAATCACCTCGTCGGATAGGGAAAGGCTGTCTGCAAAGTCACGATAGAAGTCGCGAGTACGGGTGTACAAGTGGGGCTGGAAGATGACGGTTATCTTCTTGTCTTGGTACAACTCGCGGACGGACTTCACGCTTTGGGCTATTTCGGCAGGGTGGTGGGCGTAATCGCTGAGGAATACAATCCGGTCGTTCTTCAGCTTGAAGTCGAAGCGGCGGTCCACTCCGCGGAAGCTTGCCATGCCTTGCTTGATTTCTTCGTCGGTGGCACCGCTGAGATGGGCGAGTGCCATGGCGGCAACACCATTCTCGATGTTGATACTGACGGGAACCCCCAACTGAATATCGTTGATGCGGGTGTCAGGCGCCACGAAGTCGATGAAGATTTCACCGTTTCCGATGCGGATATTCTCGGCATGGAAGTCGCCTTCGTTGCGCGAGTAGGTATAGGTGGTGACGCCCGGTTGTACGTCGGCTTGCATTTCCAGTCCTTTGTGCAGAATCAAGGCGCCGCCCGGCTGGATAAGCGTGGTGTAGTGGCGGAAGCTTTCGAGATAGGCTTCTTTGGTGCCGTATATATCCAGGTGGTCGGGGTCGGTGGCAGTAATGACACTCATCCAGGGCGATAGCCAGTGGAAGGAGCGGTCGAACTCATCCGCTTCGATAACGGTATAAGGGCTGGTGGCGGAAAGCAGCAGATTCGTACCGTAGTTCTTCGAAATGCCTCCGAGGAAGGCGGTGCAGCCACGTGTGACTGGTGCAGCAGGTGGGCAGCCATGGTGCTGGTGGTAGTCTTGCCATGCGTACCTGCCACGCACAGGCCTTTACTGCTGCGGGTGATGATGCCCAATACTTGGGAGCGCTTATGTATGTTGAAGCCGTTTTCACGGAAATAGGTCAGTTCTGCATGCCCTTGCGGCACGGCGGGGGTATAGACCACGAGCGTGCTTGCCTTGTCTTTGCACTCCTCCGGAATAAGGTCGATATCCTCTTCGTAGTGTATCTGTGCTCCTTCCGTAATCAGACGTTCTGTCAGTTCGCTCGACGTACGGTCGTAGCCCGCTACTGTCTTTCCTTTAGAGAGGAAATAGCGTATCAGAGCGCTCATGCCGATGCCGCCGGCACCGACGAAATAAACGGAGCGAATGGCTTCAAGCCTCACCCCCTGCCCCTCCCCCGTAGGGAGGGGAGATGAGTTACTATTGCTTATATTTTTATTCATATTCAAATTTTTTCTTCAAACTCTTCTTCCAAAAGTATGATATTATAAAAAGAACGATAGCAGTACTATCTATTCCCCCCTCCCTACGGGGGAGGGACAAGGGAGAGGCTCTTCAATACCTCCTTCGCAATAATTGTCGCCGAGTCCGGCAACGCTAGCTTGGCGATATTCTTGCTCAAGTCTTGCAGCTTCTCGGGGTTAGCGATTGTCTCCAACGCCACCGGCAGCAGCTTCTCTTTCGCTTCCACATCCTTCACATAGATAGCTGCATCCTTATCCACCAGCGCCAGCGCATTCTTGGTCTGATGGTCTTCGGCCACATTGGGTGAGGGAACCAGGATGACCGGCTTGTGCAGCAGGCAGAACTCGGAGATGGAACCGGCTCCGGCACGTGAAATCACCAGATCGGCAGCGGCATAGGCGTTTGCCATATCCTTAATGAAGTCCGTCACATACAGATTCGGAATGGCACTGATATGCGGGTTACGTACGGCTTCTCCCGTAGTGGCTGTAATGGCTTCTCTGACTTGGTCAATGTATATCTTGCCAGTCTGCCAGATAAACTGTACGTCGGGTGGGTACGAATGACATCCAGTCCGGCAGTCAATGTCTGGTTGATGGTACGCGCTCCAAGACTGCCGCCCAGAATGAGGATAGTCTTCTTTTCCGGGTTCAATCCGAAGTACTTTACGGCGTCTGCGTGCAGGATGGAATGTCCGAGCAGGTTCTGGCGCACCGGATTACCTGTCATGATTATCTTTTCTGCCGGGAAGAATTTTTCCATACCTTCGTAGGCCACGCAAATCTTGCATGCCTTCTGTGCCAGCAGCTTGTTGGTGACACCGGCGTAGGAATTCTGTTCTTGTATCAGCGTGGGAATACCCATCATGCCCGCCATTTTCAGCGTAGGACCACTGGCATAGCCACCTACACCGACGGCTACTTGCGGGCGGAACTCCTTGATGATGCTCCGTGCTTTCCACTGGCTTCGTATCAGTTTCAGCAGTACGGAGAAGTTCTTCCACAGATGTTTACGGTCGAATCCGGCAACGGGTAAGCCTATAATCCGGTAACCGGCATCTGGAACACGCTGCATTTCCATTCTTCCTTCGGCACCTACGAAGAGAATCTCCGCGTCGGGACACAACTCTTTTATGGCGTTAGCGATGGAGATGGCCGGAAAGATATGTCCTCCGGTACCGCCGCCGCTGATGATAAGCCTCACCCCCTTCCCCGTAGGGAGAGGGGTAGAGTTACTTTTGGTTGTATAGTTGTTCGCCTCTTTACTCATATTCTTGTTCTTTTTTATTTTTGTATTATTGGCATGCTCTCCATTACTCAATTATTCTTTTCTCCCCTCCCTACGGGGGAGGGGTTGGGGGAGAGGCTGTTATTCAAACTCCGCATCACTGTTCAGTACCTTTGCTGTCGGCTCGGCGGCTGTCTGTGCTTCGCTATCGGCCGGTTGTTCCGGGTTCTCGGCATTTCCGGCATCTATCAGCATCGGCACTTGCGCATCATGCATCCGCTGTTCCTCCAGCTTGGCTGTATAGCGGCTGACACTCAGTATCATGCCGATGTAGGCACAGTTGATGAAAGTGGATGTACCACCCTTGCTGATGAGTGGAAGCGGTTGTCCCGTGACGGGTGCCAGACCTACGGCAACCATCATGTTGAACAGCGCCTGCGTGACGAGCAGCAAGGCTATTCCGGTAATGAGGAAAGCGGGGAAAGTGCGGTCGCATTTTTGGCGATACGGCCCACTCGCACCAATAGGCAGACATAAAGGAACACAACGACTATTCCGCCTACCAGTCCCAGTTCCTCGATGATGATGGCATAGATGAAATCGGAGAATGCCTGGCTCAGAAAGTCACGCTGTACGGAGTTTCCCGGACCCTTGCCTACAACGTTGCTCGTAGCTACGGCAATACGGGCATGTGCCACTTGCCCGTCGCCGTCGATGTCGAATTTGGCGGCAGGAACTTCCTCCTTGTTGGTAAAGTCTGCAATACGGGATTTTACAGTGGTGAAGCGGTGCCCCATCGGTATATTTTCCAATGTCTTGTCTGGCGTGGCCAGCAGGAAGGCGACAAAGACTGTTACGAATGCCACAATCCCTCCTCCCAGTATCAGCAGTTTCCTGGCAGATACCCGCCCGATGAACATCATCAGGTAGACCGTTCCGAAGAGCAGCATTCCCGTCGAGTAGTTTTCCGGCAGGATAAGGCCACAGACAATGCAGGTAATAATCATGATGCGCTTAAAGGCTTTCGGACTTGCACCGTCTTCATCCTGCCCTTTCGAGAGGATAAAGGCGGTAACGATGACGACGGCCATCTTCGCTATTTCCGACGGCTGGAACTGAATACCCATGAAGGTCATCCAGCGGGCTGCGCCGTTTACGCGGTCGCCGGTAATGAATCCCATCAGCATCACAAAAGCCAGCAGTCCGATGGATATCGGAAGCAGGAATACCGGGAACACCTGAAACCATTTATAGGGGATGTTGTGTACCAGTACTACAATGACGGCGCCTACCATCAGGAGGATGCTGTGTTGCGTAATCGGTCCCCAATGGTCGCCACTCTTGTAGGTCAGCGTACTGGCAGCACTGAATACCTCTGTGATGGAGATGAGGCAAAGGAAAAGGAAAATAATCCAAATCACTTTATCGCCTTTGAATATGCTCTTTAATAAATCCAATGCTTCGCAAATTAAAAATTAATAATTAAAGAATTAAAAGTTGCCGTTCTTGTTACGGAATTCGTAATAGGACTGTTACGGCATCTGTATCTTATAGTGCTCTGACACATGCTTTGAACTGATCGCCGCGGTCCTCATAGCTCTTGAAGAGGTCGAAGGAGGCACAGCAAGGACTGAGCAACACGGTTTCACCTTTCTTTGCCAGCTTGAAGGCTGCTTCTACGGCATCCTGCATGCCGGTCTGCACGTCGGCTACGGGCAGTCCCAGACGGTCGAAGAAGGCGTGCAGCTTTTCGTTGTGCAATCCCAAATAGACCAGGGCAGAGCACTTTTCGCGTACGAGGTCTTCGATTTCCGTGTAATCGTTTCCTTTGTCTTTACCGCCGAGGATAAGTACGGTTTTGCCGGTCATGCTTTGTAGGGCATACCAGCAGGAATTTACGTTCGTAGCCTTGGAATCGTTGATGAAGCTCACGCCGCGTACGGTGGCTACTTTCTCCAACCGGTGTTCCACTCCCTTGAAGTCGGACAAGGCTTTGCGGATATATTCTTTCCGGATGCCGGCCAAATTGGCCGAGATGCCGGCGGCTAACGAATTGTATAGGTTGTGTGTGCCGTGCAGCGCCAGCTCCTCTTGCTCCATATTGAAGGCTATCGGTTCGTTGATTTCCACTTCACCGTCTTCCACGTATGCGATGGCCCCGTCTTCCTTCACGGCAGCGAACGGGTAGAGATGGGCGCGCAGGCCATGCTTGTCCAGCTCGCGCTTGATGATGGGGTCGTCGTTCCAGAAGATAAAAGCGTCTTCCGGTGTCTGGTTTTGGGTGATGCGGAATTTGGCGTCCACATATTTCTGCATACAGTGGTCGTAACGGTCCAAGTGGTCTGGTGTGATGTTCATCAGTACGGCAATGTTGGCACGGAAGTTATACATATTGTCCAGCTGGAAGGAACTCAGCTCAATGACGTAGTAATCATGCTGCTCCGTGGCTACCTGCAAGGCCAGGCTGTTGCCGATGTTGCCGGCGAGGCCGACGTTCAGGCCTGCACTCTTGAAGATGTGATAAATGAGCGAGGTGGTTGTAGTCTTTCCGTTCGAGCCGGTGATACAGACCATCTTTGCGTCAGTGTACCGTCCCGCAAACTCTATCTCAGAGATGATGGGCGTACCTTTTTCCTTTAATTTCATAATGAGCGGAGCGTCGTTGGGAATACCGGGGCTTTTCACTACTTCGTCAGCATTCAGAATCAGCTCTTCTGTGTGGTGTCCCTCTTCCCAGCAATGCCGTATTTATCCAGCAGTTCCTTGTATTTGTCTTTGATGGCGGACATGTCGGAGACGAACGTGTCGAATCCTTTCACTTTGGCCAGTACGGCAGCGCCTGCGCCGCTTTCGCCAGCTCCTAATACTACAATTCTACTCATACTTTTTTAATTAAGAATGATGAATGAAGAATCGCTATGCAGCGAGATGATGTACAGCTAAATTCTTCATTCTTCATTCTTAGTTCTTCATTTGTTTGTTATCTAATTTTTAATGTTATAATCGTTATCGCTGCCAATACAATCGTCACAATCCAGAAGCGGATGGTGATTTTGGATTCGTGGAACAGCTTGTCCGGTTTGGTGAATACTACGCTGCATCCCGGCTCTATCAGGCTCATGGAAGTGCGGAAGTGGTCGTGTATCGGTGTTCTTTTGAAGAGACGTTGTTTCACGCCTTTCCGCTTGCCTGCCTTGTAGTAGAGGCGTTGCAGGATGACCGAAAGGTTCTCCACCAGGAAGATACCGCAAAGGATGGGTATCAGCAGTTCCTTGTGAATAATGATGGCGTATACTGCGATGATTCCTCCAATGGTCAGACTGCCCGTATCGCCCATGAATACCTGGGCCGGATAGCATTGTACCACAAGAAGCCGATAAGTGCACCGATGAAGGCACAGATAAAGATTACCAGTTCTTCCGAGCCGGGAATGTACATGATATTCAGGTAGCCGGCATATTCAATGTGGCTCGATACGTAGGCGAGTATTCCCAAGGTCAGTCCGATAATGGCAGAGTTCCCTGCCGCCATTCCGTCCATTCCGTCATTCAGGTTGGCTCCGTTGCTGACGGCGGTAACTACGAAAATCGTGATAATCACAAACAGTATCCAACCTGCTGTCTGGGCATGTTCACCCATGAAGCCACTAGGTCGGCATAGTCGAAGTTGTTGCTCTTGAAGAATGGATGGTGGTCTGTGTTGCCTTGATTTCCTTGGCGGCATGCACCACTTCTATCTGTCCGTCCGGTTTCTCTATTTCTATGTTCTCGCGGATAACCACCTGCGGACTGAGGTAGAGAGTCAGTCCGACGATAAGTCCCAAGCCTACCTGACCGATGATTTTGAACTTACCGTGCAGGCCTTCCTTGTCCTTCTTGAATATCTTGATGTAGTCGTCGGCAAAGCCCAGCGACCCCAGCCAGATTGTGGTAATCAGCATCAATATCATATAAATATTGCTCAATTTGCCCAGTAGTAGGCAAGGAATGAGTATGGCAAAAATAATGATGACACCGCCCATGCTGGGTACTCCCACCTTGTTTACGCCGAACGGGTCGATGCTGGCATCACGTTGCGTTTCAGTAATCTGCTTGCGTTTCAGTAGATTGATGAACTTATCTCCCCAGATACTCGAAATGAGCAATGCCAGAATGATTGCCATCAACGAACGGAAGGATGTATAGCCAAACATGCCCGCACCGGGGAAGTCATATTTGTCTAACCATTGAAATAAATAGTATAACATGATGTTAATTATTTAATTGTTTAATGTGCTAATGTGCCAATATGCTAATTGATAGTCTGGTATATCTGCTGGTAAAGGAATGAATATCCTACATGACGCATGGCAATTAGCACATTGGCATATCAGCACATTATTTCATTTAATATCTCTTTGTCGTCAAAATGGTGTTTCACGCCTTTAATCTCCTGATAATTCTCATGCCCCTTGCCTGCAACGAGAATCACGTCTCCCGGCTGTGCCAGCATGCAGGCTGTCTTGATGGCTTCGCGGCGGTCGGTGATGCTGATGGTTTTCTGCATGTCGTCTTTATCCAGTCCCGCCAGCATGTCGTTGATGATGTCCTGCGGCTCTTCAAAGCGCGGGTTATCGGAGGTGATGATGACCCGGTCGCTCAAGCGGGCGGATTCTTTGGCCATGATGGGACGCTTGCCTTTGTCGCGGTTGCCGCCGGCGCCCACAACGGTAATCACTTTCCCTTTTCCTTCCAGCACTCCGTGAATGGCGTTCAATACATTGACCAGGGCGTCTGGAGTATGCGCATAGTCCACAATGGCGGTGTAGCCTTTCGGTGAACGGATGGCATCGAAGCGGCCGGTTACCGGATGCAGCGTGCTGAGGGCAACCAGTACATCCTCTTCTTTCTTGCCAAGCAATACGGCAGTACCGAATACCGCCAGCAGGTTGTAGGCATTGAACTTTCCGATGAAACGTACTGCCAGTTCGTGATTGTTGAAGTCGAGCAACATTCCCTCGAAATGAGACTCCAAGACTTTGCCTTTGAAGTCGCTAAGATACGCAAAGAGTAGGTGTATACCTTCGAACGGGTATTCTGCGTCATCACAAGTCCGTTCTTGTCATCCAGGTTGGTCAGGCTGAAAGCTCCTTTTGGCAGTTCGTCGAAGAACTTTTTCTTGGCTTTGAGGTAGTTCTCCACCGTTTTATGATAATCCAGATGGTCGCGGGTCAGATTAGTGAAAATACCGCCGGCAAACTTCAGACCGCTGATGCGCTTCTGGGCAATGGAATGGGAACTGACTTCCATGAAGGCATACTTGCAGCCGGAATCTGCCATTTCTCCGAGCAGGCGGTTCAGGGTTATCGGGTCCGGGGTGGTGTGTTCGGTCGGTACGGGCAGGTCGTCGATGTAATTGCATACAGTGGAAACCAGTCCGACCTTGTAGCCGAAATAGCGGAAAGTATTATATAATAAGGTGGCAACGGTTGTTTTTCCGTTGGTTCCGGTCACGCCGATGAGTTCCATCTTGGATGTAGGGTCACCATAGAAAGTGGTAGCCACTTTCCCTACGGCATCTTCACTGTCTTTCACCTGAATGTAGGTGATGCCGGCCTTAAGCTCTTCCGGCAATTCTTCACACAATACTGCAACAGCCCCTTTATCGATGGCAGCCGGAATATAGGCATGCCCGTCGGTCTGCGTACCACGCATGGCCATGAACAGATGTCCGGTTCCTATCAGGCGGGAATCTATATTCACCCCCGTTATCTCCATGCTTGTACTTCCGGTAATCCGGACCGGCTGTATTGTTTGCAACAAATCACTTAATCTCATACCTTATTATATATAGTGTATATCCAAATCTTGTTTATTCTCATGTTAACGTAGTGTCAGGGCTATGGTTTGTCCTTTCACTATCCGGCTACCGCTTGCTATGGACTGGTTCCTCACCCGTCCTACGCCGTTTAGCCTTACTTTCAGTCCTTTACTCTCTAAAAGGTAGACAGCATCTTTCGCTCCCATACCTACCACGCTGGGCACGGTGCCCGAGGCCGGTTCCTGGTCTTGCAGGATGACTGCCGACGGAGCAGCTTGTGTATGTCCCCACTGTTCCTTTTTCTTTTGTCCAGAGAACTGTTTCTGAACGGGCACTTTCAAATCATTCAGTACAAGGAGTGCTTCGTTCATCTCTCCGGCTTTCACGGGAGGAATCACATTGGTGGTACTGTCTATGGCACTGCGTATGTCAAAACGCAGGTCTTTGGCATAAACTCTTTCTGCTATTTTCCCGAAGACACTACCTGCCATCAGACCGCCTGAAGCTGGTAACCCAGGCTTCTGGATGGAAACGATGCAACTGTATTTGGGTGCTTCCGAGGGGAAATATCCGCAGAAACTTACAAGGTAGTTCACCCGTCCCGACTTATATCCGGCGGCTCCTTGTGAAATCTGTGCCGTACCCGTCTTGCCCGATACAGAGAACTGCTTGCTGCCGGCGGGTTTTGCCAATCCTTGCGATACCACTTTCCGAAGGATTTCGCGGATTTGTGTCAGGGTATGGTCGGAGCATATCTTGGGATTGATTACTTCCGTAGGATATTCTTTCACTACCTCACCGTCCTTTACCGCTGCTTTCACAAATTTGGGGCGTACCATGACCCCGTTGTTGGCTATGGCATTGTAGAAGGTCAGTATGTTTATGGGAGGTACCTGGGTTTCGTAACCGATACTCATCCACGGCAAAGTCGTTTTGGCAAAATAACGCTCTTTGGGTCCTTTGATGTTGGGCTTCCCTTCACCGGGTATTTGCAGATGAAGCGGTTGGTCGATGCTCATGCGCTTCAAACCGTCCACGAACTTCTGCGGATTATCCTTGTAGTGCTTGTCGATGAGGTAGGAGACACCCACATTGGAAGAAACTTCCAGAATACGTGTCACATCTATCTTTCCGTAACCTCCCCGGTGCCAGTTGTGGTCCCTCATCTTGCTGCCGTACATATTCATAATACCGTTGCCCGTGTCTACCTCGGTATCTGGGGTTATCTTGCCATCTTCCAGTGCCACCATAATGGAGGCTGTCTTGAAGGTGGAGCCCGGTTCCAACATATCGCTGATGGCATTACTGTTCATTTCGTAGTAATTGCCGTCTCCGGCTTTCATCATGTTGACAATGGCCTTTACTTCTCCGGTAGCCACTTCCATCAGTACGGCTACCCCGACGTTGGCATTGATTTCCTTCAACTTGTCCACCAGGGCTTTTTCGCAGATGTCCTGCATGCCTACGTCGAGGGTGGATATGATGTCACAACCGTCTACCGGGGGAAGGTCTACGATATTCAGGTATTTATTCATCACCTTCTGACGGTGGGTAATACCGTTCCGTCCTTTCAGCAGGGTGTCGAAGGCCAGTTCAATGCCGTTACGGGCTCCCATGGCTGTATCGGCATAGAGACGGCCCAGGGTTTGGGCTGCCAAAGAACCGAACGGCTTTTTACGCTGGTTGTATATCTGTTCGTGGAACCCGCCTCTGTACTTGTTCATCTTGAATACGGGTAACCGCTTGGCTTCCTTATACTGAATGTAAGAGATGCGCCGGTTGCGGTTGGGAAGAATGTTGTAGTTCCGGCTCTTCATCTCCCGCCCCTTGCGCAGATGGCTTTTGAAGGTGGCGGCACTGATGTCCGGAAAAATCTGATGAAGCCCGATACAGATGGAATCGAAATTGGCTTTCCAGATAGAATCCTTGCGCTGCTGGTCCTTTTTGCGGCGCTTCTCGTCCCTTTCGCCGGACATGAAGTCCATATATATTTTATATTCCGGCAGCGAACTTGCCATCAGTTTGCCATCCGAGGACAGGATATTTCCCCGGTTGGGCTTCACCGTTACATTCTCTTTTACGAAGCGGTCGGCTACATCGTGCCAGTACTGTCGCTCGGCAAACATAATCATGGCGCCTTTCACAACAATAGCTATCCCCACCAACCCCATGAGTAGGACGACGAAGAAGTAACGGGTCATTATGTTTTTTTTATTTACAGCCAATGTTATTTACGATTTAACGATTTACGATGTACTATTGAAATTACTTTAATCCTCAATTCTCCATTATTTTAGTAAGTACGGTGGATTAGTGGAAGTCTGCAAATCGCTTTCTTTGGTGGCGATGTATTCCTCGATGCGCGATTGGCGGCTCCGCTCCATCAATTCCGAACTGCGTGTCAGGGCATCGTACTTGATGTCTATCAGCTCTTTTTTAAGATTGTCTATCTCTATCAGTTGCAGTTGGCATTCGTAACGGTTGTTGATGTAAATAATGATAAGCACCATGATAAGGAACAACAATCCGGCTTGGCGGCGGAAGAAGTCTGTGGCCAGAATGTCGCCTCCGATGATGTTCTTCAGTGAGGTGCGTTTTTTCACCTTTTCCGTATTCTTTTCTTCTTGCTTCTTTTCCATTGCTAGTCACTAATCATTCATTACTCTTTCTGCAATTCTCAGCTTGGCGCTGCGCGAACGCGGATTGCGCTCTATCTCTTCCTCGTCCGGTACAATCACTTTGTTGTTGACTAGCCGGAACGGGGTCAATACGTTCCCGAAAAAATCTTTTTCGGCCTTGCCTTCCACGTTGCCGGTTTTCATGATATTCTTCACCATACGGTCTTCCAGGGAGTGATAGGTTATCACCACCAGGCGGCCTCCCGGCTTTAGCGCTTCTGTTGCCGCATACAGCATTTCTTTCAGTGCTTCCATTTCCTGGTTTACCTCAATGCGCAATGCCTGGAATACTTTTGCCAGTTCTTTCTTCTCGCGTTCGCGGCCGAAGAGTGGTTTGACGATTTCCAGAAATTCGCCGATGGTGGCAATTCTCTGCGTAGCCCGTGCCTTAACGATGACAGATGCCAGTTTCCGGCTGTTCTTCAGCTCGCCGTACAGATAAAAAATATCGGCCAGCTTTTCTTCTTCGTAGGTATTCACGATGTCGGCAGCGGTTAGGCCGGCACGCTTGTTCATACGCATATCCAGTGCCCCGTCGAAGCGGAAGGAGAATCCCCGTTCGCTGTCATCAAAGTGATGGGAAGATACGCCGAGGTCGGCAAGTATGGCATCCACTTTTTCGATGCCGTGATAGCGTAGGAAGTTGTGCAGGTAGCGGAAGTTGCTGCGTACGAATGTAAAATGCGGGTTGTTCACAATGTTACGTTCCGCATCCTCGTCCTGGTCGAAGCTCAGCAGCCGGCCGCCGTCTTCCAGGCGGGACAGTATCTCGCGCGAATGTCCTCCTCCACCAAACGTTACGTCTACATACGTGCCGTCCGGACGGATGTTCATTGCATCTACGCTCGGCATCAGCAATACGGGGATGTGATATGTTGTTTCTTCTTTCATCATCTGTTGTTTATAGCTTATTTTCGTCACAACAAATATTTTCGTCTCCCAGCAGTTCTTCAAGAGCCTCGCTGAACTCGTCGGGGTTCATGAATGGTTGGTCGCACGTTCCTTAGCCCAGATTTCTATTGTGTTGTCCACACCAATGAAGCGGACATCACTTTGTATACCCGCCATTTGCAGGTAACGTTTTGGGAGCAGGATGCGTCCGTTCCCGTCAGGTCATGACTTCCGCGTCACTTACGAACTGGCGGAAAATCATTTGTTGTTTGGCGTTCCATTTATTCAGCGGCAGCGAAGTTGGTTTTGAGTGGCAAACCATACACTTTCCGGGTAGAGCACCAGGCAATCCTGATACACGTCCTTACGCAACACGAGTCTTTCTTCAGAAGCGGCTTGCAGCTGTTTCCGGAAGGTGGCCGGGATGAAAACTCTTCCTTTTGCATCCGCCTTAGCCTCGATATTACCTAAAAATTGTATCATTTCTCACCTTATTATAATAAGCGACGGTAAAAATACACATTTCCCCACAATTCCCCACAATCTTTTAACTAAAATCTTAGGAAGAAGTTTTCAACACCTTGTTGATAGCTTATTCATTTGATAATGAAGCTGCTTTTGAAACGCTTTGCTGGTGGGGGATTCGTGTAGTCTCTTTTGAAAAGATTCGGTTGAGGATGACGGTCTTTGGTTTGAAAGTCGCTTGTTGGTGGAATGGTGTCTTGGGTGGGAAACTTCTTTCCCAGCTTTGCGGATATCTAAACCAAGACTTGGTTTCTCTATCCCCAGGCTTGGTTTGGAAAAACCAAAGTTTGGGATAAAGCTCTTTCTTAACTCTTTCTTGTTTTAGTATTAACTTCTGAAACTTTTTTTGTTAACTTCCCGTCTATTTTGTGAACGTTACTACTTACCGGAAGATGATGGGAGGGAGGAGTGATAATATTCCCCCTGGAGTGGTTGATTATTACATTCATCCACAGAATCCAGGGGGGATAAATGTTTTTTTACTGTATGCTGTTCAGCAAGTCTAGCTTGCCCTCGTTCACCAGTTTTAGAATGAGTTCGCCAAACAATGTGTTTTGCCATGCAAACCAGGCGCGGGTGAACTTGGCGGGATTGTCTTTGTGGAAAGACTCGTGCATAAAGCCGGTTCCGGCTTCTGTATCCATCAACATCTTCACGCAAGTTTTAATCTCTTCATCGTTCTGGCTTGTGAAGGCTTTCATCATGATGCTCATCGGCCAAATCATGTCGTAGCCGATGTGCGGACCTCCAATGCCTTCGCCTGCCGTACCTTTGAAGAAGTATGGGTTATCCTCGCTCCATACGAAACGACGGGTGTTCTGGTAAATAGGATCGTTGATGTCCACATCGCCCAGATAGGGCAGTGCGATAAGGCTCGGTACATTGGCGTCGTCCATCAGAAGGTGGTTGCCGAAACCGTCTACCTCGAAGGCATAGATGGTGCCGTATTTGGGATGGTTGTAGGTAGCGTATTTTCGTAGGGCGGTTTCTACTTCTCCGGCCAGGTCGGTACATTCTTTTGCAAGCTCCGGGCGGTTATTGACTTCAGTCAGAATCTCGGCTGCCTTACGCAGCGAAGATACGGCGAAGAAGTTGGAGGGTATCAGGTATTGGAAGGTGGTGGCGTCATCGGAAGGGCGGAAAGAAGATGCAATCAGTCCGACCGGTTTCACCGGATTGCCCCAGCCGTCGTTGGTCATCGTGTCCAGTGCGCGTTCAGTTACCCGCTGGAAATGGTAGGAACCGCGTCCGTCACGGCGCTGTTGGTCGCGGAAGGTGGTCAGGATGTTTTGGATTGCTTTTATCCACTCGGCATCGAAGATGCTTGTATCACCGGTCGTTTTCCAGTAATGGTAGGCAAGGCGTAGCGGATAACACAGTGAATCGATTTCCCATTTACGCTCGTGCACCTCGTCGTTCATGTCGGTAAGGTCGGTTTTCCAGTGTCCGTCGGGGATGGGGCCGTCGTTGAAGGCGTTGGCAAACGGGTCTACATTAATCAGCTTGAATTGGCGGTTGATGACTCCTGCAAGCATCGTCTTCAGTTCCTTGTCTTCATTGGCCAGCTGTACGTAGGGCCACACCTGCGCACCTGAGTCGCGGAGCCACATGGCATGGATATCTCCGGTGTAGACAAATGTGTCGGGCTTCCCGTCTTTCTTGTCCTTGCGGAAATGGACGGTGGTGTCCAGCGTGTTGGGAAAGCAGTTAGTGAACATCCATGACAGCTTCTGATTTTTCAGCAGCTGCTGTATCCGTTGAATTTGTTCTTCTACGGCTTTGGAACAGAACAGTCGTTTTGATTCTACCGGTCGGTTGTCTTTCTTGATAGCGTCGGAGGCGCATACGTGGTTACTCATGGCCGGCTGTACGGCAAAAATGGCAGGAGTAGCCATTGTCATTGCTGCAAATGTGCAGGCTGTAATGATTGTCTGTTTCTTCATGTTGTTTATTAATTACTCGGTTTTTCTTTAAGTATCTTGGTTTGTGTCCCATGATTGCCCAAAGATAAGCATATTTACTTTTTTATCCGGCCAATTAATAAACATTCTTAGGTTGCCGTATTCTCTTATCTGAAATCTTTCAGTTCCTGTTGCAGTTTCTGGCGGGTAAAGAAGATGCGGCTCTTTACTGTTCCAAGTGGGAGGTTCAGCTTTTCTGCGATTTCACGGTACTTGAAACCGGAGACATGCATGGAGAAAGGTATCTTGTACTCACGTGGCAAGGCATTGACAATGCGGTGCATTTCCTTCAGGTCGTAGGCGCCTTCTGTACTGTCGAGTGTGAGGTCATGCGGCGTGTTCAGATGATAGAGATTGTCTGTGGTATCTACAAATGTCTGGTCACGTACCACTTACGGTAATTGTTGATGAAAATATTACGCATGATGGTATATATCCATCCTTTAAAGTTGGTATCAGGTGTGTACTTCTCTTCATTGTCCAGAGCTTTCAGGGATGTCTCTTGAAGCAGGTCGTTGGCCTCTTCGCGGTCGGAGGTTAATTTATATGCAAAGCGTAATAAGTCGTTTTGAACTCCGAGTAGGTCTTGGGTAAATGTTCTATTATTCATAATGGATGTTTTTTAAATTATTGTTCGTTTTATTGATGATGCAAAGCTACGGATGATTTCTCTTTTTGATAGACGGAAATCAAACTCTCTTTGGGGTAAAATCTAACAATTGGCAGTTTTCGGGTGGCTTTGGTTAGCTTTCAGTGCCTCGGATAGGTGGAAAAGTGGGATGTAGCCAGAGATTGCTATCCTGATTTTTGTAAATAATATTGTCGCAAAGCGTAACGGCTTGAATGAGTTTGTGTACGAAATACAAGGGGCGAGACCATGAAAGGCAGACGCGGGATTGTCCCGGCCTGCCTTTCTCTCTTTTGATACAACTAAAATCTGTACTCTTCTTAATTTATGGAAATCACTGGTTTTATATGCTGAGTGCTTAAACAAAATCCTTCAAGTCTTGTTGTAGTTTTTGGCGGGTGAAGTAAATGCGGCTCTTTACCGTGCCTAAGGGCAACCCTAGCTTCTCTGCAATTTCGCGGTATTTGAAGCCGGAGACATGCATGGAGAAGGGAATCTTGTACTCCCGTGGAAGGGCGTTGACAATGCGGTGCATCTCTTTCAGGTCATATGCGCTTTCTGTGCTTTCAAAAGCGGCGTCGCGCGGCAGATTCAGGTGATAGAGATTGTCCGTGGTATCCACGAAAGTCTGGTCACGCACCACTTTGCGGTAATTGTTGATGAAGATATTGCGCATGATGGTGTATATCCATCCTTTGAAATTAGTATCGGGCGTATACTTCTCTTCGTTATCCAGAGCTTTCAGGGATGTTTCCTGCAAGAGGTCGTTGGCTTCTTCACGGTCGGAAGTAAGTTTGTATGCAAAACGCAATAAATCGTCTTGAACTCCGAGCAGGTCTTTTTTAAATGTTATATTGTTCATATGTGCTATGTTTTTTTTCGTTAATCTTGATATTGCAAGTTTACGGAAGTTTTCTCTTTCAGGCAGACGGATTTCAAACACACTTTAGGGGAAAAACTATCAATTGACAGTTTTTAGGTGCTATTTGATAGATTTCGGGTGCAGTTTTCTGTCATTTTTTTGCGATTAATTAAAAAGATGAGTTAATTTTGCGCATTCATTTCATCAAAAGAAGAATGGCTGACGACTCTTTATTTTTGATTGACATAGACAAGATACTTCGGGAAAAGGCTCCGAAGCAGTCTAAGTATATCCCCAAGTTCGTGGTTTCTTATTTGAAGCATATCGTTCATCAAGAGGAATTGAATGTCTTTTTGCGGGAGTCGAAAGATAAAGTCGGTGTAGATTTCCTGAAAGCTTGTCTGGAGTTCCTTGATGCCAATATTGTGGTAAAGGGGGAGGAAAATCTGCCTAAAGAAGGGCTTTATACTTTTGTGTCCAACCATCCCCTGGGTGGGCAGGATGGAGTGGCGTTGGGTTATGTCCTGGGCTCCTTTTATGGTGGCAAGGTGAAATATATGGTCAACGACCTGCTGATGAACCTGCACGGACTGGCGCCGCTTTGCATCCCCATCAACAAGACGGGAAAGCAGGCCAAAGACTTCCCGAGAATGGTGGAGGCGGGATTTGCTTCGGACAATCAGCTCATCATGTTTCCCGCAGGGCTTTGTTCGCGTAGGCAGAATGGGGTCATCCGTGACTTGGATTGGAAAAAGACCTTTATCGTGAAGAGTGTCGAAGCCCACCGTGATGTAGTTCCCATCCACTTCGAGGGGCGGAACTCCAACTTCTTTTATAATCTTGCCAATTTTTGTAAGATGTTGGGCATCAAGTTCAATATCGCCATGCTTTACCTGGCAGATGAAATGCTGAAGAATCGCCATAAAACATTTACCATCACCATAGGGAAGCCTATCCCCTGGCAAACTTTCGACAAATCGAAAAGCCCGGCCGGATGGGCGCAATATGTGAAGGATATTGTATATAAATTGTAGAGAGACCGTATTTATATAAAAGAAGAACTACTAACAGAGAAATATGGAAGATGTAATTGCACCGATAAGCAAGGAGCTGTTGAAAGCGGAGTTGACTGAGGAAAAGCGTCTGCGCATGACCAATAGAAGTCATAATCAGATATATATCATTACTGCCCAAGACTCTCCGAATACAATGAAGGAGATCGGCCGTTTGCGCGAGATTGCATTCCGTGCTGCAGGAGGAGGAACGGGCAAGTCTATGGATATTGATGAATATGACATCATGGACAACCCGTACAAGCAGTTGATTGTCTGGAATCCGGAAGCAGAAGAAATTTTGGGTGGATACCGTTATATCTTAGGTACGGATGTGCGTTTTGATGAACATGGCGCCCCTATTCTGGCAACTGCCACATGTTCAACTTTTCGGATAAGTTTCTGAAGGACTATCTTCCTACGACCATCGAATTGGGACGTTCGTTCGTTACGTTGGAGTATCAGTCTACGCGTGCTGACAGCAAGGGGCTGTTCGCGTTGGATAATCTGTGGGATGGTTTGGGCGCACTGACCGTAGTCATGCCCAATGTGAAGTATTTCTTCGGAAAGGTGACTATGTATCCCAGCTATCATCGTCAGAGCGTGATAAGATTCTTTATTTCCTTCGGAAACATTTTGCGGATAAGGACAACCTGATTACTCCGATGAAACCGTTGCTTCTGGAGTCGGACGAGAATGAATTGGATGCTCTATTCTGTAAAGACTCTTTTAAGGAAGACTATAAGATTTTGAATTGTGAAATCCGTAAGGCGGGGTACAATATTCCCCCGTTGGTGAATGCCTATATGAGTCTTAGCCCTACCATGCGTATGTTCGGTACAGCCATCAATTACGGTTTCGGAGATGTGGAGGAAACGGGCATCCTGATTGCCGTGGACGAGATTCTGGCAGAAAAGCGCATCCGCCACATCGAGTCGTTCATAGCGAGCGAACCGGAGTCGTGCAAGCTTACGTCGGGAGCAAATAAGGTTGTATCATAGGACTATCCGGAAGAATGCTTGTCGTCTGTTATACCGCTGGTAAGCTATTCCCGTTTATTTTCCTGTATAAATCGAGTGCAAATACATCCGTCATTCCGGAGATGTAATCCAATACCGCCTGTATTCTTTCATAGAGTGCAGGCGCTTTTATGTTGTACTGGCCCGATACGCGATTGATGAGCAGTTGCGAATATGCCTTTTCCGGAGAACACACGGCGTCAATCATCAGTCGAGCAGGGTACTGATGATACGGAAACCGGCAAGTTCAATGTCCAGCACGTCGCGTGAGCGGTAAATCTTCTTCAGGGAGATGTCTGCACAGTGCTTGTAGGCATTGGCAGGTACTTCGGATATATGGTTGATGAGGCTTCCTTCAAATTCTCCTTTCAGAATCTTTTCTTCATTGTCTACAAAGGCCTGCACGCACTCGCCGATAAGCAGTCCGATAACGCTGGAACGCAGATAGGCTATTTGCTCATTGGTGTCGCTTACTATCTCCATGGTTTTGAGCCGGTGTGCTTGGCGCTCTTTCGAGAAATAAGAGAGAAGTAACTCTTTGGTTTCTTGTGTAGTCAGAATTTTTAGTTTATGGGCATCCTCGATATCCATCATCTGGTAGCAGATGTCATCGGCGGCTTCCACCAGGTAGACCAGCGGGTGGCGGGCATATTTCAACGGGGCATTGTTCTGCTTCTCCATACCCAGTTCTTCTGCTATGCGGCGAAAACTTTCTTCCTCTGTAATGAAGAAACCAAATTTTGACTTCTTGCCTGCGAGACTCGATGAAAAGGGATATTTCACGATGCTTGCCAGGGTGGAGTAGGTGAGTACAAATCCTCCTGCCGCCTTCCCTCAAACTGGTGGGTAAGCAGACGGAACGCATTTGCATTCCCTTCAAAGTGAGTAAGGTCCTCCCATTGGGCAGGTGTCAGTTGGCCCTTCAGGGACATTCCTTTTCCCTCGGAAAAAAGGTGGAAATAGCTCGTTCTCCCGAATGTCCGAAAGGAGGATTTCCCAAGTCGTGTGCCAGGCAGGCGGCCGAAACTATGGAGCCTATTTCGGTGAGGTAGCTGCCTTGCAGTTCCGGGTGGCGGGCAATGAGAACTTTCGATACATCGTTGCCTAATGAGCGGCCTACGCATGATACTTCCAAGCTGTGTGTCAATCGGTTGTGGACGAATACACTACCGGGAAGAGGGAATACCTGGGTTTTGTTCTGCAGACGGCGGAAGGGGGCAGAGAAGACAAGGCGGTCATAGTCACGTTGGAATTCCGAGCGGTTTTCATGGCGTTCCTGGTGAAACTCTTCCAGTCCGAAGCGTTTGGCAGATATGAGCGTATTCCAATTCATCATGATGTTATTTGAGATTTGACGATTTACTATTTACGATTGAAGTTACTATTATTTAACTGCAAATGTATCACTATTTTGTATAAAAAGCCGTATTTTCGCCCAAGTTTATAGTAAAAGGAAGATGAATTGCGAAACTTGAATTACTCGAATTGTAAGAATAGAAGTAGCCCCAATCGTAAATAGTAAATCGTCAAATCGTAAATAACATCATGTTGAACGTACAAATCATCAATAAATCAAAGCATCCGCTTCCGGCTTATGCCACTGAGCTGTCTGCAGGAATGGATATCCGTGCAAACCTTAATGAACCTATTTCGCTGGCTCCGATGCAGCGGTGTCTGGTGCCTACTGGCCTTTATATCGCTCTTCCTGAAGGATTTGAGGCGCAAGTGCGTCCGCGTAGCGGATTGGCCATTAAGAAGGGGATTACCGTGCTGAACTCCCCTGGAACGATTGATGCCGATTACCGTGGTGAAGTTTGTATTATTCTCGTCAACCTTTCTGCAGAAACCTTCGTCATCGAAGATGGGGAGAGGATTGCACAAATGGTGATAGCGCGTCACGAACAAGCTCTTTGGCAGGAAGTGGAAGTGCTGGATGAGACGGAGCGCGGTGCCGGTGGCTTCGGGCATACGGGTAAAAAATGAATGGATATTGTTCCGTTTTACGGGTTAAGAATTTATAATTAAATAGATGAGAATCAGAGTAAAAATAATACTTGCGTTGTTGATAGGTACCTTCTGCTTTACTACGTACGGAGTGCAGGCTGCCAATGTTCAAGCTTCTAAGGAGAAAATGAGCGGGTACGGTCGGTCTGAAAAGGCACGGAAGGAATTGAAGAAACGGAAGAAGTCGAAGAAAGCCGACGTTTCGCCCGTAAAGGAGCTTACCCCCGAACAGCAGCGCCGTTACGACTACTTCTTTCTTGAAGCCGCCCGTCTGAAAGTCCAGAAAGACTATGATGCGGCTTTCGATGTCCTGCAACATTGCCTGACGATAAACCCGAACGCATCATCGGCTTTGTATGAGATGGCCCAGTATTATATGTACCTCAAGCAGGTGCCGTTGGGACAAGCCGCGTTGGAAAAGGCGGTGGAGAATGCTCCCCATAATTACTGGTATGCCCAGGGACTTGCCAATCTGTATATGCAGCAAAACGAAACGGAGAAAGCCGCTGCCTTGTTGGAAAATATGGCGGTACGTTTCTCGGATAAGCTGGACCCGCTATACAACTTGCTGGAGATTTACAACCGCCAGGAAGAGTATGACAAAGTTATCGGTATACTGAACAAGCTCGAGGAACGGATGGGCAAGAATGAACAGCTCAGTATGGAGAAGTTCCGCATCTATCTGCAAAAGAAGGACGACAAGAGCGCCTTTCATGAAATAGAAAGTCTGGTAGAAGAGTATCCCAACGATATGCGCTATCAGGTTGTGCTGGGGGATGTCTATATGCAGAACGGGAAAAAGCAGGAAGCTTATGAGATTTACAAGAAGGTGCTGGCCGAAGAGCCGGACAATGCAATGGCCATGTACTCATTGGCTTCTTACTACGAAGAGACCGGACAGAAGGAGCTGTATGAACAGCAATTGGACACGCTGTTGCTGAACAAGAAAGTGGCTTCGGACACCAAACTGAATGTGATGCGGCAGTTCATCGTGCAGAATGAGCAGGCAGGCAAGGACAGTACACGTGTCATTACGCTCTTCAACCGCATCATGGAGCAGGAGCCCGATGAGGCGCAATTACCTTTGCTGTATGCCCAATATCTTCTTTCCAAAGGAATGAACAAGGAGGCAGGGCCGGTTCTGCGCCAGGTTCTGGCGATAGACCCTACCAACACAGCGGCTCGTATGACATTGCTGGGGGAAGCTGTGCGCCAGGAGGATTACAAGGAAATAATGAATTTGTGCGAAGCCGGTGTGGAGTCCAATCCCGATATGTTGGAGTTCTATTTCTATCTGCCATTGCCTACAACCAGGCGGAACGGACGGATGATGCCCTTGCCATCTGTCAAAAGGCTTTGTCGCATGTCAAGGACGACAGCAAGAAGGAGGTCGTATCAGATTTTTATGCCATTATCGGTGATGCTTATCACACCAAGAATCTGCATGTGGAAGCTTATGCGGCTTATGATTCCGCTTTGGTGTACAATCCTTCAAACATCGGTGCCTTGAATAACTACGCATATTATCTTTCCGTGGAGCGCCGCGACTTGGACAAGGCGGAAGAGATGAGCTACAAGACAGTGAAAGCCGAGCCGAACAATTCCACCTATCTCGATACATATGCATGGATATTGTTTGTTAAAGGTAATTATGCCGAGGCGCGTCTCTACATAGATGAGGCGATAAAGAATGATAAAGATAGCAGTGACGTGGTCTTGGAACATTGCGGAGATATCTATTACATGACTGGCGATGCGGAAGGTGCCTTGAAATACTGGAAGCAAGCCTGGGATAAGGGCAATCGCTCTGATACGTTGAAACAGAAAATACAAAAAAAGAAATATATATCAGATGAAACTAAACCTGCTGAATGATATGGCAAGGACGTGCCGCCTATTGTCCTTGCTGTTGTTGCTGGCTGTGGGGCTTGCCGGTTGCAAGACTTCGCGTCACTCAAGTCCTCTGTCCGGAGAATCTGCCTGCCTTTCCTCCAAAGTGCAGCTGACGGTACCCCATAAAGATGCCACCCTTACTGTGAACGGTACGATGAAGTTGAAGAAGGAAGAATGCATGCAGATTTCCTTTCTGATGCCGATACTTCGTACGGAGGTGGCACGTATGGAAGTCACCCCGGATGAGATTCTGTTGGTAGACCGTATGGGAAAACGTTATGTCCGTGCAACACGTAAGGAACTGAAGGATGTGTTGCCCAAGAAGGCGGATTTTGCCCATTTGGAGAAACTGCTTTATGCTGCTTCCAAACCCAATGGCAAGAAGGTGCTTACCGGCAAGGAACTCGGGATACCCTCTCTGGAAAAGGGAAAGATTGAACTTTCCAACTTCTCGGATAAGCCTTTTGCCCTGACTCCTACCCAGCTCTCACAGAAATATAAAGAGGTGGAGCTGGAAGAACTGCTGGAAATGCTGATGGACCTTTGATTAGTTGATAATTGTCAGATAATCCCTCATAACTTATAACTCATAACTTATGAAGCTTCTCCTTCTCTTCTTTCTCCTCCTTTTGCCGGTTTCTCCGCTCCTTGCCCAGTCCAACAAGCTGATTAAGGAACTGGAAAGCAAGCGTGGTGCCTTGCAGAAACAGATAGCAGAGTCGGAAACGCTGTTGATAACCACCAAGAAGGATGTGGGAAGCCAGTTGAACGGTCTTGCTGCACTGACCGGACAGATAGAAGAGCGCAAACGCTATATTCTGACTATCAATAATGATGTGGAATCCATAGAGCGCGAGTTGTCTTCATTAGAACGTCAGTTGACCCGCCTGCAACGTGACCTAAGGGACAAGAAGAAGAAATACGAATCGTCCGTTCAATATTTGTATAAGAACCGCTCCATTGAAGAGAAGCTGATGTTCATTTTCTCTGCCAAGAGCCTGGCACAGACCTATCGACGCATGCGCTATGTACGTGAATATGCTACTTATCAGCGCCTGCAAGGCGAGGAAGTGTTGAAAAAGCAGGAGCAGGTGAACCGTAAGAAGACTGAGCTTCAGCAAGTGAAGGTTGCCAAAGAAGGATTGTTGAAAGAACGTGAAGAGGAGAAAGTCAAGCTGGAAGCGCAGGAGAAGGAACAAAAGTTGTTGGTAGCCAATCTGAAAAAGAAACAGCGGGGATTGCAGAACGAACTGAATAAGAAACGCCGTGAAGCCAATCAGCTCAATGCACGCATTGACCGTCTGATAGCGGAAGAAATAGAGAAAGCGCGTAAGCGTGCGGCAGAAGAAGCGCGCCGTGAGGCAGCCGCACGTAAAAAGGCTGGTGAAAAAACCGAAAAAACGGCAACTGCCTCTACGCCCGCAAAGCCGAAGGCACAGCCTTTGGAAACTTACTCCATGAGTAAGGCAGACCGTGAATTATCAGGGAACTTTGCTAATAATCGCGGTAAGTTGCCGATGCCCATCACCGGCGCGTATATCATTACCAGCCATTACGGCCAGTATTCTGTGGAAGGTTTGCGCAATGTCAAGCTGGACAATAAGGGCATTGATATACAAGGGAAACCGGGTGCCCAAGCCCGTGCCATCTTCAATGGTAAAGTGGCGGCTGTCTTTAAACTGAACGGACTGTTCAATATCCTTGTCCGTCACGGGAATTATATATCAGTCTATTGCAACTTGTCATCGGCCTCGGTGAAGCAGGGCGATGATGTCACCACCAAACAGCCCCTCGGACAAATCTTCTCGGATGGGGCCGACAATGGCCGTACGGTGCTACACTTCCAATTGAGGAAAGAGAAGGAAAAACTGAATCCGGAGCCGTGGCTGAACAGATAATGATAATTTAAATTTTTACTCCTTCCAGCAACTCCAGATACATCCCTATCGCCTCCTCTATCTCCTTGACAAAGATAAATTCATCGGCAGTGTGTGAACGGGCACTTTTCCCCGGCCCCATCTTTAGAGAAGGGAACGGCATCAGTGCCTGGTCGGACAAGGTCGGTGAGCCGAAAGGAGTACGTTTCATGGCAATGGCCTTTTGCACTACCGGATGCTCCGGAGCTACGTGTGAAGAGCTTAGCCGGAAGGAGCGGGCTTTGGCTTCACACGTGATGTGTTTCTGTATTTCATCGAATAGCTCCTGATTGCTATAACACTCGTTGCTGCGAATGTCTACGACAAAAGTACAACGGTCGGGAATGACGTTATGCTGTGTACCGGCGTTTACCATGGTTACGCTCATTTTCACGGGACCAACAGGGAAGATTCTTTTGGAAAACGGTAATCACGAAACCAGGCAATATCATCCAATACCTTATATATAGCATTATCTCCCTCGTTTCGGGCAGCATGTCCCGATTTTCCGGTAGCAGTTACGTCCAGCACCATCAATCCTTTTTCTGCAATGGCAGGTTGCATCTCTGTCGGCTCGCCTACAATGGCAAACTGTATGGGAGGGAGTTCCGGCAATACGCATTCTATTCCCCCCTTGCCTGATACTTCTTCCTCACACGAGGCAAGATATATCAGATTGTAGGCCTGAGTGGTGCGGCACAATGTCAGGAATACTTGCAGCAGGCTGACTACACTGGCTCCGGCATCGTTGCTGCCCAGCCCGTAGAGCTTTCCATTACTTTCCAGCGTTGGTTTGAAAGGATCTTTCCGCCACCCGTTGACGGGTTTTACGGTGTCGATATGGGAATTCAGCAGCAAGGTCGGTTTCTTTAGGTCGAACATCGGGCTGAGGCACCATACATTGTTGCCTTTACGTCCTGTTGCCATGCCTTGCATTTCGATATAGTTCTGCAGATAATCTGCCGCCTTCTCCTCGTCGCGGCTCAAGGAAGGAATGGCTATCAGTGATTTGAGCAATCCGATTGCTTCGGAAGTTAAAGTCGGTATATCGTAAATCATATTCGGTAAATAAATAATCTGGCCGCAAACTTACGGATAAAAAATGAAAAGGACGCCAAACCGACGTCCTTTCTGTTTTTTCAATATTGTTTAGAAGAAGCAACTGAGTGATATCATCAAGTTGCGGTTTTTGTTGCCTGAATCTTTAATGTTCTCTACCAGTCCCCAGTCATAACCGATGGAAATCTGATATTTCTGACTGAATTCGACTCCGGCTTTTAATCCGAGACCGAAATCAAAACGCTTCATGGCATCATCCCCGAATACATTGGTGGAGTTATCATCAAACTCATATTCGTCAAGAATATCTCCTTCTGCCTTGCTTTGCCAAAAGACCGATGGCTAAATAAGGACCGGCATTGCCGAATATGGCAAAGTTCTCATTCACTGCATATTTATAGCCAATGTGTACAGGAATTTCCAGGTAGTAGGGATTGAACTTGATAGAAGCAGCAGAGCCTCCGTCTATTTTGGCTCCTTTCAGCGTAAGTAATGCACCCATATCGAGGTAGACTCCTTCTGAAATTTGAGGCAATCCTACTTCAGCCTTTACCCCAGCATGAAAGCCTATTTTACTGTCGAAACCGGTAATGGAGAAGTTACTGGAGTTCATGCCGACTGTTGCTCCCCATCTGAGGTTGTCTTGAGCATTGATGCTTGCTAAACCTATGGTCAGCATAGCCATTAAAAGCAATACTTTTTTCATGTTCATTGAATTTGATTTAGTTTGTATATCACCACAA
>ENA-OUNI01000037-OUNI01000037.1-human-gut-metagenome-genome-assembly--contig:-NODE-37-length-44201-cov-3.253687_pt1 | contig 44201 bp, 80 predicted proteins | sample MGYA00242499_ERZ504580 | MGnify/ENA primary metagenome ERZ504580 (study PRJEB26092, sample SAMD00036315) | human gut metagenome | host: Homo sapiens | study: EMG produced TPA metagenomics assembly of... | reverse complement strand
CCTAGCCACAGCTGTCCGTTTTGGCAGCCGTCCTGCGCTTCCTGCTGGTCGCACCTGACGGGCCAAAAAGGCTTACAGGACGTCCCCTACGATATCGCATACAGGCGATGAAATGAATGTCGGTTGCCACAATTCTGCAATACGCAAAAACACGGCCATCGGCCTTGTGCGTAGGGGCCGACCGGCTAGGGCGGCCCGCCGCGAATAAATGGTGATATACATAACAGGGCCATGAGGCATGGTTTTGCGAACTGAGACCGGGGAATAGTACATTTTTTTCACATAACGGATTGACTTTTCTTATTGTGAAATATATAATGGATACAAAGAATAAAAGCAAGGACAAAGATGTCTTACGAGTACACATTCTGCCCTTGCTCTTTTTTTACTCTTTGTCAAATTTAAACGAAAGGATGGATGGTTATGCTTTCACGGACCTTGTTGGGAATGAGATGGGGCGACTTATCGGAAGATACGCGCCAGATGTTATTGGACCGCGCCGATATCGACGGTTTTAATGGCGCTGATGGAGACCGTTATAGTCGAGGGACGCTCCATTTCCGCAATACGCTCATGGGAATCCAGGCCTCAGTGGAAACAGACCGTTTTTCCGGTGATATGGGAAACAACGGCATTTTCATTGATGATGATGCTGTCATTTCCCGCATCTAACGATCATTTGAATAAAAACAACTTGCATAAGCCGATAATGATAAAGGCTGCAATGATGATGACACTAATAACCCGAGTCTTAGTAAAGATTTTCGGGTTATTTTGTATATTTTTGGGCGGGACTGGCGGTGGTACTTCCTGTTTAGTGCCGCAAATCGGGCACATGAGGACGCCGTCGCGCAGTTCCGTACCACATTTGGGACAAATCATAAGCTCAACTCCTGTTCTTCTTTTATGTATACTATAGAAGGCTGTACCCGCTGTGTCAAGAAGTTATCTTTTTGTGAGGAAAATATACATATAAAACCTTGTGTATTTGGCGAAAATAGCATACAATTTTATTTATCTGCTGTTTTTTATTACCAGAGAAAAGGAGATACAGCCTTGAAGAAAAAAATTGGCTTGAGTTCCCAAATTTTGATTGGCCTGGCCCTCGGTGCCCTGGTCGGTTATTTGTTCCCAGATTTCGGCGATAAGCTGAAACCCTTCGGTGATGCCTTCCTGCGCATGATCAAGATGATTGTCGTGCCCCTTATTTTCAGTACCCTGGTTATGGGTATTGCCGGTACGGGCGATTTTAAAAAGCTCGGCCGCTTAGGCGGCAAGGCCATCATTTGGTTCGAGTTCGCTACGACCATCGCCCTGGCCATCGGCCTGTTGTTCATGAATATTGCAGAACCGGTGTTGGCGTCACTTTATCGGCTTCGGCAGCGAATGCTTCCAATGCCGCAGCTGCCAGCCAGCACAGTGTCGACCTCGTCGACTATGCCGTCCATATCATCCCGACCAACATCGTCGATGCCATGGCCCGGCAGGATATGCTGCAGATCATCTTTTTTGCCTGCTTCTTTGGCGTCGCCGTCGCCCATATCGGCCGGCAAAGGTGAAACCATTGTCGATATCTGCCAGAGCGTGGCTGAAGCCATGTTCAAAGTAACGGGCTATGTCATGCACTTTGCGCCTATCGGCGTCTTTGCCATGATTGCCTATACCGTCGGCAGCTATGGCATTGCCATGCTCATCCCCTTGGGCAAGCTCATCTTGTCCGTCGCCGGTGCTACGGCGCTGTTCATCTGTGTCGTCGCCCTCATTGCCAGCCTTTTTACGGGCATCAATTTCTTCCACGTCATCCGGGCCTTGAAGGACATCCTCTTCCTGGCTTTTTCGACGGCCAGCAGTGAAGCTGCCCTGCCCGGTGCCATGAAGCGCCTGGAAGAATTGGGCGTTCCCAAGACGATTGTCACCTTTGTCATGCCGACGGGTTATTCCTTCAACCTCGACGGCTCGACGCTGTACAGTTCAGCCGGTATCTTGTTCATTGCCCAGCTCTACGGTATCCAGATGCCCATTGAGCAGCAGCTGCTGGTCATGGTTACGCTCATGCTGTCGACCAAGGGTATTGCCGGTGTTCCCGGTGCGGGCATCATCGTCGTCGCTGCGACGGCAGCGGCCTTCAATCTGCCTACAGAAGCGTCGCCATCCTCCTGGCATCGACCGCCTCCTCGACATGATCCGCACGATCTGCAACGTCTGTGGCAACTGCATGGCTACGGTCGTCGTCGCCTGTTGGGAAAAGGAATTGAACAAGGCCACGTTCAATGAAAAGTACCGCGCTTTTTTGGGCGGAAAAAATGGGTGAGTATTCGCCAAAGTAGACTAAATCTGTTATAATAATAGGGTAAATAAGTGCTCCGTAAGGATTGCCTGACGGAAAACTTCATCTATGAAGCAACCGTGCTCCTCTGCAAAGACTTGACTGCGCAGATGAGGCGAAAGCACAATTATCCGAAGGGACTGTCGCACGGAGCTTCTGCCATCATGCGTGGTCCCTTTTGATTATAGTTTGTAGATGAGGGCTTTCAATTCAAAGATCTTCACTAAAAACTACAAACTGGAAACTTAAAACTCAAAAAGGGGCGTCGCACGTGCGACAGCCCCTTTTTTCTTTAGGAGGTACGAATATGGAAACGAGAGTCGCTTTAATCGGTATTATCGTAGGAAATCGCCAGGAATCGACTAAATTAAATGAAATCCTGCATGAATATGGCCAGTATGTCGTCGGCCGCATGGGGGTCCCTTATAAGGATAAGGATATCAATGTCATCAGCCTCATCGTCGATGCGCCGCAAGACGTCATCAGCGCTTTGTCGGGGAAATTAGGGATGCTCCCGGAAGTCAGCACCAAGACGATTTACCCGCCTATGCCGCAGTAGGAGGCGCGTATGCTGAAAATTGCGATTTACGGCAAAGGCGGCATCGGGAAATCGACGATGACCAGTAATCTGGCCGCTGCCTTCGCCTATTTAGGCAAGAAAGTCATCCAGATCGGCTGTGACCCTAAGGCCGATTCGACGTTCAACCTGCTCGGCGGCATCCCGTCCAGCCGGTCATGAATTATCTGCGGGAACACGACGAAGATCCAGAATCCATCGAGGATATTTCCCGCATCGGCTATGGCGGTGTCCTCTGTATCGAAACGGGCGGTCCTACGCCGGGCCTGGCTGTGCCGGCCGGGGCATTATCGCCACTTTTTCTCTGTTGGAAGATTTAGGCCTCTTTGAAAAATATGAGCCCGACGTCGTCCTGTACGATGTCCTGGGCGACGTCGTCTGCGGCGGCTTTGCAGCGCCTATCCGCGAAGGCTATGCGGAACAGGTCCTCATCGTCACATCGGGCGAAAAAATGGCTCTCTACGCAGCCAATAACATCAATACGGCTGTGGCCAATTTTGCCGACCGCAGCTATGCCAAAGTCCGGGGCATCCTCCTCAACCGCCGCAACGTCCCCGACGAAGAAGCGAAGGTCCGGGCCTTTGCCGAAAAGGCTCACCTTTCCATCGTCGGCGACATTCCCCGCAGCGACGACATCAACCGCTATGAAGATCTGGGCCAGACCGTCATCGAAGGCGATCCGGACCTGCCTATCAGCCATATCTTCCTCGATTTGGCGCAAAAATTATTACAAGACAAGGAATGATTATGACAGAACGAAAACCTTATGCTATCACCGTGCAGGACCTGGTGGCGCGCGGTCGCGACGATATCCCGGCTGAACTCGTCACGTCGACGCACCTCATCTATAATTCTCCGGCTGCCCTGGCCTTCAACTCGCCTGGGGCCCAGGCTTCGGCGTCAAACGGGCAGGCCTGTCCATTCCCGGATCGGTCATGCTCCTGGTTGGACCGGGCTGCTGTGGCCGCAATACGACGATCCTCAGCGAAATGGGCGGGTACAGCGACCGTTTCTTCTTCTATATCATGGATGAAACGGACATCGTCACGGGCCGCCATCTGAAGAAAATCCCCCAGGCCGTCTGTGAAGTCGTCGACAGCCTGGCTGAAAAGCGTCAGTCGTCATGATCTGCATGACCTGTGTCGACGCCCTGCTGGGGACCGATATGGAACGGGTCTGCCGCAAAGCCGAAAAGGAAGCGGGCCTGCCCGTCGTGCCCTGCTACATGTACGCTCTGACCCGGGAAGGCCGCAAGCCGCCGATGGTCGACGTCCGCCGGGCCATTTATTCGCTGCTGGAAAAACAGCCGCGCCACCGCCGGACAGTCAATCTCCTGGGCTATTTCGCGCCCTTGCAGGACGACTGCGAGTTGTACGACATCCTGAGAGGCGTCGGCTTTAATCAGATCAATGAGATTTCCCGCTGTCCCGACTTTGCCGCCTATAAGGCCATGTCCCAGGCCAACGTCAACATCATCCTCAACCCGGAAGCGCGCCTGGCTGCCCAGGATATGGAAAAACGCCTGGGTATTCCCAGCATCGAACTGACCCGTCTCTACCAGTCGCCCAGATCCACAAACAGTATCAGGCCCTGGCTCAGGTACTGGGGACGACCATCGATGACAGTGCCTGGCATGAACGGGCCCAGGCCGTCGTTCGGGCTGTGCGGGAAAAATACAGCGGCACGACCGTGGCCATCGGCGAGATGCAGAACGCAACGCCTTTGAAATGGCCCTGGCCCTGACCCGCTACGGTTTCGTCATCCGCGAAATCTACGCCAACTTGGGACCGGACGATTTCGTCTACCTGCGCCACCTGGCCCAGCTGAGCCCGGATACGCAGGTATACTCCAATTTGTCGCCGTCTATGCTCTATTACCGGGGACAGGACCATCCTGTCGACGTCACCATCGGCAAGGATGCCGCATATTATCATGAACAGGCCGCCCATCTCTCGTGGGATGAAGATATCCAGCCCTTCGGTTATGCCGGAGTCATTTCGCTGTTACAGCGGCTGGAGCAGGCCTTGTTGGAAAGGAAACATCCATGAAAGGTTTATGGAAATATATTTCACCCTTTGCACCGGACGACTCCGGCGCGGCGGCCGTCCTCTACGGACTGAACGGCATCGTCGTCATCTGCGATGCCGGCGGCTGTGCCGGCAACATCTGCGGTTTCGATGAACCGCGCTGGTTCAGTGGGAAAAAGAGTGCCGTCTTCAGTGCCGGCCTGCGCGATATGGACGCCATCCTCGGCCGCGACGACCGCCTGGTCGATAAACTCTGCCAGGCTGCCGAAACGATTGATGCCGACTTTGCCGCTATCGTCGGGACGCCGGTCCCGTCGGTCATCGGCACGGACTATAAGGCCTTGAAGCACATGCTGAAAAGAAGCTGTCCATCCCAGTCGTCACAGTCGATACGACGGGCATGGATTACTACGACAAGGGCATCGAAAAGGCCTACGACGCCTTATTCCCGGTCCTGGCCGACCCGTCGCAGCAGGCCGAAGCCGATACAGTCGGCGTCCTCGGCGCCGTTCCCCTGGAACTGATGCACCCTGGCGATATCGAATGGATCAGCCAGTCCCTGGTCGAAGACGGCTGGCAGCAGATTCTCTTGTTCGATGAAATCGACGATTACCGCAAGGCCGGCAAGGCCTCCCTCAATCTGGTCCTCTCACCGGCCGGCCTGAAGGCCGCTCAATATCTGCAGAAGACCTTCGGGACACCTTATGAGCTCCATTACTTCGGCCTCGATGCCGTCGTCGATTTTGACGACAACCTCTTTTCTGGCAAGAACGTCCTCATCATCCATCAGGCTGTCGCTGCCTCGGCTATGGCCGCCATGGCCGAAGAAGCCGGTGCCGCTTTACGTGACGACGGCTTCGTGGTTCATGGGGCTCCCTGAGCCGCAGGGGACGGACTGTGTCCGGCTCCGTGAAGAAGATGACCTGCGCCGCCTGGCCGACAACGACCAGTTCGACATCATCCTCGGCGATGCCTATTTCCGCCGGGCCCTGCCGAACTTCCACGGCCAATACGTCGATTTCCCGCATTTCGCCGTGTCCGGGAGGGGATAAGATGCATACGGAACGGATTTGTGTCTTTGGCATCGTCCAGGCGTCGGCTTTCGGCCTTTGTCAGCCGCATTGCAGCGGCTCATGCCATTCACGGGACGGTCTGCAATAAGGGCTCTTATGTGGAAATCCTGGCCCAAGGTTCCCCGGCGGCGCTGATGGCCTTCCACGATGATTTGGAAGGCAAGGCGCCTGAACGGTCGGCTATCCTGAAAGTCGTCACGACGACGGAAGACCGGCCGCCGTACGAGGATTTTCCATCGTCGAGAGCGCCAGGGAAAAAGGCGATATCTTCGTGTCGCCGGACATTGCCATCTGCGATGCCTGCAAAGCGGAGCTCTTCGATAAGACCAACCGCCGCTATCTCCACCCCTTCATCAACTGCACGGCCTGTGGCCCGCGGCTGACCATCCTCGATGCCATGCCTTACGACCGCGAACGGACGAGTATGGGCGAGTTCCCCATGTGTCCCCAGTGCGAATATGAATATACCCACGCCGAAACGCGGCGTTACGATGCCCAGCCGGTCTGCTGTAACGACTGCGGTCCGGAAGTCTATCTCCTGGACCGGCCCGAACGGCGCCGTCAGGCCATCATTGCGGCCAGACAGGCGATTATTGATGGAAAAATCATCGCCGTCAAGGGCATCGGCGGCTTCCACCTCTGCTGTGATGCCGGCAATGAACAGGCTGTCCAGACCCTGCGTCAGCGCAAGCGGCGGCCTGTTAAGCCTTTGCCGTCATGATGAAGGACCTCGACGCCGTGCGCCGGCAGTGCATCATTCCCGACGGGGCGGAAAACGTCCTCGACGGTCATCAGAAGCCGATTATCTTACTGCCCAAGAAAAGCAGTCAGACCCTGGCGCCGTCCATTGCGCCGGGCAATCCGTCTGTCGGCGTCATGCTGCCCTATACGCCGCTCCATCTGCTGCTCTTTACTTATGACGACGGCCTCGCCGTACCGGATGCACTGGTCATGACCAGCGCCAATGAGTCCGGCGCGCCTATCTGTCACGATGACGATGAAGCGCGGCAGGAACTGTCCGGCCTCTGCGACCTCATCCTGAGCCACAACCGCCGCATCCGCCTGCGGGCCGATGATTCGGTCATGGACTGGTATGACGGCAAGCCCTATATGATACGCCGCTCCCGGGGCTATGCGCCGCTGCTTTCTTCTATGGAAAGGGAAGCGGCAAGGATGTCCTGGCTATAGGTGGGGAATTGAAGAACTGTTTCTGCATCGGCCGCAATCACCTGTTCTATCCTTCGCCGTACATCGGCGACATGGCCGATATACGGACTGTCGAAGCCCTGCGCCAGTCCATCCGGCGCATGACGACGCTCCTTGAAGCCAAGCCGTCTGTCGTCGCCTGCGACCTGCACCCGCGCTATAACACGACGGCCGTAGCCCATGAACTGGGCCTTCCCGTCGTCGCCGTCCAGCATCACTATGCCCATATCCTGTCCTGCATGGCTGAAAACGACTGGGAAGAACCGGTCATCGGCATCGCCTTTGACGGTACCGGCTACGGGACAGACGGGACGATTTGGGGCGGCGAAGTCCTGGTCAGTGACGTCCATGGCTTTCAGCGGTCTGCGTCGATCCAGCCTTTCTGGCAGCGCGGCGGCGACGCATCGGCCCGCGAGGCTGGCGCATTGCCGTCAGCCTCATCGACAGCTTGCAGAAAGACCGGAGCCAGGCGGCGTCCATGATCGAAGCCCTGCAACTTGCAGTGAAGCCGAACGGCAGGCCCAGTTCTTCCTGCTGACCAGCAGATCAACAGCGTCTTGTCGACCAGTGCCGGCCGCCTCTTCGACGGTATCAGCGCTATCTTGGGGATTTGCCGGGCTTCGACCTTTGAAGGCCAGGCGTCGATGGCCCTCCAGTTTGCCGCTGAGGCTGGGAAAAAGACCATCCCGCACCGGATGTGACGCCCATGGCGCCCATCCATGGACAAGACCGGCTGCTCCTGCCGACGGGCGTCCTGGTCCGGCAGGTCCTGGAAGGCCGCCTGGCCGGAGAAGCGGTCGGCTGCCTGGCTTATGCATTTCATCAGGGCCTGGCTGCATGATTGCCGGGGCCTGCCTGGCCGTGCAGGAAGAAACGGGACTGCACGCCGTGGCCCTGAGCGGCGGCGTCTTCCAGAACCGCCTGCTCCTGCGCCTTTGCGACCAGACCCTGCAGCACCTGCTTCACCGTCCTCAAGCACAGCACGGTCCCGCCCAACGACGGCGGCATCGCCTTAGGACAGGCCGTTTACGCCGCGTATACGTAGGGGACGCAGTTCGTAGGGGCGCCCACGTGGGGCGCCCGTCTGGAACGATGGTGATGACGTTATGCATGTATTTGTAGGGCCGCAGGCCGCAGGCCGCAGTTCGCAAGGCTCCCCTAATAGGGGAGCTGGCCGCCGAAGGCGGTCTGAGAGGTTGCCCGTTGTTCGATGAACGAAATTAATTGGTTATACATAAAGGAGGAATTATCATGTGTGTAGGGTTACCGGCACGTGTTATGAAAATACAGAATGGAATGGCTCTCGTCGATGCTTCCGGTGCTAAACGGGAAGTATCGGCAGCTCTTATCGACGAACTCGATCCTGGTGATTACGTCATGGTCCACGCCGGCATGCTATCGCCAAGATTACCGATAATGATGCCGACGAAACAGACGATATCCTGGAGGACCTGAACTGATGGCAGAAGCAAAGAAGCGGACGGCCCTGGATATTATCCGCAGTTATGACGGGCCGAAAATCCGCATTATGGAAGTCTGCGGGACCCATACGCATGAAATCTTCCGCCAGGGCATCCGCCAGATCCTGCCGCCCCAGGTCGACGTCATCTCCGGGCCGGGCTGCCCGGTCTGCGTCACGCCTGTCGGTTATATTGACCAGGCCATCTGGCTGGCCCTGGAAAAAGGCGTTACGATCTGCACCTTTGGAGACCTCGTGCGCGTACCGGGCAGTACGATGAGCCTGGCCGATGCCCGCAGTCAGGGCGGTCATGTGGAAATCGTCTATTCGCCTTTCGATGCCTATGATTATGCCAAGCGCATCCGGACGAAGACGTCGTCTTCCTGTCTGTCGGCTTTGAAACGACGACACCGCCGTCGTGCCTGGCCGTCAGGCAGGCCGTCGCCGACGGGATGACGAATTTTTCCCTGCTCACGGCTAACAAGACCATGCCCATGGCCTATGAAGCATGAAGGACAGCGCCGACGCCTTCCTCTATCCCGGCCACGTCGACGCCGTCATGGGGACCCGCTCTGGCGAAGCATGCTGAAAGAAGGCGTATCCGGCGTCGTCGCCGGCTTTACGGCCAAAGAACTGCTCACGGCCTTTGCCGTCATCCTGGTCAAGTTCCCTCAGGGAAAGCCCTTCTTCAAGAACTGCTATCCCCGTGTCGTCAAGGATGAAGGCAGCCCGGCCGCCCAGGCCTGATAAAAGAAGTCATGGAACCGTGCGATTCGGAATGGCGCGGCTTAGGCGTCATCCCCCAGTCGGGCCTGCAGCTGCGCCCCGCCTTTGCAGTCTGTGACGCCCGCAAGAAATACAACGTACCGGCTATGGAAGGGCGCGCCAATCCGGCCTGCCGCTGCGGCGATATCCTGCAGGGGAAATGCACGCCGCCCCAGTGCCCGCTCTTTGGCAAGGTCTGCACGCCGGAACATCCCGTAGGGGCCTGCATGGTTTCCCACGAAGGGGCCTGCTCGGCTTATTATTTATATGGAGGCAATTTACATGAGTGATGTCATTACCTTAGCCCACGGCGCCGGCGGCAAACAGACTGCCGAACTCATCGACCGTGTCTTTAAAGCTCATTTTTCCAATCCCCAGTTCACCGGTGACGACGCCGCTGTCCTGCCCATCGGCGGGACTAACCTGGCTTTTACGACAGACGGCTTCATCGTGTCGCCGCCGGAATTTCCTGGCGGCAATATCGGCAAACTGAGTATCTGCGGGACCGTCAACGACCTGTCCTGCATGGGTGCCAAGCCCTTATATCTGTCGTGTGCCTTCGTCATCGAAGAAGGCTTCCCCCTGGCCAAAGTCGAAGAATATGCGGCAGCCATGGCCAAGACGGCTGCGGAAGCCGGTGTGCGCATCGTCGCCGGCGATACGAAAGTAGCCGGGAAAGGCCAGGTCGACCACCTGTTCATTACGACGACGGGTATCGGTCAAATCGTAGACGGCGTCCATACGTCGGGGACCCTGGCCCAGCCCGGTGACGCTGTCATCGTCAGCGGCGACGTCGGCCGCCATGGCTGCACGATTCTCCTGGCCCGCAACCAGTTCGGCATCGATGCCGATGTGACCAGCGACTGCGCGCCTTTATGGGGGACTGTCGAAGCCATGCTGGATACGACCAAGGACATCCACGTCATCCGCGATGCAACCCGCGGCGGCGTCGGTACGGTCCTTTATGAAATCGCCGGCCAGAGCCACGTCGGCATCCACTTGGACAGCCAGGCCATCCCGGTCGACCCGGCCGTCCGCGGCGTCTGCGGCATGCTCGGCCTGGAACCGCTCTATCTGGCCTGCGAAGGCCGGCTGGTCATCTTTGCACCCAAAGCCGTAGCCGGCGATATCGTCGCCACCCTGCGTCAGGGCAAATATTCGAAAGACGCGGCCATCATCGGCGAAGTTACAGCCGACCAGCCCGGCCGGGTCATCATGCGTACGGAAATCGGCGCGGAAACGCTGCTGCCGCCGCCAGGCGGTGAATTACTGCCGCGCATCTGCTAAGGAGGAGGGCGAGCATGATTTACGAAAATGAAATCCATCCACTCAGGTGCCGCAGTATCATGTCACGCCAGACGGCGCCGAAGTCGCCATCAGCCAGGCGTCGTTCCCCAAACCCTTCCACATCGGCCTGCAGTATGCTTCGCCAGCCCGGGGCCATTGGACCATTGCCCATTCGCCCATGCTCATCCCTGGCTGCCACGAAGTCTACGTCTGCTGTGCTGTTGCCTTCACGGCGTCGTCTTGTCGGCTGATGAAGTCCCGGACGGGGCTGGCCGCTTCTCTATGGTTACCTTGACGAACGAGAACCTCATCAAAGGCAATCTGGAAGAAATGATGATCGACGGCATTTCCCATATCATCGACGATATGCCCGAGCGGCCGAAATGCGTCGAAGGCTTTACCAGCTGTATGCAGCATTTCCTGCACATCGATCTGCGCGTCGTCTACGATACGCTGCGCCAGAAATATCCCGACATCGATTTCATCGACGGCTATATGATTCCGACCCTGCAGCGGCGCTTTACGCCGGACATCCTCGGCCGGCGCCAGCTCGTGCGGGCCGTCCAGCCCCTGCCGAAACAGAAGGCCGTCAACTATGTCGTCAATTACTATCCCGTCGACGAAGATAATGAATTGACAGCCATGCTCCGCCAGGGAGGCTATGCTATCCACGATTTCGCCGCCTGCCAGACCTATGAAGAATATAAGGCCATGGGTGAATCGGTGGCCAACATTTACTTCTTGGAAAATGCCGGTCCAGCGGCCAAGGATATGGAAAAAAGGCTGAATCAACAGGCCCTGTACCTGCCCTATGCCTATGAGTACGGCCGGATGCGCCGCAATCTGCAAAAGGCGGCAGATGCCCTGGGACTGACCATGCCCGATTGCGATGCCTATGAACAGGCCATCGAAAAAAAGCCCAAACTGCGGGAACAAGTCGCGACACGCACATCGCCATCGACTATACGGCGACGCCGCGGCCCTGGAACTGGCTGCGTTCCTCTTGAACCGCGCTTCAACGTTTACGCAGTCTATCTCGATGCTATTTCGCCAGATGAAAAAGAAACGTTCCAGTTCCTGCAGGAACAGTATCCGGACCTGTCCCTGCGTTCGACGATGCATTTCAAGCGCCGTCTCCTGCCGCGCGACGACAGTAAGAAGTACGGAAAAGTCCTGGCCATCGGCCAGATGGCGGCCTATTTCACGGATACGAAGTATTTCGTCAACCTCATTGAAAACAGCGGCTTCTATGGCTATACGGGCCTATTGAAGATTTTAGATTTGATCGGCCAGGCCAATGCCGCCGAAAATCCCAAGATGAGGGATATCATTCAAATAAAAGCATGGGGGTGTCATGGTTGAAACAAGCACAACGCGTCTTATCGACGTATGCCGTCGACATGTTCGGCATTGCGTCGTCGCTCTTTGAATTAGGCGGCCTCATCGTCATGCACGATGCGTCAGGCTGCAATTCGACATACGACACGCACGATGAACCGCGGTGGTACGATACGCCGAGCATGGTCTATATTTCGGGTCTTAATGAAATCGATACCATCCAGGGCAATGACCAGCGCCTCATCGATAATATCGCCGAAGCCGTAGAAGCGGCCCATCCCCGCTTCGTCGCCATCGGCGGCAGTCCCATGCCCAATGCCATCGGCACGGACTTCAAGGCCATCGAACGCCTGGTAGCGGCCCGGACGGGCCTGCCGACGCTGGGTTTCCGGACCGACGGCATCCATAGTTACCTGCCCGGTGCCGGCGGCGCCTATGTCTGGCTGGCCAAGACCTTTTTGAAGGCGCCTCATCGTAAGCCGCAGAAACCGGCGAAACGGGTCAATCTCCTGGGCCTGACGCCGCTGGATTTTTCTGTCGTCGGCAATGCGACGACGCTCAAGCAAATCGTCACCGATGCCGGCTTTACCCTGCAGAGCTCGTGGTCCATGGGCGATACCCTGGACACGTTGGCCGAAGCGGCCAATGCCGACGTCAATGTCGTCCTGTCGTCGACGGCTTTCTACCTGGCCCAGTACATGCGCGACACCTATGGCATCCCTTATGTCGTCGGCATCCCTATGGGTGAAAAGGGGACGGCTGATTGGCTGGAAGCCTTGCGGAACTGTGATTCGTCGTATCTCACAGGCTTTACGGGACAGGAAAAGTACATCAAAGCCCAGTACGCCCTGGCCGACCTCAATGCCTGGAAGACGGAACAGGCTTATGATGATACGCCATGCGATGTCCTGGTCATCGGCGAACCGGTCTACCTCTTGTCGATGAAGGCTATGCTCCAGCAGGAAATGGGCATTTCGACGTCCGCCTGCTCTGCCCCCTTGCCGATGCGCCGCGGTGGCTCTTGAAGGACATGGAAGTTGCCAGTGTCGAAGATGTCATCCGTCAGGAATGCCGCAAAGCCCGCCGGGTCATTGCCGATCCGATTTATGCCCGGCTGCTGCCGGATGAAAAAGAAAAATTCATTTCCATGCCCCATGAAGCCTATTCGGGCCGTCATTACCACGCGATATGCCCATCTTCGTCGGTCCGTCCTTTGCGGCATGGCTGAAAAATAAATTGACTTGAGGAGGAAGTCTTATGAGAAAATTTGCAATTTATGGGAAAGGCGGCATCGGCAAGTCGACGACGACAGCCAATCTTTCGGCCGCCCTGTCCATGATGGGGAAAAAAGTCGTCCAAGTCGGCTGTGACCCTAAGGCCGATTCGACGCTGAACCTCCTGCACGGCCATCCCGTCACGCCGGTCATGGACTACTACCGGGAACATACAGAAGGACCGGATTTCGACCATATCGGCCGGGAAGCTTCGGCGGCGTCTTCTGCATCGAAACGGGCGGCCCTACGCCGGGCCTGGGCTGTGCCGGTCGGGGCATCATCGCCACTTTCGACCTCATGGACGAACAGGAAGTCTTCCAGAAGCTCCAGCCTGACGTCGTCTTATATGACGTCCTGGGCGACGTCGTCTGCGGCGGCTTCTCTGCGCCCATCCGCGATGGCTATGCCGATGAAATCTTCATCGTCACGTCCGGCGAAAAGATGGCCCTCTACGCAGCGGCCAATATCATCAAGGCCGTCGAAAACTTCAAGAGCCGCGGCTATGCCCAGGTCAAGGGCATCATCCTCAACCGGCGCAATGTCGACGATGAATACGAACTGGTCAAGGCCTTTGCCGATGAACACGGCCTGCCCATCGTAGCCGATATTCCCAGGAGCAAGGAAATCCAGTATTATGAAAATAAAGCATGACCGTCGTCGAAGGCGACCCGGACCTGCCGGTCAGCCAGATTTATCGGGAGTTAGCTCAAAAGCTGCTCCAGGCTTAGGAAAGGAGCGATACTATGGGGATGAATGATACGCCGTCAGGCGAACGGGTCCATATCGGCTTCTTTGGCCGACGCAACGCCGGCAAATCGAGCATCGTCAACGCCGTGACCGGCCAGGACCTGTCCATCGTGTCGGCGACGAAAGGGACGACGACGGACCGGTCTATAAAGCCATGGAACTCCTGCCTTAGGGCCGGTCGTCATCATCGATACGCCAGCTTCGACGACGTCGGCGCCTGGGTGAAGAACGGGTGCGGCGGACGAAACAGGTCCTCAACAAGACGGATATAGCCGTCGTCATCATCGACGCTGCCGAGGGGCGGACGCCGGCAGATGACGAAGTCCTGAATCTCATCCGGGAAAAGAATCTGCCTATCTCTCGTCTATAATAAGGCCGATCTGCTGGAGCGGCCCGGACAGGCGCAGGACCATGAAATCTACGTCAGTGCCCTGAAAGGAGAGGGCATCCATGAACTGAAGGAACGCCTGGCCCGCCTGAAGCCCGTTGAGACAGCCGCGCCCATCGTCAGCGACCTCATCCAGGGCGGCGATTTCGTCATCCTCGTCGTCCCCATCGACACGGCCGCGCCGAAAGGGCGCCTCATCCTGCCCCAGCAGCAGACAATCCGTGAAATCATCGACAATGATAGCGCCGCCATCGTCGTCAAGGAATATGAACTGCGCCATACCTTGGACTGCCTGGGCCAGAAACCGGCCTTGGTCATTACGGACAGCCAGGTCTTTGCCAAAGTCTCGGCCGACACGCCGCTGGATGTGCGCCTGACGTCGTTCTCCATCCTCATGGCCCGGCACAAGGGCCTGCTGGAAACGGCCGTCCGCGGCGTCACGGCCATCGAAAAACTGCACGACGGCGATACGGTCCTCATTGCTGAAGGCTGTACGCACCACCGCCAATGCGACGACATCGGCACGGTCAAGATTCCCCGCTGGCTGCGCAACTACACGCAGAAGGATATCCGCATCGAAACCGCCAGCGGCCGCGATTTCCCCGACGATTTATCGGGCTATGCCCTGGTCATCCACTGCGGCGGCTGTATGCTCAACGGGCGGGAAGTCCAGTACCGCATGAAATGCGCTGCCGACCAGCAGGTGCCGATTACCAATACGGCATCGCCATCGCCTATATGCAGGGCATCTTGAAACGCAGCCTCAGCGTCTTCCCGTACTTGCAGTCGCTGGTGTAAAATAGTTTGTAGTTTGTAGGAATTGTAGGGGCGACCACGTGCCTTTTCAGTCCGTCAGGTCATGACTGTAAGGAATGGCAAGACGGTTGCTGAAATGGACCGCCGTAGAGGGGCGCCCGCTTTGGAGGGATTCGGATGGAACACACGCGCATCGAACGCGATGTACTAGGTGAAGTGGAATTGCCGGAAAATGCGATGTACGGTATCAACACGGCCAGGGCTTTGGAAAATTTCCCCTTAAGCCACAAGCGGACGGCTATGCCGCTCATCTATGCCATGGTGACGGTCAAGAAGGCCGCCGCCCTGACCTACGCCCGCCTGGGTGTGCGCGAAGACGGGATTTACCAGGCCATTGCCGCTGCCTGTGACGCCATCCTGGCCGGTCAGTACGACGACGCTTTTGTGACCGAGGCCCTGCAGGGCGGCGCCGGTACGTCGACGAACATGAACGTCAACGAAGTCATCGCCAATGCCGCCTTAGTCATATTGGGGAAAAAGCCGGGCCAATACGACGTCATCCATCCATTGGACGACGTCAACCGCGGCCAGTCGACGAACGACGTCTATCCGACGGCCCTGCGCATTGCCGCCATCCGCCAGCTGCGGGAGCTGAGCAAGGCCTGTGCCGACTTGCAGGAAGCCTTCCAGCACAAAGAACAGGCCTATGAGAAGACATATAAACTGGGCCGGACAGAGCTCATGGATGCCGTCCCCATGACGGCAGGCGAAGAGTTCGGCGCCTATGCCCAGGCCCTGTCCCGTGACCGCTGGCGCCTCTATAAAATCGAGGAACGCCTGCGCATGGTCAACCTCGGCGGCACGGCTATCGGCACGGCCGATACGGCGTCGCGGCAGTACCGCTACGAAGTCATCGAACAGCTGCGCCAGCTGACGGGCATCGGCCTGGCCGCGGCAGAATATCCCGTCGACCTGACCCAGAACAACGACGTCTTCGTCGAAGTGTCGGGCCTGCTCAAGGCCTTGGCCGTCAATCTCATGAAAATCGCCAACGACTTGCGCCTCATGAATTCCGGCCTCATGGCGGCATCGGCGAAATCCGCCTGCCTGCCCGTCAGCAGGGCAGTTCCATCATGCCGGGCAAGGTCAATCCGGTCATCCCGGAAATGGTCATGCAGTGCGCCATGAAAGTCATGGCTGACGACAGCGCCATCGCCATGGCCGCCGCTCACGGCGAATTTGAACTCAATGCCTTTGAACCGCTCATCGCCGACTGCCTGCTGGAAAGCCTGCGGCTCCTCATCCGGTCAGTGCGCATCTTCCAGACGGCCTGTGTCGAAGGCCTGGAAGTCCGGGAAGACTCGTGCCGGCAGCACCTCCAGGCTTCGGCTGCCTTTGGCGCAGCCTATATCGGGGCCCTGGGATATGATACGGTGAGCCGCATCATCAAAGACCATGAACCGGACGAAGCCCATCGTATCTTAGAGGCTATGGTGAAAAAATAATCCTTTACGTGAAAGAGGCGTGTCATGTCGAACTTATCGTTGAAACTCGAACAGAAAGTGAAAATATTGCAGGTCCAGCGCCTGACAATCCAGATGCTGGCCCTCCACGCCCAGAATCTGGCCGATTTTTTGCAGGAACAGGTGACGGATAATCCCTTGCTGGATATCCGCTATCACGATGTCCGGCGGCCGGCGATAAGGCGATAAGGCCATCGACAATCTCCGCAGCCGCAGTGATTCCCTGGAAGCCCGGCTCATGGCCCAGCTCCGCGTCCAGTCCCTGCCCAGGCCGCAGCTGATGGCGGCAGGCCTGGTCATCGGCTCCCTCGATGATAAGGCTTTTTCCAGGGCGACCTGGCTTCCCTGGGCACGGCTTATCATCTCACTCCAGGAGACGAATGAAAAAGGGCTGGAACTCGTTCCACGTCCTTGACCCGCCGGGCATTTGCCGCCAGGGATCTGCGCGAAGCCTGCTCATCCAGACCCGGCGCAGCCGCAAGGCCCCTGCCAAGACGGAAGCCTGCTGGCGCAGCATTATGAAGACTTCCTCCAGGGGAAATGCAGAAATCCAGGCCTCCCTGGCCCTGTCTGAAGCGGGCCTGCAGGCTATCCGCGATTTCCTCAAGACCCTGTCCCTCCAGCCGGCCGGCCAGATTACCCAGGAAGAAGTCTATATCCGGCCGGACGTGGAGATTTATTGCGACGAGAAAGGCCAGCTGGCCCTGCGCTCGTTGGAAGAGATACCGGATGTCTATTTCCGCGATGACTTGTATGACCAGTACGCCGCCCAGGGCGACAAGGAGACCCTGGCCTATATCCGCAAAGCCCGCCGTGATTTCAATGACCTGGCCTCGGCCCTGGCCTATCGCCATCATTCCATCGAACAAGTCGTGACCTGCCTGATGAGCCACCAGAAAGACTATTTCTTATACCATAAGCCTTGCAGCCCTTGCGGCAGAAGGACATCGCCGAGGAGACGAAACTCAGCACGGCTACGGTCAGCCGCGTCTGCCACCACCGCTACGTCCTCTTTGAAGGCCAGGTATATCCACTGCAGTCCTTTTTGGCTACGGCCTATGCCGTCGATAAAGAAGATGGGGCCAGCGTATCCGATAAAGCTATCATGCGGAAAATTGCGGATCTCGTCGAAGGCGAAGATAAGGACCACCCCTATTCGGACCAGGACCTGGCCGAATATTTTGCCTCCGCCCAGATTTCCGTAGCCCGACGGACGGTGACCAAGTTCCGGCAAAAATTGAACATCCCCAACAGCCGCATCCGGCGCCGCTGGAGGCCGTAAAGGCTAAGGCCTCATCTTATTGAAAATCGTCTGCCGCGATACGTTGAGCAATTTGGCTATATCCTTCTGGCTATAGCCTTTTTCTTGCAGTTCTTCAATGAGAATCTGCTGGATCGTCTTTTCCAGACTCTTCATGTTCAGCTGGAGGGACGCCGTATCCAGCAGGGCGTTCTTTTGGGCCTCGTCCGGGATATCGAATAAGGTATCGTAGTCATCGTCCAGAGTATCGCCAAAAATATAATAGCGCAAGGCGACGCTGTGCAGCTCGCGGATATTGCCCCACCAGTCATGCTGGATGAGAGCTTTTTTTAATGACGCCTTGAGGGGCTGCCGGCGATGGGTGAAATTTTCCAGGAAGTAAGCAAAGAGGTAGAGGATGTCGTCAGGCCGTTCGTTCAGCGGCGGCAGGCTCAGGCGCAGGGTGTTGATGCGGAAGAACAGGTCGCGCCGGAAGCTGCCGGCCTGGACGGCGGCGATGATGTCGGCATTGCTGGCCGAGATGATGCGGATATCCAGGGGGATGACGTAGTCCGAACCGAGGCGCATGACCTGCTTCGTTTCCAGGACGCGCAGGAGCTTCGACTGGATGCTCGGCGCCATGCTGTTGATTTCATCGAGGAATATCGTCCCGTTGTGGGCCATTTCAAAGAGGCCGGCCTTGCCTTCTTTGCGGCTCCCGTAAAGGACCCGCCGACATAGCCGAAGAGTTCGCTTTCCAGGAGGTCTGTCGGCAGGGCGGCGCAGTTGATGGCCACGAAAGGACCGTGACGGCGGTCGCTGGCATTGTGGATGCTCTGGGCAAAGAGTTCCTTCCCCGTGCCGCTCTCGCCCTGGATGAGGATGGGCGCGCTGTACCGGGCCATGACTTCGGCCTGGCGGATGACGTGCTTCATGCCTTCGTCGACGGTCTTGATGTCCTCGAATGGTGCGTTGCCGTCAGCCCCGTCTTGGAGAGTTTATAGCGGATATTCTTTTCCAGGCGCTGCAGTTCCGTCACGTCGCGGATAGTCAGGATGTATTGGGACCTACTGTCCATGAGGAAAAAGTCAGAATTGGCGATGAGCGTATACGGCGGCCGCTGGAGAATCGTCTCGTGGAAAGATGGGCTCGACCCTTCGGTCCAGTCGGGAAAGATGTCGCGCATGTTCTTCGTCGTCACCGGAATCCCCAGGAAGGACGCAGCCCGTTCATTGATGTGGGAAATGGCGCCGCCCTTGGCATAGAGGATGATGCCGTCTGTGACGTGGGATAAGATGGACGACATCATGGACAGCTGCTTATTGTCCTTCCTTTGAAAGACCAGGAGCTCCTGGGCGTAGAGCAGGACGGAGAGCATCGTCGATTCGCTGGGCCTGATGGAATAAATCGGCATGGGACTGGGATAGGCAATCTGGGGCAGCAGGGGACAGCCGACGATGGCCGTATCCGGCGTGACCGGAAGCTGACGGACCGTGCTAACAGCTCTAAGTGCGTCTTGTCCAGGCTGTAGCGGGGATAGAAGACGATTTTTTTGCGAAGCTCTTCCGGACAGGCCTCTTTGTTGAACATGAAGTTCTCATTGAGCAGCAAGTGGATCTGTTTGTATTTCGGGGCAATAGAGCGCAGTGTATATAAGGCGTCGTTGGTCGAACTGAACAGGCAGAGGATCGGCACGTTGTCGATGGCCTTGGTCAGTATCTGGTGGGAACCGCTGTTGGTGATGATGACTTTGGCGCCCTGGCGTATCAGGCTGCGGGCCTGGTCGATGAGATGGGGGAAGTCGATGATCGTGACTGTCGTCGTGATGTCATGGGCTTCCAGTTTATCTTTATAAATGTGCAGTATCGTATAGACAGACTGCTGCATCAGCTCGTCAGCAATCAAAAAAGCGATGGTATCCATTTTCTTTCCTCCTCATTTCCTCTCTCCATCATAAAGAAATACGGAATAAATGTAAAGAAGGTAAAGGAAATTTTTACTTTAACTGAGCTATCGTCGAAGGCCCTCTTCGGGGAAATGGCTTATATATCTCATGGAATGAATTGGCATGGATATTACATATAGATTAGTGAATAGATAATGAACCGATCGAACGATGGAGGAGGTATGGAGTATGAAAAAGTTATTGACCGGTGATGAAGCCATCGCCAGAGGCTTGTATGAAGCCGGCGTGTCCTTTGCTTCGGCTTATCCGGGAACACCGAGTACGGAAATTTTGGAAAATGTCGCGAAATATGATGATATGTATGCTGAATGGGCACCGAATGAAAAAGTGGCCATGGAAGCGGCCATCGGCGCCTCTATGTCCGGTGTCCGCTCTTTTGCAGCCATGAAGATGGTCGGCGTCAACGTCGCGGCGGATCCGCTGCTCACCTTTGCTTATTTAGGCATCAACGGCGGCTTTGCCTTCGTTTCGGCTGACGACCCAGGATGCATTCATCCCAGAATGAACAGGATAACCGCAATTATGCCAAGTTTGCCAAAATCGCCATGTTCGAGCCGTCGGATTCGCAGGAATGTATCGACATGACCAAAGAAGCCTATAAAGTCAGCGAAACCTATGGCGTCCCGGTCATGATACGCATGACGACCCGCGTCTGCCATTCCAAGAGTCTCGTCGAAGAACAGGATCGCCAGGAAGTGCCGCCCGTCCTCTATCAGAAACAGCGGGAAAAAATGGATGCCGTACCAGCCATTTCCAAGAAACGCCGCTATGTCGTCGAAGAACGGGAAGAAAAATTGAAGGGTTATTCCGAAATCTGTCCCTTCAACGAAGTAGAGATGCATGATACGAAAATCGGTATCGTCGCCGCCGGGGCAGCCTATATGTATGCCAAAGAAGTCTTGGGCGACCAGGCATCGTACCTGAAGCTGGGCTTCACCTATCCCCTGCCGATGCAGAAAATCAGAGCCTTTGCCGATAAGGTCGACGAACTCTACGTCATCGAAGAACTGGATCCCTTCATGGAAGACAGATACGCCAGGCCGGGATTCCCTGCCACGGCAAGGATGTCATCCCCAAGATCGATGAGCTGAACCCCAATATCGTATCGGCCGGCGTCCTCAAGAAACAGCAGCACGGCGTGGACGTCCCCGATTCCTGTTTCGTTCCCAGACCGCCTGCTCTCTGTGCCGGCTGTCCGCATCGCGGTTTCTTCTATGAACTGGGCAAGCGGAAAGATACAGTCATGATCGGCGACATCGGCTGCTATGCCTTAGGCGGGTCGGCGCCGCTCAACGCCAAGGACCTGGCCGTCTGTATGGGCAGTGCTTTCTCCGTTGCTCACGGCTTCAGCCATGGCCTTCAGCTCAGTGATCAGAAGAAGCGGGTTGTCGCCTGCATGGGCGATTCGACGTTCTTCCATACGGGCATCAACTCCCTGACCGAAGTGGCCTACAACGGCTCCAACGCCATCTGCGTCATCCTGGACAACCGCATTACCGGCATGACCGGCCACCAGGACAACCCAGGGACGGGCTACAACATCAAAGGGGAACCGGCGACGCTCATCGATGTCGAAACGGTCGTCAAAGCCTTGGGTATCAAGAACGTTCGTACCGTCAATCCCCTGGACCTGAAGGCCATGAAAGAAACGTTGGACTGGGCCTTTGCCATTGAAGATGAACCATCGGTCATCATCACCAAGCGGCCCTGCGTCCTCAAGAAGTTCTCGAAAGAAGATAAAGCCCAGTTCAACCTCGACAAGACGCCTTGCGTCGTCGATAGGGATACGTGTATTGGCTGTAAGAAATGCCTTTCCACCGGCTGCCCGGCCCTGCGCTATGACAGTGAAAACAAGAAATCCAGTATTGTCCAGGCTGACTGCGTCGGCTGTACGGTCTGTATGCAGGTCTGCCCGGTTCAGGCCATTTCCAGAAAGGGGGATAAATAATATGTCAGATGTAACGAGTGTACTCTTCGTCGGTGTCGGCGGCCAGGGTACGATATTAGCCAGTAAGATCCTCACCATCGGCCTTATCGAACACGGGTACGATGTCAAGATGTCGGAAGTTCACGCATGAGCCAGCGCGGCGCAGCGTCAGCACGCAGGTCCGTTTCGGCAAAAAAGTCTATTCGCCCATCATTGGCGAAGGCTCAGCGGATATCCTCGTTTCCTTTGAAGAAATGGAAGCCGCCCGCTATGCCCGCTTCCTCAAGAAAGGCGGCAAGATGGTCGTCAATAAGACACAGATCCCGTCCCTGCCCGTCCTTTCCGGAGCCTGCCAGTATCCCCAGGGCATCATTGCAGAACTGAAGAAACACGTCCCCGTCCGGGACCTCGATGCGACGAAAATCGCCACCGACCTGGGCAATCCCAAGAGTGCCAACGTCGTCCTCCTGGGCGCCCTCATCGAAGCCTGGCCTCCATGATATCGATTGGAAGAGCATCATTGCCAAAACAGTAAAACCAGCCTTTGTCGACATCAACTTAAAAGCCTTTGACGCCGGTATGGCTGCGGCCAGACAGTGAGGTGACCGGTCATGGACGTATATCAGGAATATAAAAGGAAATGCTGTACGGCTGACCAGGCCGTGCAGGTCGTCAAGGATGGCGATTGGGTCGATTATGGCATGAGCTGTGCTTATCCGACGGCGCTGGACAAGGCCCTGGCCCGGCGCAGGGGGATTTGAAGGACATCAAGGTCCGCAATGCCATTTCCTGCCACCCTGTAGCTATTTTGGAAGCCGACCCGGAAAACGAGACCTTTACGTATAATCTCTGGCATTGTTCCGCTATCGACCGGAAATATCTCGATGCCGGCCGGGCCTACCATGAGCCGATGCTGTTCCGCGACTGCGGCTCCTATTATACGCGGGGCTTTGCGCCGGTTAACGTCGCCATGATTACCGTAGCTCCCATGGACAGGCACGGGAATTTTTCCTTTGGCCTGACCAATGGCTGTACCCAGGAAATGCTCGACGCGGCGGAAACGATCATCGTCGAAGTCAATCCCAACATGCCCGTTGTCTTTGGCATGGGCAGCGACCACATCCACGTTTCGAAAGTCCATGCCATCGTCGAAAGCCAGGAAGCGGTCAGCCTGGCGCCGAACCGGGAACCGAGTGTCATCGACAAGCAGATTGCCGAGAATATTTTCCCCTACCTGCACGATGGCATTACCCTGCAGCTCGGCATCGGCGGCATGCCCAATGCCCTGGGGATCCTCATTGCCGAATCGGACTTGCAGGACTTAGGCATGCATACAGAGCTCATGAGCGATGGCTATCTCAACCTGTATAAGGCAGGCAAGATTACCAACGACAAAAAGCCTTTCCAGCGGGGGAAAGGCGTCTTCTCCATTTGTATGGGCTCGAAGGAACTCTATGAATTTTTGGACCACAATCAGGATGTCCTGTCGGCGCCTATGCATTACGTCAACAATCCGGAAACCATCCGCCAGCTCGATGATTTCATTTCCATCAACAGCTGTATCGCCGCCGACCTTTACGGCCAGGTCTGCTCCGAATCGGCCGGTACGCGGCACATCAGCGGGACTGGCGGCCAGTTGGACTTCGTAACCGGTGCCTATGCCGCCGACCACGCAAAGGCTTCCTGGCCATGCCGTCGAGCCGGGTCGATAAAAAGGGAGTCCGCCATTCCAACATCCTCCCCAAGTTCACTGCCGGCGATATCATCACGACGCCGCGGACCCAGGCGCCATACATGGTCACGGAATACGGCGTAGCAACCTGTCCGGCCTGGCCACGTGGCAGCGGCAGAAGCCTGATAAACATCGCTCATCCCGATATGCGTGAAGACTTGATCAAAGCCGCCGAAGCCCAGCGCATCTGGCGGCGGAGCAACAAAATTTAATGAATTTTTTTCGCTGCTGCTTATGTCAATCGACATAGGCAGCTTTTTTTGAGAATTCAGAAGAAAAATATTATACTTTGAAATATAATATTTTCAAATATAATTTAATCCTTTTGCCGGAAAGGGATATGCGGCAAGGGGATTTGTGCTAAGATGACGGCGGCGAAGACGAGGACGCAGCCGGTCAGTTCTTTGGCCGTCATGACTTCTCCCAGGATGAGCCAGCCTGCCAGGGCGGCAAAGACTGATTCCAGACTCATGATGAGGGTCGCCGTCGTCGGTTCCGTGTATTTCTGGCCGACGATCTGCAAGGTATAGGCGACGCCGCTGGACAGGCCGCCGGCGTAAAGCAGCGGCCATTTAGCATCCCACAGGGCAGACCAGTCGGGATGCTCGAAGAGGACCGTCAGCGTACCGGAGAAGAGAAAGGCTATGGCGAACTGGACCCAGGATAACTTGATGCTGTTGGCTCTTTTCAGCAGGAAATGGTCGATGACCAGGATGTGCAGGGCAAAGAAGACGGCACAGCAGAGAACTAGGAAGTCGCCGAAAGAGACTTGGAAATCGCCGTTGATGCATAAGAGATAAAAGCCGGCGATGGCCAGGGCGACGCAGACCATGATGATACGTGGAACTTTGCGGCCCATGAAATGGCCCATGAGGGGGACGAGGATGATGTACAGGGCCGTGATGAAACCGGCCTTTCCGGCCGTCGTCATGGAGATGCCGACCTGCTGCAGCGTATCGGCGGCGCCCAGGACCAGGCCGCACCAGGCTCCGCCGATGAGGGTGATGCGGTCCGGTTTCAGCTGTTGCAAAATCGGCGGATAGTCCCGTCTGTCCCTTTATCGGTAAACAGCAGGATGACGGGAATCAGGACGATGATGGCGATGACATCGCGGGCGGCGCTGAAGGTAAAAGGGCCGATGTAGTCCATGCCAACGCTCTGGGCGACGAAGGCAGCGCCCCAGATGAGGGCCGTAATGAGCAGTAGTATCGTGCCTTTAAGTTGTGAATGATACATGGTATGAATCCTTTCTCGAAACGAAAAATAACCAGAATATTTTCATTTTATACTGCCTTAAAGAAAATGTAAACAAAAATAGATTGCCCTGGGAAAGAGCCTGCGGGAATTCAAAGAAGCCGTCAACACGGCGGATGTCAAGGCCGACGAAAAGAATAACGATGAAAAAATAAATGCAGGCCGCAGGTGCAGGTGGCCGGTCGTAAATACACGGCCTGTGGCCTTGTGCGTAGGGGCTGTCCCCCTAAAAGGCGGCCCGTTAGGGAGATTTCATCACGGACTATTCTGGTATAATAGCATATTTTGTAATATTTTTCACAAAATATGATTGCAGTCGCCGCGGGAAAGTTTTATACTATATATAAGGTTATCTCATACTACTATTGCAAAGTCATGAAGGAGGAGACTTTAGAATGTACAAACTTTCACAAATTCCTGAAGAGTATAAGAAGAAATTGATTACGGCCGAACAGGCTGCGGCTCTCGTCAAAGATGGCGACCGCGTTTCCTATGGCCTCGGCTGCGCTGCTCCGTATGATATCGATATCGAAATCGGTAAACGGGCGAAAGAACTGCACGGTGTCGAAATCGTCGCTACGACCGTCGTCAAAGATGAACCTTATGCCGCTTATCTCAATAGCGATTCCAACGAACAAATCCGTTTCGCAACGGCTCATATGAACGGTTTTGAACGCAAGATGTCCAAAGACGGCCGCTGCTGGTTCATTCCTATTCTCTTCAACGAATTGCCGAAGTATTGGGAAAACATCGATAAACTCATCATCCAGGTTCATCCTATGGACAGTGGGGCAACTTCAACCTCGGGCCTCAGGCATCGGACCTTCGCGGCTTGATCCGTGCTGCTAAGACGATCATCCTCGAAGTCAACCAGAATATGCCGAAAGCTCTGGGCTATGAAACGGAACTGAACCTCTGCGACGTCGACTATGTTGTCGAAGGCTCGAACCATCCCATGCCGCAGATCCCCAACCGCGCAGGTACGGAAGTCGACGACAAGATCGCCGATTACATCATCCCCATGATTGAAGACGGCAGTACGCTCCAGCTCGGCATCGGCGGTATCCCGTCGGCTGTCGGCCGCAAACTGGCTGAATCGGATGTCAAAGATTTGAGCGGTCATACGGAAATGCTCGTCGATTCCTATGTCGACCTCTATGAAGCCGGCAAGATTACGGGCAACAAGAACCGCGATAAAGGCAAGATCATCTATGCTTTTGCCGGCGGCACACAGCGCCTCTATGATTTCATCAACGACAACCAGATCGTCTTCAACGCTCCGGTAAGCTACGTCAACAACGTCGGCGTCGTCGCCAGCATCGATAAATTCATCTCCATCAACGGCTGCATCGACCTCGACCTCTATGGCCAGGTCAACGCTGAAACGGCTGGCTATCAGCAGATCAGCGGTACCGGCGGCCAGCTCGACTTCGCCCAGGGCGCTTTCGCATCCAACGGCGGCAAGAGCTTCATCTGCGTTCATTCGACGCGTAAATTCAAGGACGGCCATGTCGAATCCCTGATCAAACCGACCCTCCCGGCTGGCACGGTCATCACGACACCGCGTTCGGCTGTCCACTACATCGTCACCGAATACGGTACAGCCCTGCTGAAAGGCAAATCGACGTGGGAACGCGCCGAAGCCCTGATCAACATCGCTCATCCGGACTTCCGTGAAGAACTCATCAAAGACGCAGAAAAGATGGGTATCTGGACCAAGACCAGCAAGATTTCCATGTAAATAATAGTTTGTAGTCCGTAGGGGCTTGCACGTGGCAAGCCGTCTAGGATAGTTACCGAATCCCCGGCGGGTCGCCCACGTGGCGACCCCTACAACTTAAAAAGGCTTGTCGCACGGCGACAAGCCTTTTTTCTATGTCCCAGCCAAGCTGGTGATTTTTTCCAGCATGTGCTGGTAGACTTTGATTTTTCCTTCCAGCTCCAGGCTGCTGCACGGATGGCAGTAGGCGGATTTCGTCATGTTGTCGAAGAAGTCCAGGACCATGGCGTCCAGGTCCTTATCGACGATGATGTAGAACGGGTCGGCCTGGCTGTTCATGGCCAGGGTGTTCTTTTTGAAGAAGCTCATGCGGTAGTTGGAATAGAAGGACAGGTTCGCTTCTTTATAGCCAGGAAGGCCGGCGACAGGTGCATGGTCGACAATGTGATGCCCTGGCTTTTATTCAGGGGCCTGGCGATGGTCTTCAGGTGGTCTATCCGTTCGGCCGGCGTCAGCGTGTATTGCACGTCGGTCAGGTCGATGTGGCCCGTTTCCAGATAGCGCATGAAAGACGGTGTCGGCACGATGACCGATACGCGGGCCTTGGCGATGATTTCTTCCCAGGTAATGCGCAGGCGTTTATAATGGGACGGCACGTCGAGGTAGGACCAGAAACCGTCGTCGTAAAAATCGAAGAATTCCCCGTAGATGACGAGTTCCTCCTTGCCCGTCAGGGTCGGGAGTTTTTTTCGGAATAAATCTTTTAAAAAGTGGGCTACCTTCTGATGGCTCGTGACGATGCGGACAGGCCAGGACTTTTTGGCCTTTTCCGTGCGCCCGCTCTGGAGCGACGTGCGGTAAGCCCGGCTCAGATAGTCGCTGATGGCAAAGACCAGGTCGGGCGTATCGGCGGGAAACGAAAAATAGCGGCAGCAGTCTTGGCGGCGATCGAGTTTTTCAATCGTTTCGGCAAAGAGTGCAGCTGCATCTTCGTTGACGCGTTCAATGGCCCGTGACGATGGCAGCTTGGCCCCATTGATCCACTTGCTGATATACGATACGTCGTAACCGATGTATTCGGCCAGGGTCACGGACTTCATTTTCGTGAATTTCATGAATTTTTTCAAAGCAATCGGGTAGGTTTCTACAATCATGCACATTCCCCCTCTATATGGCAGCCATCTTTTAATATATCCCCTCAGACGGCTGTTTATCTTATTTTAGCACAAAATGATGCCATAAAGAACAAATAAATTTAAGGAATAAATGATAATTCATGAAAATTTTAAGTTTTCCTGTTTTTTCAAGATAGGCTGGGACTATACTAAGGCCATGCTTGAGGACATCAAGCAAAGCAAGAATTTAGACATCATGATTATAGGAGGTGGACGGACGTGAGACCCTTTGTTTTTCCTCTTTCACAGCATATCGGTGCTCCATCGGTCCCGGTGGTCCAGCCTGGAGACAGGGTACAGCGCGGCCAGTGCATCGCTGAGGCTGGGGAAGGATTAGGAAGCCCGGTATATACGAGTGTATCCGGGACGGTCCTGGAAGTGACGGATGATGCCGTCATCGTTCGAGCTGACGACGTCCAGCCGAAAGAGTACGTGCCCCTTACGGCACAGACTTCATTGGATTGTATCCGCCAGGCCGGGATTGTCGGCTTAGGCGGCGCCGGATTCCCGACGTATCAGAAACTGGCCGTTCCCTTTTTGAACGGCGGCGTCGTCATTGCCAATGCTTCGGAATGTGAACCCGTCCTGACCCATAATATCAAGGCCATTGAGCGGGACTGCCGCCCGATGATACGGGGCCTGCAGCTGGCCATGGACCTCGTCCATGCCGATAAAGCGTCATTGCCATCAAGGCCATCCACGGCGACGCCGTCCGAGCCTTACAGCAGGCCATCGCCGCTGACGACCGCCTGGCCCTTCATTTTCTGCCCAATGTCTATCCTGTCGGCGAAGAACGGGCTGTCGTCCGGGAAGTCCTGGGGACGCTCCTCGATGCGGGCAGTCTGCCGTCGAAAGCCGGCGCCGTCATCATCAACGTGGAAACGCTCCAGCGCGTGGCCGAAGCCGTCGATGACAAGAAACCGCTCATCGATAAAGACGTGACCGTAGCTGGCAAGCTGAACGGTCCGGAAGTCCAGGTCTTCCACGACCTGCCCTTGGGCATGGCCGTCAGCGATGTCCTGGAAAAGCCGGCGGCCTGGGCAAAGAATATGGCGAGCTCATCATGGGCGGGCCTTTCATGGGCAGGCGGACGAGCCTGGACGCACCCATCGTCAAGACGACAGGCGGCATCATCGCGCAGAAACGTTCCTGCCAGGGCTTGAAAAAATCGGCCTTCTCGTCTGTGCCTGCGGCGCCGATGAAAAGCGCTCCGGGAAATAGCGGCTTCCATGGGGTCGGCCGTAGCGGCGTAGCTTTTGCAAGCAGGCCCATGAAGTCAAACCGGGCGTCCGCAAATGCGACAATCCCGGCCACTGTCCGGGACAGGTCCAGCGGGTTATGACGCTGAAGAAAGAAGGGGCCCAGGCCCTGCTCATCAGTAACTGCACAGACTGCACCAACACGGTCATGGCCTGTGCGCCGCAGCTTCATCTGCCGGTCTACCATTGTACCGATGGCGCCCTGCGGGCAGTCCATCATAAATTAATCCGCCGCATCAAGGCGTAACTCATACTACACAGGGGGAGTGATTGTATGTCTATTACGAAAGATACCTTACAGAAATACCTTACAGATCCTGCCGTTTTCTGCTGCCGCCGGGCCAAGGGGACGGTCATCGGCGCCGATGACCTGGAAGACCCGACGCTGTTCGATGACATGGTCGATGCCGGCCTGCTCACGCTCAGTGACGACGGCCTGACCATCGAAGAAGTCCTGGGCAGTACGCTCTTGCAGGATGTCGAAGCCTTGACGCCGATTACTAAAGATGTCCTGGATAAAGTCAATGACAAGTCCGTCCCGGCCGAAGCACCGGTAGAACCGGTCAAAGCCTCGCCAGCTGCACCGGCCGCCCCGGCAGCCGCACCGTCGGGAACGATTCACTTGAAGATAGATAAAATGGAAGGCCTGAGCCTGGATATCCCGGCCGGTACCATCCTGGGTGCCGCTGGCCCGCTGCCGGCAGGGCCGACGGAAAAGACGGGCGAAAAGAAGGTCATCCGCAAGCTCATCAAGAAACACATCAAAATCACTGATGTCGAAATCAGCGACAAGACGGCCATTGAAGATGGGAAGATCTTCATCGACGGGTCCATCGTCGAAAAGGCCGTCAAAGAGGACCCGCTCTGCGTCAGCATGAGCCTCGACGTCATTTATCCCGATAAACGCCACGTCTACACCGATACCATCATGGACGTAGCGCCCATTGCGACGAAAGTCGAAGGCGAACTCGGTGAAGGGGTCACCAAAGTCGCCGACGGCGTCGTATTCATGCTCACCGGCGTTGACGAAGACGGCGTCCAGATCCATGAATTCGGTTCGTCTGAAGGCTTTCTCGATGAAAAGATGTATTTCGGCCATCCGGCTGCGCCGATGAAGGCGACATCATCATCCGCTGCCATGCCGTCATCAAACGCCTCACGGGCATGACCCGTCCGGGACCTTTTGCCGCTCATAAATGTGAAGACTACATCATCCAGGCCGTCCGCAATGAATTGAAGAAATACGACGGCGAAGTCGTCCGCGAAGAAGTCTGCGAAGACCTGCGCCGCAAGGGCAATCCCCGCGTCGTCCTGGTCAAGGAAATCATGGGCCAGGGGGGCTATGCACGACAACGTCCTCTGCCCGAACGAACCGTGCGGCGTCATGGGCGGCCAGAAGAATGTCGACCTCGGCAACGTACCGATCGTCCTGACACCGAACCAGGTCCGCGACGGTTCCATTCACGCCCTGACCTGTATCGGGCCGGCTACGAAAGAAATGACCCGTCATTATATCCGCGAACCCTTAGTCGAAGGCCTGGCCAAGGACGGAGAACTGGACCTCATTGGCGTCGTCTTCGTCGCTCGCCGCAGGTCAATGACGAAAAACTCTGGGTTTCCGACTGCTTGGGCTCGCTCCTGGAAAGCCTCGACATCGACGGCTGCATCATTACGACCGAAGGCTTTGGCAACAACCACATCGACTTCATCCAGCACATCGGCCAGGCTGGCAAGCGGGGCATCCCCGTCGTCGGCGTTTCCTTCTGCGCTACCAGGCCAGCTCGTCGTCGGCAATCCCTATGCCGATGCCATGGTCGAAGAAAATATGGACCAGGGCGGCTTTGAAAACGACGTGGCCGGCTGCTCGTGCGTCACCAAGGAAGTCGCAGCCCGCGCCATCCAGATGCTCAAGAATAAGATGGCCGGCGTCCCCATTGCGGCAGCACCGAAGAAATGGGACAATGCCGTCATCAACGCCAATAATAAACTGCTCGGTCTCCCTGAAACGGTCCTCCTCGACAAGGGGACGCTCCACTGATGGCCCAACTCGACTATCAGCTCAACCCGGTACTCATGGAAGGGACGGTCACCAAAGCCGCTGCTGACGACGTGGCTCTCAACCTGCGGGGGAGACTGGGCGTGATTCACGCAGCACCGTCTTTGTTCCTTCACCAGCTCCGGGAAGGCCGGAAATTCCGATTCTATTTTAGTTACATGCAAATCGTAGAGGCCCCGCTCGATTACGATTATGCGCCGCTCGAAAAAGACCGGGAATTCACGCCGGTCCTGGCCGGCGGCGTCCTCAGCGAAGTCAACGATACGGCCATCAAAGCCGACTGCCTCGGCGGCCTGGCCACCATTGCCGTACCGCGGCGCTGGGTCTTTACCGATGTCGCTCTGAAAGAGGGAGAATATACTGAATTTTACATCAGCCCATGGCGGCTGTAGATGAACTATAGGAGGGGTAGTTATGAATTTAACGACTGTAGAAGGGATGCGTTCGGAAATCTTCGTTCCCGTTACACCGAAACCGGTATTCACAGAATTAAAGAAACCACTGAGTGAATGTAAAGTCGCCTTCATCACGGCTGGCGGCATCCATAAAAAAGACCAGACGCCGTTCAATACGTCCGGGGATTTCTCGTACCGCGGCATCCCCTTCGACACGCCATCGTCGAACCTGATGGTCACCCACGGCGGCTTCGACAACTCGGATATCAACAAAGACGTCAATGCCATGTTCCCCATCGACCGCCTGCACGAACTGGTTGCAGAAGGCTTCATCGGCTCCCTGCCGGAAGAAACGTATACCTTCATGGGCGGCGGCGGCAACGTCGAAAAATTCCGCAATGAAACGGGACCGGAAATCGCCAAGAAGCTCAAAGCCCAGGGCGTCGACATCGTCCTCTGCACGGGCGGCTGCGGGACCTGCCACCGTTCGGCGACGATCGTCACCCGCTGCTGCGAAGCCGAAGGCATGAGCTGCTGCGTCATCGCCGCCCTGCCTCCCATCGCCCGCCAGCAGGGGGCACCGCGCATCACAGCGCCGCATGTCCCGATCGGCTCCAATGCCGGCGAACCGAACAATATCCCCATGCAGACGGCTATCCTCAAGGAATCCCTGGAATGGGTCCGCGACTGCCCGAGCTATAACGGCCTGAAAGTCATCCCCTATGAATACCGCCACAATGTGTAATAACGGCGCGTAATAAAAATATAATAAAGTTAAACGTTGCACACGTGCTAAAATGATAGTATAATAAATTTATTCTTAAAAATATTAAATAAATAAGAATATAGACTTAAAATAAACAATGGCGTTTATCTCCGTGAGAGATGAACGCCATTGCTCGTTTTAAGGAATGAAAGGGGAGATTCGATGTGGCATGCTAATCAGGAGCGCCTGATGGAAAAACTGAGGGGAGAAGAACAATTCCTGGTCATCGATTCGCATACCATGGGAGAACCGACGCGTATCGTCGTCAATGGATTTCCTCACGCGCCAGGCAGGACGATGATGGAAAAGAAGCAGTACATCGCCAAGCACTACGATGCCTACCGCAAGGCCATCTTGCTGGAGCCGCGGGGCCATACGAATATGTTCGGCGCCATCCTCATGACGCCGGTCCACGAAGAAGCTGATGTCGCGTCGTCTTCATGGACAGCGGCGGCTACCTGAATATGTGCGGCCACGGTTCCATCGGCGTGGCGACGGTGCTGGTCAATGAACAGATGATACCCGTCCATGAACCCTATACGGACATCTGCCTCGATGCGCCGTCAGGCTCATCAAGGCCCACGTCAAAGTCGAAGCCGGCCGGGCCGTGGAAGTGACCATTACCAACGTGCCCTGCTTCTTGTACCGGACAGGGGTCACGGTCCCTGTCGACGGCTTGGGCCACGTTGCCCTGGACATCGCCTTTGGCGGCAGTTTCTTCGCCCTCGTCGACGCCGATGCTTTGGAGATGCGCTTAGAGCCTGAAAATATCCGGACTATCATCGACACGGGCATGAACATCCTCCGGGCCGTCAACAATCAGGAAGTCGTAGCCCATCCGGAACTGGACATCCACAGCGTCGATTTAGTCGAATTTTACGGTCAGGCCGATCGGCCCGAAGCGACCATGAAGAACGCCGTCGTCTTCGGCAACTACCAGATCGACCGCAGCCCCTGCGGGACCGGCACGAGTGCCAAAGTGGCGTCGCTGTACTTGCGGGGGAAATTGAAGAAAAATGAACTATTCGTTTATGAAAGTATCATGGGAACCTTGTTCAAAGCCCGCATCGTAGATGATGTCGAAGTCGGCGGCATGGCCGCAGCTATCCCGCAGATTACAGGCAGTGCTTATATTACCGGCATCAACTGCCTGGTCCTCGATGAGACGGACCCGTTCCGCCACGGCTTCCAGATTTAAGCCTGAATATACAGTTCCGGTCATGAGACCTGAATGATAGATTCCAGTCATACATGTGAAGAGGGGTGCCTGATTATGATGATGAACAGTAAGGTAAAAAAAGCAATCTTAGCCGGCCTGAGTGCCGTCGTATCCATATCTGTCTTAGCTGGCTGCGGCGGAGGAAGCGGCAGCAGCGATAAGGCCAGCCTGAAAGGGAAAGAGCTGAAAGTAGCGACCGGGATCTATGCGCCCTTTGCTTTCAAAGATGAAACAGTAAGCTCGTCGGCTTCGACCTGGACCTGCTCGATGCCATGTCCAAGAAACTGGCTTTACCTATAAAGTCACGCCGACGGAATATGACAACATGTTCATGGCCGTCGCCAACGGTGAGTACGATATCGGCATGGGCCAGGTCTGCATTACCGAAGACCGCAAGAAGAAGATGACTTCACCGAACCCTATGAAACGCAGGTTTGCAGTTCGTCGTCCGCAAAGATGAAAACCTTACGTCTGTAGATCAGTTGAAAGGCAAGAAAATCGCCGTTGAAAAGGGGACAGCTGCCCACAAATACGTAACGGAACACTGTAAGGATTCGGAAATCGTCGTCTTACCGGCTATTTCAGCAGCCTTCATGGAAGTCGAACAGGGCAAGGCCGACACCCTCATGCAGGATAAACCGAATGCCGTCTATTATTTGAAGAAGCATCCTGAAAGCGGTCTGGCCCTCTTGGGCGATGAAACGGCCAAGATTCCCGATGGCTTCGCCCTGCCTAAGGACAGCCCGTATAAAGCTGAATTCGATAAGGCCCTGAAAGAATTGCAGGAAGACGGGACAATCAAGAAATTAGAAGATAAATGGCTGAATGTCTAACGGTAGCAGCCAGTCAGCAGTGGCCCGGCAAGAGTTGTACTTTTGCCGGACTTCTTGCTATAAGGGGTCTTTTATTAAGGGGGGGGATTTTATGTTTAACTGGGAACACTTGGACATCATCGTCGGTGTCGTTACGAAAGGCCTGTTCTGGACCGTCGTCATTTCCGTGACGAGTATCGTCATCGGCTATTTCATCGGGCTGGCTACGGGTTTTTCCCGGGCCCGCAATATACGCATCCTCAAGAGCATCAGCGCTTTCTACGTCTGGATCATCCGCAGTACGCCGATCCTGGTCCAGGCCTTGTATATCTATTTCGTCATGCCAAAACTCTTTGGCATCTATTTATCTCATGAAGCGGCAGGCATCCTCTGCGTTTCCCTCAATGCCGGGGCGTATATATCGGAAATCGTCCGCGGCGCCATCCTGGAAGTGCCTAAAGGTCAGTGGGAGGCGGGCATGTCCCTGGGGATGACGAAGCTGCAGATCGTCATGAAGCTCATCCTGCCCATGGCCTTCCGGACCATGCTGCCGGCCCTGGCAACCAGTTCATCATTACCGTAAAGGATACGTCCATTTTGACGGTCATCGGCGTCGCCGAAATGACCTATCAGGCTGGCCAGTACGCTTCGTCGAACTTTGAATTCGTCGAAAGCTACACCGTCCTGGCCGTATTCTACTTAGTTCTGATTTCGCTGCTGACCGTAGCCGTCAATATTTGTGAACAGAAGATGGGAGCTGATGTAAAATGATGCGAATTGAACATTTAAAGAAACAGTATGGTGATAACCTGGTCCTGAATGACATCAGCCTGTCCCTGGACGATGAAGTCACCTGCATCCTCGGGCCGTCCGGCGCCGGCAAGAGCACCTTCCTGCGCTGCCTGAACCTGCTGGAATCGCCGACAGGCGGCGACATCAAGTACAACGGCCAGAGCATCCTCCAGCCGGGCTACGATATCCGCAAGATGCGCGAAGAAGTGACCATGGTCTTCCAGCACTTTAACTTATTTCCCCTGCGCAACGTCGTCGGCAACGTCATGCTGGCCCTGCAAAGCATCAAGCACATGAAGAAAGCCGATGCCCACGATATTGCCATGGAAATGCTGAAAAAGGTCGACATGGCCGATAAGGCCGAAAAGATGCCGGATATGCTCTCCGGCGGCCAGCAGCAGCGCGTTGCCATTGCCCGCGCCTGGCCATGAATCCCAAGATGATCCTCTTCGACGAACCGACGTCGGCCCTGGACCCGGAACTCGTCGGCGGCGTCCTTGACGTCATGCGCGACTTGGCCCATAATGGCATGTCCATGGTCATCGTGACCCATGAAATGGCCTTTGCCCGCGACGTATCAGACCGCATCGTCTTCATGGCCGACAGCATCGTCCAGGAAGATACGACGCCGGCCGAATTCTTCAGCCACCCCAAGACGGAACGGGCCCGCAATTTCCTGAGCCGCTTCTTATCGTAAGGGAGGGAGTACGATGGAAAAATTCATCATTACCATCAACCGCCAGTTCGGCAGTATGGGCCGGCCCATTGCCAAAGAAATGGCCGAAGCCCTGAACGTCGAATTTTATGACCGCGACCTCATCGAAGCTGCAGCGAAGAAGATGAATATGTCCTTGTCTATTGCCAGCGACCTGAAGGAATCGGCCAGGCCGAACCGCTTCTGGCGCATGTGCTTCCCACTGGGGCACGACGAATCGCGGAAACAGGACGAACTCTTCCAGGTGGAAAAGAAAATCATCCTGGACCTGGCCGATGCCAAGTCGTGCATCATCGTCGGCCGTTGTTCCGATTCCATCCTGAAATGTTCCAAGCACTTGCTGCGCATCTTTATCTATGCGCCCTATAAAGAACGCCTCAAGAACTGCGTCGAACGGCTCAAGATGGACGAACGGACGGCCAAGGAAATGATACGCAACGTCGACCGGGCCGCGATGCCTACCAGGTGCGCTACGCCGGCTATCTGCCAGGCGACTTCCACCATACGGATCTGCTCATCAACAGCAGCTTCCTCGGCGTCGAAGCGACGGCCCAGTATCTGACCGAACTGGTACTCAAAAAATACGGTTCCCATCATATCGAAGAAGTATGAAAAGGCTCCCGCCAGGGACATGCTGCCTTGTTATTGACAAATGAGATTACCTATTGCATGATAGTGATAATACTAAGAGGTATCAGACAAAGGAGATGTCTTATGGGCGGGAGCAAAATCTGTTATATCTATTTCGTGCTGAGTCAGGCCATCTGGGGCGTACTGCCGGCCTTCTGGCTGCTGTTGCGGCAGCTGCCGCCGCTGTATACGCTGGCTTCGCGGATTGTCTGGGCATCGGTCTTCTGCTTTTTACTGATCTTGCAGAAAAAGCTCTTGCCCGATTTGAAATCTATCCGGCAAGAGCGCGGGCAATGGCCTTACGTGGCCGGTGCCTGTATCTTCATTACCCTGAACTGGGGATCCTATATTTACGCCACGACGCAGGGCTTCATCCTCCAGGCCAGCCTGGCCTATTTCATCAATCCCATCGTCCTCGTCTTCTTTGGCGGACTCCTCTTCCACGAACGGCTGCGGCCGGTCCAGAAACTGTCCGTCGTCGTTGCCGGAGCCGGCCTGGTCCTGGCCTTCTGCCTGTACGGCGTCGTCCCCTGCTGTCGTTCTTCATCTGCCTGACCTGGGCGACGTATAGCATGTTGAAAAAGAAAGTCCGCCTGGAAAGCCAGGTTTCGGTCTTCATCGAATCCTTTTCCATGGTGCCCCTGTCCCTGCTGTTTATCGCTTTCAGCGAATATCACGGCATGGGGGCTGTCGGGACTTTTCAGGGCTGGCAGTGGCTGCTCCTGCCGGCGACGGGCATCGTCACGGCCATTCCGATGATGCTCTTTTCGGCCGGCGTCAAAGGCGTCCCCATTACAACAGGCGGTATGCTCATGTACCTCTCGCCGAGCATCACCCTGGTTATCGGCCTCTTGAGTGGCGAAACCATTACGCCGCCTCTGCGCCTGACCTTCTGCTTCGCCTGGGTAGCCGTAGCCCTGTATATGTACGGCCTTTACCAGACTATTAAAAGGCTCCGGGAAAGCGGATACCATTAGGTACGGTCCTTGTTCCTGAATGACGCTGTAGGGGCTCGCACGTGGCGAGCCCTACAGAAAAAAGGGTGTCGTACGAGGTTTGTGCCACCATCCGCTAACCCCTAACCCCTAACAACTTGAAAGGAGCTGTCGCGATGCGACAGCTCCTTTTGTATCACTTACTTTCAAAAAATGCTTTGTATGCTAGGTAGCCGCTGTAGGCATCGGCTTTGGCGACGATTTCTAAGGGAGCATGCATGCTGTGCATGGCTACGCCGCAGTCGACGACGTCACAGCCCCAGTCGGCCATGATGTAGGCGATGGTACCGCCGCCGCCCTGGTCGACCTTGCCCAGTTCCCCGACCTGCCAGGGAACTTCTTTTTCGTTGAAGATGCGGCGGATCTTGGCCATGAATTCGGCGTTGGCATCGTTGCTGCCGGCCTTGCCGCGGGCGCCGGTGTATTTGCACAGGCAGATACCGTAGCGAGCTTGGCCGAATTCTGTTCTTCATAGGCGTCGGCAAAGACCGGGTCAAAGGCGGCGCAGACGTCGGCCGACAGGACTTCGCTGTTGCGCAGGGTCCGACGCAGCCAGATTTCTTGGTCATGACCCTGGAGGGACAGGAGTTCGGCGATGAAGTCTGGGAAGTACGACGACTGGACGCCCGTGTTGCCGACGGAACCGATTTCTTCTTTATCGGCAAAGAGAGCGACCTGTGTCTTTTCTCCCGGTGCGGCATCGAGGATGGCGGCCAGGTTGGCATAAGAGCAGACGCGGTCATCATGGCCGTGGGACATGATCATCGACCGGTCCAGGCCGACGTCGCGGCTCTTGACGGCCGGGATGATTTCCAGTTCAGCACTGGTGAAATCTTCTTCTTCAATACCGTATTTTTCCTTTAACAAGGTCAGGATAGCCGGTTTTGTCTTTTCTCCTTCGCCGTTCGTGCCAGCCAGGGGCATGAGCATTTCGCCGCTGATGGCTTCAGAGAGCTTCTTGCGGCCTGGTCCTTGCCCAGGTGGGGCAGAAGGTCATTGATGAACAGGACCGGATCGCCCGGGTCTTCGCCGATAGAGACGTCGACGCGGCTGCCGTCGCTTTATAGACGACGCCGACCAGGGACAGGGGCAGGCAGACCCATTGATATTTCAACAAGCCGCCATAGTAATGGGTCTTGAAATAGACGATTTTATTCTTTTCGACGACAGGCATAGCCTTGACATCCAGGCGCGGGCAGTGATATGGGAGCCGACGATTTTCAGCCCTTTTTCGATGGGGGCTGAGCCGATGACGGCTAAGATGACCGATTTCCCTTTCTGGTCCCAATAGACCTTGTCGCCGGCCTTCAGGCTGGTGAAGTCAGCCAGGGGATGGAACCCGGCGTTTTCAGCCTGGCGGATGATTTCCTTATTGGCCAGCCGTTCTGTCCGGGCTGTGTCCAGGAACTGACGGTAATGGACGCTGTACGCTTCCATCTGGCCGCGCTGTTCCGGTGAGAAGCGGGCCCAGACGCTGTTTTCTGTATCAAATGCTTTCATGACATAAGCCTCCTCTGTAAATGATGATGTGTGACACTGCATCCTTATTATAACGCACTTATGGGAGCTGTACTAGTTCTTGAAAAAGACAGGGGAAACCGTTGTATTTCTTTATATTGTGTGGTATTATTAATCATACTTTATAAATAATAATTCACACATGGGAGGGTTTGCCATGATCGATAAAATGACTATCAAAGACTTAGTGAAGCAGGCTGTGCCTGATATTTGTGCCATGCGCCGTCATATCCATGAAAATCCGGAATTATCCGGCGAAGAAGTGGAAACGGCTGCTTTTATGGCAGCCAATCTGCGGTCTTTCGGCATCGATGTACAGGAGCACGTCGCCGGTACGACGGCGGTCCTGGGGACGCTCAAAGGCGGCAAGCCGGGACCGGTCATCGCCTTGCGGGCCGATATGGACGCCCTGCCCATGACGGAAGAAACGGGCCTGCCCTTTGCGTCCAATTTTGCAGGCAAGATGCACGCCTGCGGTCATGACGGCCACATGAGCATCCTCCTCGGTGCTGCTGAGGTCCTGAGTCAGGTGAAAGACGATATCCCCGGCACGGTCGTCTTCATCTGCCAGCCGTCTGAAGAAAAATCGCCTGTCGGCGGAGCCAAAGGCTGGTTGCTTCCGGCGTCCTCGACGGTGTCGATGCCGTTTACGGCCTTCACGTCTGGCCGACACTGCCTAGCGGCAAAATCGGTGTCCTGCCCGGGCCGATGATGGCCGCTTCGGACCATATCCGCATCGTCCTCAACGGCAAGGCCAGCCATGCCGCCATGCCGCATAAAGGCGTCGACACCATCGTCGCAGCCGCCCAGTTCCTGACGGCGGCCCAGACCATCATCAGCCGCCGTGTCAATCCCCTCTATCCGGCTGTCCTGACTTTTGGCAAAATCACTGGCGGCACGCGCTACAATGTCGTCGCCGATACGGTCGAAATCGAAGGGACCTGCCGGACGTACCATGCGGAGGCCCAGGATGCCGTCGAAGCCCATCTTCAGGATACGCTCAAAGGCATCGATGCCATGTACGGGACGGTCAGCCATCTCGACTATGAACGGGGCTATGCGGCTGTCCGCAATACGCCGCAGCAGGCGGCTTTCGTCGCCGGCGTAGCCAAAGAATGTTTTGGCCCGGACATTCTGGCAGCTGTCGACGAACCGGCCATGACGGCCGAAGACTTTTCCGGTTATCTCCAGAAATTTGATGGCGGTTTCTTCTGGCTCGGTGCGACCAAGCCCGGCGACACGGTTTATCCCCTGCATAATACCCATTTTGCCGTCGATGAAGCCTGCCTGCCAGTCGCGTCGAACTGATGGTTTCCCTGTCCTGGCCAAAATGAAAGAAAAGGCATAATTATTTTTGAAAAAATGCAACTTAAAAAAGGAATCTGCCCCCTTCATCTCGAATATATAATATTAACTGAGATTCCATAGGAGGCGATTGTTTTATGAAAGAATACACAAGTGATAAAATTCGCAACGTTGCTGTACTTTCGCATGATGGCGCCGGCAAAACGGCTGTTGTTGAATCATTACTGCTTGCCTGCGGTGCTGTCGATGCTGTTGGCGTCGGTAAAGACAACAAGCATATTATGGACTATGAACCGGAAGAAATTAAGAGAAACGTCACGATCCAGCTCGGCATTGCGCCCTGCGAATGGGAAGGCTACAAGCTGAACTTCCTCGATACGCCGGGGTATTCCGAATTCTGCGGCGAAGTCCGCGCTGCTCTGCGTGCCAGTGACGGCATCCTGCTCGTCGTTTCGGCCGAATCGGGCGTCGAAATGGATACGGAACGGGCTGGGACTACGGTGTCGAATTGAAATTGCCGCGCATGGTCTATGTCAATAAGATGGATGCGGAACACGCCGATTTCTTCGGCTGCCTGGAAAAATTGCGCGCCGTCTTCGGCAAATCCATCATGCCCCTCCAGATCCCTATCGGTGAAGGCAAGGATTTCCGGGGCATCATCGACGTCTGCAAGATGGTAGCCTGGGAATGGAATAACGGCGAATGCACGGAAATCAAGGTGCCGCCAGAATACATGGCCAAAGCCCGCGAAGTCCGCGAAATGTGCATGGAAGCCGCTGCCGAAGGCGACGACGAATTGCTGGAAAAATACCTTAACGGCGATGAACTGACCATCGAAGAACTGCGAAAAGGCCTGCGCCAGGGCATGCTGACGGGCCGCGTCTGCCCGCTCATGTGCGGCAGTGCCATCAACCATATCGGTACGGCAGAACTCCTGCGCCGTATCATCACCTACATGCCGGATGCTTCGCAGAAAGTCATGATGAGCACGGATAAGAAGACAGGCGAACCGGTCCTGGTCTATCCCAACAAGCCTTTCACGGCCTTCGTCTTCAAGACCCTCATCGATCCCTTTGCCGGCAAACTGAGTTATGTCCGCATTTTCTCGGGCGAACTCAAGGAAGGGGACAAGTTATACAATATGTCCCAGGATAAAGAAGAAAAGATGGGCAAAGTCCTGACCCTGGTCGCAAGGAACAGATCCCCGTCCCGGCGGCTATTGCCGGCGACATCGTCGTCCTGCCGAAATTGCCGAATGCCCGGACTGGCGATACCTTTGCCGCTCCTGATTTCCCCGTCGTCTATGACCCCATCCGCTTCCCGAACCCGCTGCATACGGTAGCCCTGGTCCCGGAAAAGAAGGGCGAAGAAGAAAAATTGATGAACGCCCTCCTGCGGGTCAGCGAAGAAGACCCGACGTGCCAGGTCGAAAAGAGCACCGAAGGCAAGCAGCTCATCGTCCGCTGCATGGGCGATGTCCACCTCGACCACATCCTGACCAAGATCGAACGGAAATACGGTGTCAAAGCCAAACAGGAAGACGTTTACATCCCGTATCGTGAAACCATCAAGAGCAAGGCGACAGCCGAAGGCAAACACAAGAAACAGAGCGGCGGCCACGGTCAGTTCGGCCACGTCTTCCTGGACATCGAGCCGTTGACGACAGGCGAACCTTTTGAATTCGTCGATAAGATCTTTGGCGGCGCCGTACCGAGACAGTACATCCCAGCCGTTGAAAAAGGCGTCCGTGAAACTTTGGAAAAAGGCCTCATCGCCGGCTTCCCCATGATCAACGTCAAAGTTACCCTGACCGATGGTTCCTATCATCCTGTCGATTCGTCGGAAATGGCCTTCAAAGTCGCTGCCGCTCAGGCCCTCAAGAAAGCCGTACCCGAAGCCAAGCCGATCCTCCTGGAACCGATTTACAACGTCGACGTCGTCATCCCTGAAGATTACATGGGCGATGTCATGGGCGACTTCAGCAGCCGCCGCGGCCGCATCCTCGGCATGGAACACCATCGCAACCGCAAAGGCATCATCGTCGTCAAAGCCCAGGTCCCGCTGGCAGAAATGAAAGACTACGTCACCGTCCTGCGCTCCATGACCCAGGGCAAAGGTACGTTCAATATGGAATTCTTCGACTACGAAGAAGTACCGAAAAAATCATGGACGAAATCATCGAAAAAAGACAAAGTGAATAAGACTAGTGGCTAGTCGTTCGTAGTTTTTAGTTTGTAGAAATGGGCTTTAAATTTTTAACCATCCGCTAACCACTAACAACTTAAAAGGGCTTGTCGCATGTGCGACAAGCCCTTTTTTTTACGAATCACGAATCACGAGCCACGAACCACCAGGCGTCACGGATGTAGGGGCTTGCACGTGGCAAGCCCGTTCCAGACTATGAGTGATTTTCCAGCTCGGAGCCAATGCCACCCAAGGTCCGGCGGGTCGCCCACGTGGCATATGCCAAAACGGCATATACCTGTTTACCTAAACGCTTGCCAGGGCGCCTCCAGCGTCGTATAATAAGGATATAGCAAACGTAAAACGTCGTACTAAAGAAAATACATACAGATGAAAGGGTGGTTTTTATGTCCCAATGGACAGATATGTACAGACAGAAATTAATGACGCCGGAAGAAGCGGTAAAAGTGGTCCAATCCGGAGATTGGGTCGATTACGGCATGGGCACGACCCAGCCGATCCTCCTCGACCAGGCCCTGGCAGCGCGCCGTGATGAACTGCAAGATGTCAAAGTCCGCATGTGCCTGAGCGTGGCTCCGCGGCAGATCGTCGAACAGGACCCGGAACGCAAGGCCTTTACGGCCATGAACTGGCATATGAGCGGCTATGACCGGAAGAAGTGCGCTCTCGGCCAGATGAATTTCATCCCCATGTGTTACCGCAACAAGCCGTCCATGTACCGCGACCTCCTCGACGTCGACGTAGCCTGATTACTGTCGGTCCCATGGATAAACACGGCTTCTTTAATTTCGGCCCGGCCGTTTCGGCAACGGAAGCCATTACCAAGAAAGCGAAGAAAGTCATCGTCGAAGTCAATGAAGCCATGCCCCGCGTCCTCGGCGGCCGTGGCGAATGTATCCATATCAGCGATATCGACGGCATCGTCGAATATGGCAATCATCCCTTGGCGACCATTCCCTTTACGACAGGCGACGATATCGATGCCAAAATCGCCAAGACTATCGTCCAGCAGATTCCCGACGGAGCGACACTGCAGCTCGGCATCGGCAGTTTGCCGAATACCATCGGCGCCTTATTGGCCGAATCGGACCTGAAAGACCTGGGCGTCCATACGGAAATGCTCGTCGACGCCTTCCGACTCATGTATGAACACGGCCAGCTCACGAACCGCCGCAAGACTTTCTGCCGCGATAAGATAAGCTGGGCCTTCGCCCTGGGGACGCAGGACCTCTATGACTGGATGGACGACAACCCCTTCCTGGCAGCTTATCCGGTAGACGTCATCAATGATCCTTTCATCATTCTCAGATGGATAATTTCATTTCCATCAATAACTGCATCGACATCGACCTCTTCGGCCAGGTATCGTCTGAATCGGCCGGTACCCATCAGATAAGCGGCAGCGGCGGCCAGCTGGACTTCACCGACGGCGCTTACCGCTCCCGTGGCGGCAAGAGCATCATGCTTTGCGGTCGACGTTCCACAACAAGAAGACCGGCCGCGATGAATCGCGTATCATCCGACGATGGCACCGGGCACGACGGTCACGGACCCGCGGTCCCAGGTCAACTGGGTCGCCACGGAATATGGCATGGTCAACCTCATGGGCGCTTCGACATGGGAACGGGCCGAACGCCTCATCAGCATCGCTCATCCCGATTTCCGCGAAGACCTGATCAAAGAAGCTGAAAAATGAAGATTTGGAGATACAGCAATAAGCGGTAGATAGCAGGTTGCTACTCTGCAGGCCACTAACAACTCACAGCCTCCAGCC
>ENA-OUNI01000036-OUNI01000036.1-human-gut-metagenome-genome-assembly--contig:-NODE-36-length-44395-cov-2.783320_pt1 | contig 44395 bp, 47 predicted proteins | sample MGYA00242499_ERZ504580 | MGnify/ENA primary metagenome ERZ504580 (study PRJEB26092, sample SAMD00036315) | human gut metagenome | host: Homo sapiens | study: EMG produced TPA metagenomics assembly of... | reverse complement strand
CCGAAATGACGTCCCGCAGGTTTTGCCCATCGGGATTTCCACCAGACCGCCCTTTTAATCTTGCCCGTGAGGCGAAAACCTTGGTGCCCTTGCTGTCCGGCGTGCCCATGGAGGCAAAAGCCTCGCCGCCGTTTAACAAATCCATGGGACGTTTGCAACGTTTCAACGTTATTAATATTCGATGGCTTGTGCCAATAGCCGCTCGCCGCGGGGAATGGCGGCTTGAGCCGCGGCATGCCGCGCTGGCCCTCGAGCGATTCGATCAGCGCCGTCTCCTCGCCACAGACAAACGCACCCGCGCCCTCCTTGATGCGCATCCGGCAGGAAAAGCCGGAGCCGAGGATGTTGTCGCCCAAAAAGCCTTGTTCCTCCGCCTGGCGGATCGCATTGCGCAGCCGCTTGACCGCAAGCGGATATTCCGCACGCACATAGACAACCATCTCGGAAGCCCCAATCGCATAGGCGGCGATCAGCATGCCTTCAATCAGGTTGTGCGGGTCGCCTTCGATCACCGCGCGATCCATAAACGCACCGGGGTCGCCCTCATCCGCATTGCAAATGAGGTATTTCGGCTGGGCCTGCTCTTTGCGCGCCGCATTCCATTTAAACCAGGTGGGAAAGCCCGCGCCGCCGCGCCCCTTCAGGCCGGAAACCTTGATGGTTTCAATCACATCCTCCGGCGCCATGGAGGCGAGCGCTTTGCGAATGGAGCTGTAGCCGCCGTCCGCGAGATAATCCTCGATTTTCTCCGGGTTGATCACGCCACAATGCCGCAGCGCGATGCGCGTCTGCTGGTCGAGAAACGCCTTGTCGTCATCCGTGATCATAAGCGCGGCCAAGGCGCTTTGATCGCCTGTTTCCACCGCCTTTGCAATGGTAGGAACATCCTTTTCCTGCACGCGCACAAGCCTTGTGAGCGCGCCGCTCTCTTCATAAATATCTACAATCGGCTCGAGATAACACATGCCGATGCAGCCTGCGATCGTCAGCTCGTGCGCTGTGCCTGAAAGCGCCTGTGCCAGCGCGTCATAAACGCGCCCAGCGCCCGCCGCGATGCCGCAGCTGCCCTGCCCGACTACAATTTTCATGATTGCGGACCTCCCTTTTGCTCCGATGCACGCGCCTTCAGCTCCCGCAGGATTTTTTTGTTTTCTCCGGTGTAAGGGTGCCGTAGGTCTCATCGTTTATCATCATCACGGGCGAAAGGCTACAGCAGCCAAGGCATGCCACATCTTTGAGTGTAAATAGGCCGTCCGAGGTAGTTTCGCCGTCGTGAATTCCCAACTCCTCCACGATCGCCTGCTCGATCATCTGAGAGCCATTGACGTGACACGCCGTTCCCTGGCAGAGCATGATCAGATATTTCCCCACCGGCTGGAAACGGAACTGCGCGTAGAAAGTTGCCACGCCAAACACCTTCGCAGCTTTACGCCCGTCTGCTGCGCAATATGACGCAGCACATCCTGCGGAAGATACCCATAGATTTCCTGCGCTTTTTGCAAAATGGTAATCAGGCTGCCCGGCACACTGGCATATTCGTCCAGCACGCCGTCCAAAAGCGTCAGATCGCTTTCCTGTTTCTGTTCACAGCAACAACTCAAAACAAATTGCCTCCTTCAAAAAACGGCTTATTTCGCCGTTTGCATTTCAAAAAAAGCGAACAATCCGCATCCGGTGGGCAATACCGCAGGGTGCGCATGGATTGTTCGTCTCTAGCCTCGTGTTTTATTATACATAGTTTTAGGGGCGCTTTCAAGCATTTCGGCATCAATTACCAGAACCATGGCCGATTTTAGTAGACCTGTACGGAAAAGGCCGTGTTTGCCGCCCCATGTTTTTCACATCAGATGGAATCAGAGGCTAAGGTGTAGGAAATTGAACTTGACCGAACCCATCGGGGGGGCGGAAAAAGGCCGGATGCACGCCCACTTGCGCACATCCGACCCTTTCACAGGCTCACAGACTGGCTATGCCGTTTTCTTTTATTTTTGGAAATTGCGGAATTCTTGCTCGTTGGCGGTGAATGGAATGCCGTCTTTCCGCAAAATTGCCTCCAACGCATGCTCCACACACCGGTTCTGCGAGGATGCGCTGATGCACAGGGATACCGCTTGCCCGCAACCGACTGCGGAAGCTGTCATCCCGCCTCCGCCCGCACCAAGATACATCTCAAAACGGTTGAGCTTCTTTTCCACCACCGGCGCCGGCTTCTGAAATCCAAGATTCGATAGCGTTGTCGTCATCCCTGTGCCCGCAATCACACGGTAAACCCGGCGGATCATGAATTCCTTCACCACACGCGGCGTATAGCGGATAAAAATATGATTGGCCGTTTTCACCGTGGCGGCGATGCCGGAGAGCAGCCGGTCGCGTTGCGTCGCCTCCCGCACCTGCCGATGTATGCAGCGCAACGCCTGCTCCATATCAGCTACCACAGGGATGCGCACATTGACATAGTATGAAAAATTGCGCTGTGTAACGGAGCCGAAAAACGGGCGCAGATTGATCGGAATGGAGAGGGAAACATCCGGCGCGCCTTTTGGGATTTGCACACCGAGCGCAATCGCCAGGAACAACGCCGCGGCCAAATAGTCATTCACTGTGAAGCCCTCCGGCTTTATCCTGCCCTTGATGCCGCCCAGATCAATGGAGAAGCAGGTCAGCCGCACATAGTCGCCATCCGGTAGAAGACGGAAACGGTACGCCTGCTTTTCCACAAAGGAGGCGTTTTTCGTCCTGTCAAAGTTGCGTAGGTAATCGTCGGCCAGCTCGGCCTCTGAGGCCGGGGCCGCCGCGCATGGCTCTCGGCCCTCCATGCGTACACAATAATCCTCTAACAACTGCTGTAAATACGCAATTGCCGCGCCTGCATCCGCATTGGCGTGGAATACGTCCATGGTAATTCTGTTGCCCTCGCAGTAAATTCGAAAGGCGGGCTTAGCGGTATCATACAGCTCTGGCAGCGTGAGATACGGCTCCTCTCGCCCGATAATATCCAAATCTTTTGCCGGAACATGCACATAGCCCAAAAACGTTTTTCAGATGCGTATACAGGACGGGAAACCGCGGCCTGAGCGCCCGGACGGACACACCAAGCACCTGCGCATCCACCGCCTCAGTTAAAACGGCGCACAAGCGAAATAGATACCCGCGCCTACCGAAGCTCAGCGCCGGATAGAGCATCGAAACGGCATCCAGCCGCTCATACGGCACAGACATATGACCATCCTTTCACCCGGCAGCACAGAATCGGTCAGGCAGTCGTGTCTGCCTGGCGAATATACATGGAGCGGTTGCCGGACTCTTTTTCCACCATCGTTAAGGTGCTATCCTCAATCGAATAGGTATAGCTTTTCGTGATGCTCTTGCTGTAAATGGAATAATTGATCGTAAGGGTATTATCCTCCCCGATGGAATATGTTCCCTTTACCGAGCCTGTAAACGGGATGTTGACGACCGGCACGGTGAAATTCGCATAGGTCAGCTCCACAATCCCCTCTTCCTGAAATTCATAGCCGCTCATATTGGAGGAATCCATCCATTTGCCAGCAGCTTCTTCTCCGGGCCAGCACAGGCGGTCAGCGCCGTCAACATCAGGATTGCAGCTAGGAGCAACGCAAGCAGTTTCCATACTTTTTTCATTTCATATCCATCCTTCCAGCAGCGGAGCCCCGACCAATAAAAGCAGGGCTGTTCACCGCTTTTTCTTATTTATTATACGGGATACATACAAAAAAGTCCATCCATTTCTAAGCCTGTGCTTTTCAAGAAAAACACAAAACTCCCGGCAGAAGATTTCTGCGGGAGGGAACAATAAAAAGGCTTTTATACCGCTTCCATGGAGGCACAAATCGCATCCACCATTGCATCCACATCGGGCATTTGCTCCTTTTTCAACGCAGAGCGGATTTCCAGCGGCTCGCAGACGAGCGCCATATTCTTCATGCCCTCCACCTGCTTTTTCATCAGGTTCGCCGCCGCAGGCGCCCAAGAGCCGTTGCCGATGATCGCCACCTTACGGTTTTGCAGGTTGAGCGCCGCCATCTCATGGAGAAGGCCGTGCATTCCGTAATAAATTCCCATGTTATAGGTGGGCGAAGCGAGCACCATATGGCTCAAACGGAACATCTCTGCAATGATCTCGGAGGGATGCGTTTTGGAAACATCGAAAACGCTCAGGTTTGCAATCCCGCGCTGCGCCAGCTTGCCTGCAAGCAGATCCACCGCATTTTCCGTATTGCCATACATAGAGGCATAGGCCAGCACCACACCGGGCTCCTCCGGGATATATTTGCTCCACCGATCATACTTATCCAGAATATAACCGAGATCCTCGCGCCAAACTGGGCCATGCAGCGGACAAATCATTTTTACATCAACACCGCCAAGCTTTTTCAGGGCGGCCTGCACCTGCGGGCCATATTTGCCCACAATATTGGCATAATACCGGCGCGCTTCCGAAAGGTAGATCCGCTCAAAATCCTTTTCGTCGCTGAAAATATCCCCATCATGCGCACCGAATGAGCCAAAGGCATCCGCCGCAAAGAGGATGCCCTGGCTCTCCTCAAATGCCAACATCACTTCCGGCCAATGCACCATAGGGGCAAAATAAAACTGCAATGTGTGCGCGCCCAGCGGTAGCGAGTCGCCCTCGCGCACCTCTATGCAGCGATCGTCCAGTGAAAAATCATAAAACTGGCGGATCATTTGAAATGTTTTTTGATTGCCTACAATTTTCATTTCCGGATAGCGGCGCGCAAGCTCCTCAATGTTAGCGCAGTGATCCGGCTCCATATGGTTTACCACTAGATAATCAATCGCGCGCCCTGCCAGCAGACGATCCATATTCTCAAAAACTGCCGGGTGATTGCCGCATCTACCGTATCCATTAAAGCTACTTTATCATCTAAAATCAGGTAGGAATTATAGCTACGCCCTGCGGCAGTGGAAACATATTTTCAAACAACGCTAGACGTCTGTCGTTGCCACCCACCCAGTGAATTCCAGGTGAAATTTCCCTTGTGTAATCCATACGATTCAGCCTCCAAATTCAGCATGATCTCTGTGCATTATGTTAGCTTATCCTAACAAGGCTCATTTTACGCCAATTTCAGGAAAAAGTCAAACTGTAATGCGTAAAAACACAACCTCCCGCAAAGAAAAAATATACAACAGCTGGCGTTTCGCGCGACAGGCATTTTTCCAATGCTTCAAACTCTGTTTGAAGCTCTAACCTCTGCGAAATGAGCGGCGTAGCCACAGGCCATCAGCCCGAATCAATGGCTCAATGTTCTTCACAACCCTCAAAATCTTTGATTTTGCCAGCGTTTTGTAAAGTTATTATGCCACACTCCCCCAGCCCTCAATCACGCCCAAGCCGGTTTGCGGCAAAAATAAACCACCGTATTTTCCGAAGAAAAACGGCGGTTCACTTCCACTGCGCGCTGGGGGGCTAAGAGAGAACCGGGGCAAGACGTGTTTCCGCTTTTGCAAACGAAAACACGTCACAGTTCTTCTCGCGCAGTTCTTTGGCTGAAATACACACAACATCGCGGCAGGCGCCGCCGGCGAGGCGGACGCGTTCACGCAGCGTATCCATTGCTTTTGCAGCGTGCCGCCCATCATATAAAAGCAGGCCTGAAATCGCCCTGCCGCGCAAGTCCACCTTATGCAAAAAGGCGTTTACTGCGGGCACCGGCTGCCATGCCAAACAGGAGTGGCCAAAATAACCGTATCATACGCATCAAAATCGATTTCAAACGGATCGATTTGCGACCCCATGCCCCTGGAGGCAGATAGGAGCCAACCGTAGCGGCGGAAAGCACGCCTCGATCATAGCGCTCGCGCAGTTCCAAAACGTCCACTTCCCCCTCCCGTGCAGAAGCTTCACAGAGCGAGCGAATATTTTTTTGATTGGAATAGTAAACCAATAATGTTTTCAAAAGATACACTCCCCTAATGAGAAACGTTTTTTACAGGACGGCCTAACGGATGGCCGATCCCATTCTTCCCATATTAATCGGCCTTCGACGCGTTTGCGGGCTCCCCTTCCACAACGCGGCGCGCCACTCACCGATGAAGGCAAACACAGCCTTCCGATCAGTCTCGTTGAGGATTTCATGCCGATCACCAGGATAGAGCTTAAGCGTCACATCGCCATGCCCCGTCTTTTTGAGATCCCGGTAAACCTGCCGCACACCCTTTCCATAATCGCCCACCGGATCCATCTCACCGGAGATGAGCAGGATCGGGAGCGGATAGGGCACTTTTTGATACCATTTCGGCGCAGACACATGCTTGAGCAGGCTGAACAAATCGCGGTAACCCGCCGCGGTAAATAAGAAACCACACCAGGGATCTTGAAGATAGCGATCAACGATCTCCTCCTCTTTTGTCAGCCAGTCGAAAGCCGTGCGCGGCGAATCGCATTTTTTATTATAGCTGCCAAAGGCGAGGCGATTGATGAATTCGCTGCGGTAACGGCTGCCACGGCGCTTCGCCACAAAGGAAGCGAGGCCCACCGCAATCCCGGCCGCTGGGTTTTCGCCGCTTGTGCCGCAATAAATGGCGCCGCTGATCTCATTGCCATAGAGCTCTGTATAATAGCGGGCGGCAAAGGAGCCATGCTGTGCCCAAAAATAAGGATGGGCCGCCCGGGGTATGCCTTGCGCGCCAGATCTGTTACCTGCTTTGCATCCCGGGCAAAGGCCTTCCAGCCGTTTTCCTCGCCAAAATAGCCCAGCTCCTCGTCGCTTTTCGCGCTTTTACCATGCCCTACATGGTCATTTGCAAACACAGCAAAACCCTGCCCGCATAGATAGGATGCAAACGCATCATATCGTGCGATATGTTCCGCCATGCCGTGCAAAATCTGAATCACAGCGGTTACCTCCCTCTCCTCCGAGGGAGCCCAGCTCTTCGCATAAATATCGGAAAGGCCGGTAACCGATGGAAAGGAATATTCCCTCGTAACAATATCCATGCGGAATGCCTCCTAAAAAATCTGTTTGATCCATGTGATAAGATAGGCACAATCCAACTTGTTGAGCAGATCCGGTGACATGCTCATTGGAACCTTTTGTTGTTATTATAGCACGCGATTACAAAATTGTAACCCTTTTGTTACAAATTTGTAGTAATAGACAAATTAAAGGGCTCTTTTTTTACAAAAAAGACCCGTTTCATGCCTTATTCGCATAAAACGGGCCTAAAAAATTACAATCCGTTACAAATGTTCTTTTCCCTTTTGCAGACGCTGCGCCAGCTCCCCGGAGGGACGAACGCTGACCGTCCGGTAAGTATCATAAATCACTTTGCCGGGCCGCGCGCCTGCGGCTTTCGCAGCATGCGCACCGGCGTATAATCCACCGGCACGGAGGAGGATTCCCGCGCCCGGCTGAACCATGCGGCAAGCTGGGCGGCCTGAAGGAGCGCCTGCTCGCTCGGCTCCCGCCCGCCGGTAACCAGAATCACATGCGAGCCAGGGATGTTTTTGGTATGCAGCCATAAATTCTCTTTTGCTGCCGTTTTTAACGAGAGCTTATCGTTCTGCACATTATTGCGGCCGACTAGCACAGTAAAGCCGTCATCCGTGCAAAATTCCATCGGCGGCAGCGCTTTGGGGCTTTTTGTTTTGCGCCGTTTGCGCCCCGCCTGATTTTCAGATAACCGCTTGACGCAAGCTCCTCCCGAATCTCCAACAGCTCCCGCTCCGATTGGGAGCGGCTCAGCGCGTCAAACACGCTCTCCATATATTGCAGCTCCTGTTCGCCGGCGGCAATCTGCCCGGTAAGCACCTTCTGAGCCGTCTGCGCCTTGCGGTATTCTTTATAATACTTTTGCGCATTGTGCGCGGGCGACAGGGCAGGGTCCGCCGGGATGCGCAAAAGGCGGTTGCCATCATAATAATTTTCCACTTCATAAAACGGAGCGCCCTTTTCCAGCGCATATTGGTAGGCATTGATCAGCTCCGCGCGAATGCGCAGCGCTTCCCGGTCCTCGCTGGCTGCAAGCTCAGCGCGCTGCGCGTTGAGGCGGCGCGTAATGCGCTCCATGGTGCTCGTAACCAGGCGAAATAAATCCTGCGCCCGCTGTTTAGTGCGTTCCGCACGGTCGCGCTCCGTGTAAAAATCATCGAGCAGCGGGGAGAGCGCCGTATACGCACGAGTCCGCATTAGCGCACCATATTGACGAATGGAAAAAAACGCAAAATCAACAGGCTTTTTCTCCTGATCGAGCACCATCTCCGGCTCCGCCCGGCCTTCCCGCACCCGTGTGCATAGCGCCTCCAGCTCCTGCGTCAGCGCCTGCTTCTGCTGCAAATCCAAAGAAGAAACGGGAAGATCCTCCCCTGCCGTGCGGAACGCAAGCTCCCGGCAAACGATGGGCGAAACACCCTGTAGGGAATGCAACAGCGCCGTGGAAAGGCGCGCATCCCCCTCCAGCAGGATTCGCCTGTAAGCATCCTCCGCTCGCTCCTCCAGGAAATTCCCCTTTTCTTGAGCGGGCGGCAACTCATAAGGCGTGCCAGGCAAAATCTCGCGGACGGAAGATTTCGTGGCGTCAATCCGTTTGACCGCATCGACCACAACACCGTTTTCATTCAACAGGATAATGTTGCTGTGGCGCGCCATGATCTCGATGCACAGGCTCGGATGCACCGGTCGCCAATCTCGTTGCTCGCGTCGAAATCGAGAAATAACACGCGGTCCAGCCCCACCTGACGCAAGCCGGTGAGCACTGCGCCAACGAGCGTTTTTCGCAGGAGCATGCAGAGCATCGGCGGCTTCTGCGGGTTATCCGGCGCATAGTTCGTAAAATGCAGCCGCGGGCTATTGGAGCGCACGCTGAGCAGCAGCTTCAAGGCCCCGGTATGGGAGCCTGCGCCCGCCCGGCTGCGCAGCGAGAGCACCAGCTCCTCCCGGGAAGGCTGGCTGACCTTTTCCACCCGGGCGCCGAGCGCCTCGCGCTCGATTTCCTGTTTTAAAAAATGCAAAAAAATTCCATCAAGCGCCATTACAATGACTCCTTGCCATCAAATTGAATCCATGTCACCGGATTCTCCTGCCGGATGCGCACCACACGGATGCCAGGAAACCGGGCGGATAGCTTACGCGCCAGCACGTCAACTATAGGATTCTCTGTTTCATAATGCCCCGCCGCAAGCAGCGTAAGCCCTCTCTGCTGCGCCGCCAAAAATTCGTGATGGCTTGCGTCGCCGGTCACATAAGCATCCGCGCCTGCCGCCTGTGCATCTGCCATCAAATCGGCGCCCGCGCCGCCGCAAACTGCTACACGGGTGATTTCCCTCCTTTGTTGGCCGCAGCCATCCGGACCGCCGCGTGCAAACGGCGGCTGACAGAGCCTGCAAGCGCCTGCGCATCCATGGCTCTACGCTGCCAATCCGCAGCAGGGGCGCTCCTTCTTGGGCGGGAACCGCCTCCACGGCGGATAACCCCAGCTTCTCCGCTAACACATCATTTACGCCGCCTTGCGCCACATCCAGGCTGGTATGCGCACAAACTGCGCTCATCCCTGCCTGTGCAAGCAAATAAGCGGCTCTTGCGCCAAAAATTGCTTTTGCGCATGAAAGATCACTGGATGATGGCTAATAAACAGCTGCGCGCCGGCCTCCCGCGCCATTTGAACCGCCTCTGGCGTCATATCGAGAGCAACGGCGAGCGTATCCACCCGCTGCTTCGGATCTCCCACCAGTAGGCCGCTATTATCCCAGCTTTCCTGCCGGTCAAAGGGCGCGATTGTATTGAAATAATCATAAAAATCCTTTACACAAAGCATTCTGCCAAACCCGTTCCTTTCGCTGGTCATTGACAAAGCCCCTTACAGAGCGTTTATTCCATTGATCCAATCACTGGTTCTGCCATTTTACGCATTGCCCCGCCTATCTCGCGGCCGCCGCTTCCAGCCGGGCGCATTCTTGCTGCGACCGGCGCGACCTGCGCAAAGCCTCTACGCGGGTGAGCAGCGCTGATGCTGCCTGTTCAAATAGATAAGCGCTGCTTCGCTATGGCACTCCGGCAGCCTGCCCAAATACGGAAGGCCGGGTGAACAAGCTGTGGGCGCCCCCGTATATTGCGCGCACAGGGCAATATAGAAATGGGAGCATCCTGCACGGCGTTTTCCTTTAAAATTGAAAATCCATTTTTATAGAGAAACCGGCGCACATCCTCCGCGTGCGTCATCGGCTGGAGGATCAGCCGCTTCCCCTCATTTCGCAGCCAGGGCGCACGCGCAAGGATGGCTGCAATCAATTCGCCGCCCATCCCGGCAATGATAATATCCTGCGCCCAATCCGGAGCAATTTCGTCAAGCCCATCCGACAGGCAGGCGACGATCCGATCCTCTAAATGATAGCGCCGGATTGCCTGACGCGCATTTTCCAGCGGCATTTCACGCAGATCGGACACAACCGCGCGAGGCATTTGCCGGAAAGAACCAATGCCACGGGCAGATAGGCGTGATCCGTGCCGATATCGGCAACGGCGGCGCCATCCCGCACAAAATCCGCTACCATTTGGAGCCGAGGGCAAAGGGGTCGGTTCAGAGGAAACACATGCATTTCGCCGCCTCCTTTTATTGTCTTCCGTATAAATCCAAAAACTAGGAGCCTCATGATACAAGGAAAAACCGCCCGGCAAACGTCGGGCGGTTTCAAAGCCTTGCTGCCTATGGCCATCTTTTTTGCACCGGGCAGTTTGGAACTTATTCCTTACCGGCAAGATACGCGTTGATCTCCTTCACCAGCGCGTCGGCGTCTACGCCATGCACCATACAGGCCTGCTCCACGGTTTCGCCGCGGGAGGCAGGGCATCCGAGGCAATGCATGCCATATTCAAAAAATAAACAGCCGTTTCACGATCCATATCCAAAATATCGCCAACGGTCATATTTTTATCAATCTGCGCCATTTGGTATTCCTCCTTTACTTACGTGCTTGTCTTATTATAATCCCTTGGCGCGCCGAATGCAATACATTCTATTTTCCTGTTTTTCGGCTTTGTCATACTTTTGTCATCCGCTTTTCTCATAATCTTTTATTTTTGCACACAAAATCGTAACATTTTGCAGGTATACTAAAACCAAGTTAAATACAAGCGCTTTTCGCTTACGATCCCCTCGAAAGAGGGTTCTAATATTTCTACTTTTTCATTTTTTCTCTCCTTTTTCCCTCATTTTGCAAAATGGGCGCCGATTTTTCGGCGCCCATTTTGTTTTTTGTCGCTTTCAGCATGAGCCCCCCGGTTCTACCGGGAGTAGGTAAAAAAGCCTTGGCAAATAAATTAATGGAAGCGAGTAGTAAATCAAAAGAAACGGATTTTTCCTCCAGAAAAAATTTCACAAGAGGAAATATACAAAAACCTGAGAATCGTTGTAAGCTTTAAACCAGACAAGTATAACTGATTTACCAGTTGCAGGGCGAGCGATGCGATGATATTTTTCAGTGCCCCTCTGGGGTCTGTGCAAACCACTAGTTTACTAATAGTTTTGATTTTTTTAATATATCCCAATAGTAGATAATACTGTCTTGCAAATTGAACATGAATTCAGAATTATGTTAGTGCATTTCTACAAAATGTGTGTTCAGTATAATTTTTTATAACTTTTAGTGCAACGTTTTGGTCTCTTTTTACGTTATATAGAATGAGAGGGGTTCTCTCAAACGTAACAATTGAGGAGATGTTGAAATGAAAAAAGTATTGCGGATCATTTCTATGGCGTTGGCAATCCTACTAATTGCTGAAATCTTGCCCGCTCAGGCAATTGCAGATGGCGTCCAACGGCAAGCACAGGCGCAAACCACACAAGCACAAGAATCCAATGTCGGAAACGAATCGGGCATTCTTTATGAGGTTGAGCAGGAACGCAGTGCAAATGCCAAAATCTTTCGAAGAACCGATGGTACTTATACAGCACTCATAGCAGATGAACCGCTTCATTACTTAAAAGATGGAGTATGGGAAGAAATTGATAATACCTAGAAGAGCAACCCGGGGAAGAAAAAATGGTTTTCACAAATAGGGAAAACTATTTTCAAGCGTCATTTCCAAGCGAGCTTTCCGATGATGAAGCGATTGCGATTACCAATCGGGGATATACCCTTTCGTTTAACATGATCCATTCCTCGAAGAAGGCTTTTAAAGCAAAAATAAAAGCAAAAACCAAAGAAGAAAAAGAGCTTAGCAAAAAACTCAGCGAAGCCCAAAAACGCTCTAATTTATCAGAAAGACAAGCGACTATCACCTATCAAAACATTCAGACCGATGTGGATTTAGAATACACAGTGCTTCCTCAATCGGTGAAAGAGAATATAATATTCAAGAAGAAGCCGAAGGAGGACGCTGTCTATGAATATCAGGTTTATGCCCCAAAACTAAAAGCCAAATTATCAAATACGGGCGAGATCACCTTTGCCGATGCGGACGGTATTCCGGTTTTCACACTCCCCGCTCCATATATGTATGATGCGAACGGCGCACACTCCGAGGAGATACAGGTTTCCCTTTCTCAGCAAAAGGATACCTATCTTTTGCGTTATACACCGTCTACAGAATGGCTGCACGCAAATGAACGCGCCTATCCGGTTGTATTAGATCCGGTCGTCGAGGCGGAAATGTCACTTCTAGCTGCTGCGGAAGAAGAAAGCGAAACGCCGGATGACGATACCTATACGATCTCATCCCTGCCAACAGCGAACTATCAGAGTGCCACGGAATTAAAAATTAAAGGCGGCGGAACAATTGCGCGGGCATTCTTATTTCCACAAAGCCAGTATATTGTCAGCAGCGGAGTTACCTCTGCCCGGCTGAATCTATATGGTAAGAATTTGGGAAGCACCGCTGCGAAGCTTGCGGTATATGGAATCACGCAGACTTGGGATCCTGCGGCGGTTACTCATCATGCGCAGCCGTCATTCCATTCCTCCCCGATGGATTATGTAACAATCAATGCGTCCAGCGCTATGCAGCACATCGTGTTGGATGTGACAAAGTTTTGTGCGCCGAGCGGCTCGGATATCTCCTATTATGGTCTGCTTCTTAAAGCGTTGGATGAGTCTGTCAACACAGATTTAAGCGTCATATCTTCAAACGATCAGAATAATAGCGATTACCAGCCAACGCTTGAAATTGATTACGCTGGCAATCAGGGAATTGACGACCGGTACGACTACCACACGCAGTCTGTCGGCAGGGCGGGCACAATGTATGTCAACGATTTTTCTAGCAATATCTGCATTGAACGTGAAGATATCGGTCTGGGTGGAAATGTGATGCCGGTACAGATCAAAGATTACTGTAATTTTATCAGTGTGCTCCCGATCCAGCTCATAATCGGTTCCTCCTGGAATATGAACTATAACCAGAACATTCATTATGTGAGCGACAGTGCGGACGCAAAGCCCCGGATTTCCTATAAAAACGGCCAAGGTAAACAAATAAGCTATATTGCTTCCGCGGAAGAAAATGAAGCCCACACGAAGGTGAAATGGATCGAGGAGACGACGAATTATGTTGGAGACACGGGCACAGCCCTTTGGATGCCCAAAACCGTGACTTCTAATTATGGCGCACATTTAGCGGAAATAGAGATTACGGATAACGAAAATCATATCTTACAATTCAACTCAAGCGGCTATATGGTGAGAATGGCCGACGCGAGCCAGCCATCTAATGCGATTTCTATTCTATACAATGGGAGTTATATAGAAAAATTGATCGACGCGTAGGCCGAGAATACCGCTTTACTTATAAAGATGCAACAAGTATCTTAACGAAAAAACAGCTACAATCCATTCAGCTTTGACGCAGATGGAAATGCGATCACTGTAAAGGATGACGCAGGCAACAACGTCCCCTATCAGGTCACCTATGAAAATAACAGCAATATTTTTGGCTCCGTGCTCAAGAGCGTGACCTACCCAGACGGCAAAACCGTCAAGTATGATTATGGGCTCGGTATGACGCTCACCGACGTCGATAACAACCAGATGGAAGCGAGGTTTGATAACCAGGGCAAGCTGCGCATTATTGAGCGGGCATATCAATCTAATGGAAGCTATGCGGATGGCGCATGGTTGGATATGACCTATGACGGTATGTTCCAGCGCAGGTTTACGGACAGTCTCGGCAACGTGGAAATCAAACAGTTTGACGAATATGGCCGGACGGTCTGCTCCATGGACGGCGAAACAGGCGATTATGTATATGCAACCTATAAGACGGAAGAAATAGAGGGAAAAAAACACAATATCCTTTCCAATGTTTCCGAAACGCAGCCAACCAGCATGAATTATATCAAAAACCATAGCTTTGAAGAGAATGCCTATAACTGGTCGGTTTATTCAGGCGATAATACGCATGTCCGTTTCCGCAGCGGCTTTACGCCCAAGCTGGCGCTTATTGTTACCGTGTTGCACGGGATACGTTGGGAACGGTTACACTGCACCAAGATTATACCAATATCAAAGCGGGAGAAACCTATACGCTTTCAGCTTGGATTAACCTCCCACAGGCTAACGGGAGACGGCGCGCGGGTTTCGTTGCAGGCATGGAACGGCAGCACCTGGCTCAAGGAAACCTCCAGTGCCAAGGTGAAAGATACAAAAGGGAAATGGGTGCGGCTGGAGACGACACTGACGGTTCCCGTAAACGCAACAAAGCTGCGCTGCCACGTCCGCATGGATAATTCCGCCGGCGCGATCTATGCCGACGCATATCAGCTCGAAAAAACGGCTAAAGCCGCTGCTTATAACTATGTGGAAAATCCGGACTTTACCTTTGGGGCAGAATCCTGGCAGGTCATCCCCACAGGCGCGGTGGCTGCTGACACAAATAACAACCAGCGTGCAAGCACACTCGATAACAGCGTTTATCGCCATACCGGTTCCATTACCACGCAGCCCTGCCTGATCCAGCGCGTTTTCATTAACGGCAAGGCTGGCGATACGTTCCGATTTGGCGCATGGGCAAAGGTAACGGACGGCCTGCCGCTGGCTTCGGGCAGAAGCTGTGCGTTCCGCGTACAGACGGATGACGGCGAAGGGAACGATATTGAAACACTTGGCCGGATCGATTACAATACGAATACGCAAAATTGGCAGTATATGCAGAAGTCATTTACGCTGGATCAGGATACCGCCTTTGTGGATCTCTATCTCTCCTATGACCGTCAGATGGGCTCCGTGATGTATGATGGCGTCCAACTTATAAAGAGGAAGCGCAGGCCGAATCCTCCGACAGCGGCTCCGGCACAGAGGAGGCGCACTGCACCTGCGAGGGCTGCGAGGAGGCGGATTGCTCCTGCCGCTGCGCGAGCAAGGATGCTTGCACCTGCGTACAGTGCAAGCGCGGCACAAAAGAGACAAAAGATGCGAAGGGCAATGTGACTGTTTCCACACAGACGGATGGCACGAAAAGCATGGAAACCCGCAATACCTACACCGCCTCCGGCAACTATTTGGCCAGCACGACGAATTCCGCAGGCGATACGGTATCCTATGGCTATAACGAGAAGAACGGCCAGCTCGACAGCCAGACGGACGGCAACGGCAATACCGTGCAATATTCCTACAACGCTATGCAGGCGCTGACCAAGGTGTCGCAGCAGGTCGGTTCCAAAACGATGTCCACCGCCTATGGATATGAGAACGACAGGCTTTCGAGCGTGACGCACAATGGATTTTCTTACAATTTTACCTACGATAGCTGGGGCAATCAGACCGGCGTAAAGGTTGGCAGCCAAAGCCTCGTCACCTATTCCTACGGCACAGGCACAAACCATAACAAGCTCAACAGCATCACCTATGGCAACGGCCAGGCTATCACCTATCAATACGACGCCAAGCAGAATATCACCGGCATCAAGTATAGCGGGGATAGCGCCTGGCGCTTCACCTACACCTATGACCGGCAGGGCAACGTAAAAACGGCCACCGACAATATTGCCGGGACAAAGGCGACGCTGGACGGCGACCGCATGGAGGTGCGCAAGCTCTCCGATAACAGCCTTGTCTACTCCAGCGTTACAGCGGATGACGGGAGCGTAACGGAAACCGCCTTTGGCAAGACCTATACCAGAAAAACAAACGACGACAGCTATACGCAGTCCACAGGCCAGACCGTCAAATCCGGCACGGTCACAAGCCCCGAAACCGCCACTGCCCTCTCGGAAAAGACGGATTATTTCGGCCGCACGCTGGAAAAGAGCGTGCTTGCGAAAAACGGCACAGCGGTGACAGGCGGCGTCAGCACGAGCTATGAATACAAGTCCGCCTGCGCCGCGCAGACGAGCGACCGCGTGAATATCCTGCGCAACGCGATCAAAACCGGCGCAAACACGTCTGCAACCAAGGATTTTTCCTACACCTATGACGGCAACGGCAATATCAAAACCGTGCATCAAGTCAATAACGACGGCGGCTCAACGCTCCTGTATACCTACCATTACGATGCTGCAAACCAGCTCACGCGCGTGGATGATAAGGTGCAGGACCTGACGGTGGTGTATGTATATAACGAAGGCGGCAACCTCGTCAGCCGGACAAATTACAAATACACGACGGGAACGCCGCTGCTGCTCAAGCGGACGTGGCTGTATACCTATGACAGCACATGGAAGGATCAGCTTGCGTATTACGACGCAAAGCGAATTCAGTATGATACTGTTGGCAACCCGACGAGCTACAATGGCTGGAGCTTCACCTGGGAGGCCGGGCGGCAGCTTGCTCGATGAGCAAAAGCGGGATGGATATCGCATATCAATACAACGCGGACGGCCTGCGCACGAAAAAGACGGTCACGCAAAGCGGCGCGTCAACCGTGTATGAATACCTCTGGAATGAATCGAGGCTGGTCGGGCAGAAGGTCGGGAACGACGCGGTCAGGATTCTCTACGATGCGAACGACGAACCGGTAGGCTTCACGGTCAACGATACGGCAAGCTATTACTATGTGAAGAACTTACAGGGCGACGTGCTCGCTATCGTTGACAAAACGGGAGCGGAGAAGGTATCCTATGTGTACGACGCATACGGCCAGATCGTGTCCATGACGGGCGACGCGACGCTCCAGAAGCTGAACCCCTGCACGTACCGCGGGTATTACTACGACGCGGAAACGGGGCTGTATTATCTCCAGTCGCGGTATTACAACCCGGAGTGGGGCAGGTTTATCAATGCGGATAAAACAGAAGTTTCTTAATATTACAAACAATGTAAAACAAGCGAATTTATATATATATGCGGAAAATAATCCAATTAATTATATTGATAGCTCGGGTGATTTTGGCACTCCTCTTCAATGGGCGATGGCGGTTATTGGGGGAATAGCTGGTTGGTTTTTTGGAGATTATGTTGCAAAGTGGTTTGGATATCGTTCGGGTTGGAAATATTGGACAATACGTAGTGGGGTTGCTGTAGGCGGAGCTGTGATTTTTTGGTTTGCAGGTACAGCGCTTCTAAAAGTTGCTACGAGGTTTCTACTTTCAAATCCAAAAGTAGCGGCTCGTATGCCCCGGTATCTTTTATGGTTTTTAGGTATGGGTAGTAGTTCAGGCTCAATCGCAAATCAACTATATGCTAAATATGCCGCACATATTTTTCTAAAGATCATATTAGCAAAGGAATTCTAAAATTAGGTAGTTCGCGGAGAGATATTTTTAACAAAATTTTCAGAGTTATGAGTTCAAAGATAGCACAAGCTCGAAATGGGAGTAATGAAATACGTGCAGTGATTAAAGGATATAAGGTAACTATAAGGTTTTATTTTAAAGATGGTACGATCGCAGTGTAGATGCCTTCATCGGATGGGGAAGTCGCGTGCTTGGAAAACTATTAAAATAATATATTTTGGGGGATGCAGAATTGAAACTAATAGAAAAAAATGAATCAATAGATCTTTACAATATGCAAAAAGTTCTATTAGACAGAATTAAGCACTCATTTAACATACAAGATATTATTAGATTGGCATTATTACAGACATTGGCACCAATTGGAGACTATTTTAGTGCAGTAGAAATATTACACAAGTATTTAGGTCAGGATAAAAGCTATCGTTTAGAGATAATTGGTGCATATTTAACATCTTTGTGGATTGACAACAAAAATGAATTTGTTTCATATTTGTTACAAGATGTAGATAAAACCAATAATCAAATTCAATCGCTTATTTATTTTTTAAAAGCTCTTGATCTATATTATAAGGGAGAGAATGATCCTAAAGAATACTTAAAAAAATCTATACAGCTCTGCGACAAGTATGTGAACAATATAAAACTATATGCTGAATATGTAGACGATCAAGATTATAAGTTGATTTTATATCAAAAGGCAGAGGAAAATATAAAGGAGGTGAAAAGCATAAAAGAGATTGAACGGGAAGATGCTTGGCGTTTTATTGACCCACAAGAATTTATAGATGAATTTATTACTGGAGTGATTGCGAATGAAGGTGAACATTTTAAATCCTGAATAAAAAGTACCCTCTTAATTTGCTAATATATAAACACATATTAAAACAAGGCGCTTCTCATGGTAATTTAGCAATGGGAAGCGCCAGTTTTTATGCATTAGACTTTAGGTGAAATACGCAGGGCGACGTGCTCGCCATCGTTGACAAAACGGGAGCGGAGAAGGTATCCTATGTGTACGACGCATACGGCCAGATCGTGTCCATGACGGGCGACGCAACGCTCCAGAAGCTGAACCCCTGCACGTACCGCGGGTATTATTACGATGCGGAGACGGGGCTGTATTATCTCCAGTCGCGGTATTATAACCCGGAGTGGGGCAGGTTTATCAATGCGGATGTTGCGGAAGTGCTCAATGTTTCTCAAGAGAATCCAGTGAGTGCGAATCTATTTGCTTACTGTAAAAACAATCCCGTCAATATGGTGGATCAGTCTGGGACAATTGCCGCTAATGTAATAGGCGCTGTTATTGGTGGTGTCATTGGAGCGGTTGGCGGTTACTTCCTGAGAGATGGCTTGCGGATCGTATTGGGTTAAGAGGATGGAAAAGAAACACTTTCATTTGGGGCTTGTCTGCTATAATTACGGCTTCCGCTGCGACAATCGGCTATTTTGTCGGCCCATATGTTGCAAGAGCGTGGTCTACATTTAGTGTAAAAATAGCTGGCATATTACGCTTAAGCTACAAAAGTGTTGCAAAAATCAGCACATTTAAAATGAATAAACATATGAATGTTTCGAAGCACTTATGGAATAAGGTTCTTCCAAAAGTTACGACTGCAAATATAACAAATCTTATTAATCAGGCAATTAGAAAAGGAGAATGGCGAATGGATAACAAAGGGGTTGTTCATATAATATGGAGATATAGAGGGAAAATCATTGAGGTAACAGGATATCTAAAGGACAAAGTATTTAATGTAGGAAATGCGTGGGTGAGAAAATGAAATCATTAGATAAGATGATAAAAGAAAGATTGTATGCTGAAGTATACGAGGTTTTAGCAACGGATAACTTTGTCTACTCATATGAAAATTTGCAAAAAGCCTTTCCAAAAGCTGATTCCATGCAATACTATTGTTTTTTAATGTATTCCATTTCTAAAGAAGAAACACCGGAAAACATCTAGCTGTTTGTAATTTGCTTGCATTTGGTGAACCATTATTAGATGATATTTATACATTGATTAATTGGCATATCAATCGCACTCTTTCTCTTTTTCCCGCATTTACACCAATAAAGTCGTTTGCAGTCTATATATTTTTTCACTGTCCCGACTCTCCTATAAGCGAAGGATTACTTTATGAATATGCATTATCCGTGTTACAGGAGAATCCCGACGATTCACTTTCAAAAGAGCTAATTAATGAGTTTGAAAAGAGGGATAAGGTAACATAATGCAAGCAAAGAAAAACTTTATTGTTTAATGAGAAAAATGTAAATCAAAACCACTAGTAAACTAGTGGTTTGATTTGCTGTTTTAAATTTCTTTTTTCAGAAAGATGCGCACCGAAATCAAATAGGAAACGGCAATCGCAGCAGCGACCAGCGGCAGGAATATCGGCCAGGCCCGCGCAAGGGCCTCCAACGCGCCGGGGGCGGATTTTTTTAAAAACACATATCCGCCGAACACAACAAAAAACAGGACGAAAAAAACGGCAAGCAGCAAAAACGCATTTTTTCAGCGCCGAACCGATAGGTCATTGGGATCATAACCGATACATACAGGCACGCGGCGATAAAGCATCCGCCGACTGTCGCGGCTACCTCTTTCAAGTCAATATTGCCCCGGAGCGCACCGGCTGCAATGCCGGCCGCAATTGACAACACAATCCCGATCAGGCTCAGCAGAAAAGCAAGCGCATATTTCTCCCGCACAGCTGTTTTCCGCGAAACCGGCATAGCGAGCATATAGGAATTCCACTTTGCCATATCGTCATAGGAAAACGTGCTCACGGCAAGCATCACAGATTCAATCATAACAATGCCCACGATAAACGCGGGGCCCGACGTCGCCCCGATGATCAAAAACAGAAGGAACATCAGCAAAAGCGATTTGCCATAAGAACGGAGCAGCAGAAAATCCTTGATCAATAAGCCTTTCATTATTTATGACCATTCCTTTCTTGCGCCATCTCACGGAAAGGCGCGGTTGGTTTTGGCGCGGCTAACACTTCGAGCGTTTTGAGGTTGCCGTTGCGCCAGAATGCGGAGGGCGCAAGGTTACATTTTGCTGCCCCGCCCTTCCCCTTTGATTGAAAAGAGCATGATATCCTCCAGCGTTGCCGGATCAAGCACACAACCGTCATAAGCGTGCGGCCGTGTCGAATCATACCTTACGAGCGCCTCTACGCCAACGCCGCTCTTCCGGAAGCCGAGCACGTCGCTTTGGTTGAGGAAAGCAAAACGATCCAACCACAGCGCAGAACGCGGTGAGAAAGCAGCAGCTCGTCTTTTGAGTTGCTCATCAGAACCCGCCCCTGATGGAGAAATGTGATATAATCCGCCACGCGCTCCAGGTCGCTGGTGATGTGGGTTGAGAGCAAAATGGAATTGCGCTCATCCTGGATAAACTCCTGAAATAGGTCGAGAATCTCGTTGCGCACGATGGGGTCAAGGCCGCTGGTCGCTTCGTCAAGCAGCAGCAGGCGCGGGTGGTGCGCCATAGCCGCCGCAATGGCGAGCTTCATCTTCATGCCGCGGGAATATTCCTTGATCCGTTTTTCAACAGGCAGCTGAAATCGCGCGCAGAGCGAATCATAGAGCCGATCATCCCAATTGGCATAAATCGGACGCATAATCGAAGGGATATCCTTTGCACGCAGCACATCGTGAAAAAAATTTTCATCGAACACTACGCCGATCTGCTCCTTAATTTTGTGCTCCTGCTTTGCCGGGTCCAAGCCGAACAGGGCGATCTCCCCGCCATCCTTTTTCAGCAGGTTCAAAAGCAACTTGAGCGTGGTGCTTTTGCCCGCGCCATTTTCTCCAATCAGGCCCATGATGCAGCCCTGCGGCAGGTTGAAGCTGACATTTTTTAGCTGAAAAGAGCCATAATCCTTGCACAAATTTGAAACGCGAATGCACTCGTTTATCATTGTGACCATTCCTTTCCGCGTGGAAGTATACCGCTGCGTTTATTCTCCATATTGCAGCCGGACGATCTCCAGAAGCTCCTCGAGCGTGATCCCGCTGCTGTGCGCGAGCTCGACCGCCTGCTGCAAATGAGCCTCTGCCTTTTTCAATTGCTCCTCCCGGATAAATTCCATATTCCTGCGCGCTACAAAGCTGCCTTTGCCGGGAAACGTTTCAATAAAGCCGTCGCGCTCCAGTTCTTCATACGCGCGCTTTGTCGTAATAACGCTGATGCGAAGCTCCTGCGCCAGCAGCCGCATGGAGGGGAGGCTGTCCCCTTGCGCGAGTTGGCCGCTGATAATCAGATTTTTAATCTGTGAAGCAATCTGGTCATAGATCGGCTTCCCACTCGCATTGCTGATGAGAATGTCCAAAGTATCGTCTCACCTCCAATATTGTATATATTGATTATATACAATATACTCGAAAAGTCAAGTCCTTTCCAAAAAAAGAAACCCCGCCTGGCGTCAGGCGGGGCCGCTATGCATGATTTCGTGGCGCGCTTAAAAGCTGCTCCGGTTGTTCGGGCTCATATTGGGGAAGGCATTCGGCGCATTATTCTGCATCATATTGCTGCCGGAGACCGGCCTTCCCTGGCTGTCGAACCGCATTGTTGGATTGCCACCATTGCGCGGCTCATAGAAGGTGATAAATTTTAACGAATATACGTCACATACAACGTAACGGCCTTCGTTGGGCTGATACAAGGTGACAAAATTTACGCCGGCGGAATAGAGCACGCCGTCACGCCGGACAATATTGTTGGTGCCGATGAGGAATTCGCAAGTGACCGGCTGGCCAATGTTTTCCTGTAGAATTGCCGCGAGCGAGTCGAGATAGTATTCGCGTCCAGTCTGCGGGTTTTCGATCTGCTCCTCCGTCAGCCCCGCCTGTGCGGCCGGGTTAAGATGGAGGCCGTTACCATTGGCAGGGGTTTGGGCAAACGTGTTGTTGTTACCGTCCATTCTAACACTCCTTTGACTGTTTTCAAGGTAATCGAGAGGTCAAGTTTGAAAATAGGCATCTGTAGGGTTATAAAAGCAGTGCTCATTGATCCTGGCGGTGAAAATGCCGACATTGCTTGGGAAATAGGTCTGACAATTTGGGGAATATGGGTTGAAAAACCAAAGCGCCTGGCCTACGTTATACAGCCGTTGGCCCGCGATCGCCCAATCCGCGATTTCATAATGGATAGCCTCCGGGCGCATATTGTAGATGTTTTGCAGATTTGGCCGTCCCCCCACAAATTCCTGCACACAGGTAAACTGACCGGGCTGAAAAATAATATTCCGGATGCTGCCCTGACCGACGCGCAGATATTCCCCGCCCGGCGCGTTGACTCGGTTCATGATCACGCCGGCCACGCCGCGCATGCCCGCGTCGCCCTCGCCCCCTGCCTCACACTGGATCAGGCGGGCCAGAAGCTCGCGGTCTGAAAAAGCCATAGCATCCCTCCTCTGCACAAAAAATCTATATGCTTTTCAACCGTTGATTATGCAAAGCCTGCGATTCAGGAAGCCATGCGCTTGCCCTGTGTTGCACATTAAAATATTAATTGAATAAAGAATAAAATTTGACAAAAAATTATAAAATATTAAATCATATACATCATTATTGTAATATATATATTGACAAATTTAATATCAAGGAGGATAATCATAGAAAAAGGAGGGTTATGATGTACTGGTTCAACAAATACCAGAGTTATCTGAAAAGCCCGCAGGCCTACTATTATTTTTTGGAAAAAACAGATTTAAGCAGATTCCCCGCGCTTCAAATCGGCGCGATTGACAAACTGGAGGAGGCGGACGAAAGCGGGCTTTACCAATGGATGGAGGATTATCCGCTTTTGCTAAGGCAATATCCTTTGCAGGACTGCGCACAGGGCGCGGACGATTTCCACACGGCGCTGCGCGTGATGGATTGGCTCTCCGCGCATACCCATTATTGTGGATTACAGTTCCGTTTGATCCCCGACCGCACGCCGGCAATCCTCGCATATGGATATGACAAACCCTTCCGCAATGCGATCAACTGCCGCTTCAAAGCTATCGCCATGGCGGACTGCCTGCTGGCTCTACAGAAAAAAGCTTACCCAGTCGCCCTAATCGCGCAGAAAGAGAAGGGGAAGGATCAGCCTTGTCACCTGATGGTACAGATGTATGCACGGGAACTGGAAAAATGGGTCGTGTTCGATCCTTCCTGCCGCACCTATTTTCTGGATGAAACAGGCCGCCCGCTCGATATTTTTGAGCTACGGGAGCAATTTATGGAGGAAAAAACGCCCCGGTTCCCCGGTTATGATCTCAACGGGTCGGACGGCTTACAGGATATTTACATCCAATCGTTTGTCAAACCCGCATTGACCAATATTACCACTTGGAGCGACAACTCGATGGATCGAAGGAATGGTAAGTCTCTTCAGACCCGCAAGCCTTTTGACCGGATTCCGCCCGGATTCGGGCCGGTGATCAAAGCGCAGGCGGAGCGCTTCCAATCGCTCCATACAACTCGTTGAATTGAAGAAAGCCGCGCGCATGCTTCACAGCCATGGCGCGCGCCTTTTTATTCGATTGTTTATTTTGCAACCTCATCAAAGGCAAGCGCACGATTCAGGAGGCGTACCTCTCCGCCAGCGAGCTTCTCCGCCTTCACCGGGCCGGCGGGAAGCGTTTCATTAATCTGTTCCGCACAATAGGCAGATGCATCCAGCGCGCCGTCCAGATACAGTTTCAGCATCCCGTTTTTCTCGCGGACGGCGGCAACGCTGCGTTGTTTGCCGTCATTTACAGCCCGCGTGGAGGTGACGGACACGCCGCCGGCTGCAAAGCATAGCTTCCCATTTGCGTCAATAGAGGCTACAAACGCGCCTCCTGCGTCACGAGCAATGCGTCTGCCTCCCGTATGGCAATCGGGAAGGTCAAAGTGAAATCTCCTCTTCCTTCCACGCCGCGTTGCGCCAATTCTTTCCCTGAAGCCGCCTGCGTGTGAAAAATCACATCGTTCGGGTAAGCCGTCACCCGTGCCGTTTCATGCACCTGATTGCCCGCACAATCTATCAAACTCACGGCTATCTCCACAGCCTCATTGGGAACAAAGGCCTCTTGGCACGATGCGAGCACCGTGTGGTAATCCGCGCAGAGCGTAAGCTCCGCCTGTACGCCGTTTAACAGCACCTTCGCATCCCCAATGCTGACGCGCTTATCAAAACACAGGCTGACCACGCGATCAGAAATCGTTTTCGCCGTATGCAGTGCGGCAGGTTGGCGATCCGGCGCGCCGAAACGCAGAATTCGCACCTCGTGCGGGGCGAGAGTCAGCTTTACCCGACCGCCGTATTGATAGGTTTTCCATCCGGCTTCGCCGCGTAGGGGAGCACTTGCAGGCAGACGAGATCTTTTACGCCCTCCTTAACGCCGATCAGCCGATCCAGCGTGATTTCATAATCCTGCGCAAAATTTGCCGGGTTGCGCAGGGAAACGATCCCCTCCCCGCCATCCCAGGCGGAGTAGCCGTAAACATCGCCGCCGGCAGGCGTTCTGCCGATGAGCTTCGCGTTGCGCAGAATGTGGAAATTCTCCTCCGCCCAACGGAGCAGCTCGGCACAAACCTGCCATTTCTCCTCATCCAGCATATTGTAGCTGAAATACAGCTCCCAGAAGGAGGTGCCGCGCGCCGCAAGCTGATAGAGGAATTTGCGAAACTCATCCGTGGTCGCCTGAATGGTTTTTTTGGTGCGCGGGGATTTTACCGTATTTCCATAGATTGGATCATGGTTATATAAATGCGCCAGCGGGAATTGCAGATCGCGTGTGCGAACGAAATCAAAATATCGGTCGTCGCGATAGGTCATCATCCGTCGACGTCTGAATCCTCTCTGGAGCCGCCCTTCGATGGGATTTGGAAGGAATGGTCTCCACTGTTCTGCATCCAGATGGAATTGACCCATTGCAAAAACCACGGGCTCGGGTTGACATAACAGGTGAAATTGATCCAAAGGCTCTTCCCCTGCTCCTCGCGCTGAGCGCGCATAGCGGCGAAGATATCCGTCCAATTTTCCCACAGCTCGGTCGTAAAATACATATCGTGCTCGCCGCCGATCATGTGGCCGTGCTTCTTTTTTGGGCAGGGTCGCAGGGCGAAACCATCCAGCTTCCAGTAATTGAGATCAAACCGCTGCATAAAATCAAGAAAGAGCTTTTTAACTCCCTGCTGATAAACAGGAGCCGCCACGCAGATATCATTCGACTTGGGGTTTCGGAAACCCGTACCGGCCTTTTGAATATGCTTGGCGAATCTCGGCGTGTCAAGCGTATAACCTCCACGTGGCCGAGCCATAGGCCAAAGTTAGAAGCAAATTTCTTTGCCAGCGCGGCGGAGGGATATAGTTCCTGCGGGAATTTATCATTAAAGCACCAAAAGCCTTTCGTATAGTCGTTCCAGCCGTCATCCACCACATAGGCGTCCATTGGCGCTACACCGTGCTGCGTCAGCCCCTTCTCCATTTCGTAAAAGGAGCCGACGATATTTTCCGAGGTAATATCTAACATATGATCGTACCAGGAATTATACTGCTTGCGGAATTCTGTCTTCGTCGAGATTGTCTCGATATAGCGGAAAAAATCGCTTTGCAGCACCTCTTTGTCATCGCTGCGCGCCACACCGAGCACAGCGGGCCAGGAGAGAAATACGCCCTGTGTCTTTTTTAAGCGCGAAAATGTCTTGCCGGAGTAGTAGCGGGTGCGCGCGGTCGCATCCTCAATGCGGGTATCGGCCGCTGGAAATTCGCAGCCGAGGAACAGGCTGCCGAGATAAACCGGCTGGCCGAGTCCCATATGGAAGCCGGAGATATTGGCGGGCTTCATCTCCGGCCGGGACCAGGTTTTTTGCCCTTGCTGCACATGGAAAGACAGAAGGTCGAGCGAATCGAGCGTAAGCGAGTCCGCCTGCTGCTTCGGCACGGAAACCTCTATGTATTCGCGCAGAAAATGATCCTGCTCCTTCAAAACGGCAACCAGACGAGCCGTTACCGGCACGCCGAGCACGTTAGCCGGTTGAAAGGCGATGCACAACGCCTTCCCTCCGGATACAGTGGCATAGGAGATGGAATCGATCGTGAGGTCACCGGCAGATAGCGCGGCCCTTTTCCTTCTGGATAAAAAGCGCAGGATAAATTCCTGGAGGCCTCCCCCGGCAGATACTCCGCCGCAGCGCCGTCCACCCGCCGGTTCAGTATGCTGCCGACCGACAGCCTACCGCCTATCGTTTGATAGGTGCGTGAAAATGCCCGTTTCCAATGATGACGCCCTGATCCGACAGGCGCAGATAGACGCCGCCTTCCACGGATTCCTGCATAGGCGCAAAAGATTGAGAGGCTGTTGTAAACGGTTGAAAGCTCATAAAAATTATTTCATCCTTTCGCAGAAGCCAAAAATTGGTTTCTGAATGCATGCGGAAAGAAGCATTTCAGTAAAAACAACTTTTTTGCATGAAACGCTTTCCTAATTCTCGCATCCGTTAAATTGCGTTTGGTTAAGCCGCTCTTTATTGTAGCAAAGGCGCTGGCTGTTTGCAAGAAAAAAGGTCCGTTTGGCGCATTTTTTGCTGCGCAAAACGGGCCAGGGCTAAGAGGTGCAAAATTGAGACGGTCAATCTGGTTTGATAGCTGCCGGGCGCTGTTTTCCCCTATCAAAAAGCGGTTTTTACAACCGCCCTTTTTTTCACAGGAGTCGGCATGCATGCAGTGCAGCTGCCGTTTCCGATTGGCATCGAGCCGCTCTTCCATGACGACGTTATGCCCCACTACCCAGCAGTACTGCTCCCGGGGCTTTGAACAATTGTATTCCATCCTCATCACCCACTTTATCCGTTTGATTCTCCTTTTTATTATATTCATCCGTTGGGCGGATAAACAATCAAGGCGGCAAAAAATATATGAATAGCCTGCGGTATATTTGTCCAATAATATTTCATAAATATAACAGGGAGCTGATGATTCGTGGATAGTAACTTCAAGCTCACCGTTTTAGAAAAGGTGCGAAAAACGCCAGCGGAACCGACGCCGGAGGAAAAACTGATTGATGATATCAGAGAGATCTGCCGGAGGATCGATACGGCATACGCCCGCTTTGAATACGAAGAGGACGCAGATCTGGTGGAGGCCGCTATCTATGAATTGGAAGCGCTCAAGGCCCGTTACCGGTACCTGCTGCGGATTGCAAAAGAGCGGGATCTCCACGGCGCGGCGATCAAGCCGTATGGGGCGCAAACGGAAGGATGGATACGATGGGATAGGCCTGACGGTTACTCTCTATGTGGCCGGAATTGCGGCGGCGCTCGTGATTCTAGGCGCAATGCTGCGCTCCGGCCATGCGCTTAAGGCGCTGTTAATGAGCGTTTTGCAGGGCGTTGCCGCGCTGTTTGCAGTCAACGTGCTGGGTACGCTGACAGGTGTAACGCTCGCTGTCAACTGGTGGACGCTCGGCATCAGTTCCCTCGGTGGCACGGCAGGAGTGGTGTTCCTGCTGGTTTTGAATGTAATTTTGTAACAGAACATAACAAAAGGAACGGTCATTACAGATAACGTAATGACGTTCCGGAACATGTCAGAATAGCAAACTGCGGATGAAAATGTGCAGATGATGCCATGTCTTCTAAAGAATAATGGGATGATAGGTGAACTAACAACATTTTTACAATATAAAAGATGTTTTAATGAGGATTGTTTTTTTAGTATATAAAAATAAAAAACCACTAGCTTCAAAACTCCTTGAAACTACGTGGTTTTTCCTGGTGGACGTTAACGGACTCGAACCGCTGACCCTTCGCACGTCAAGCGAATGCTCTACCAGCTGAGCTAAACGTCCATCTCTCAATCAACACAGGGCTGGACTGGCCTGTCCTCCTGAGCGCGAGATTTATTATATCGGATTGCCACAAGAAATGCAAGCCCTTTTTGAAAATTTTTCAAATTCGTTTTTCACCATGGATTTTCCAAAAAGAATGAGGAGCAGCTGCTAAACATGCCACAGCTGCTCCCGCTGATATTCATCATCGTTTCCGCCATTTTGCGTTATGCTTTTTTGCCTTGATCGTTCTGCCGGATTTCCACACGGCGGATTTTGCCATTGACCGTTTTAGGCAGCTCATCGACAAATTCGACCACACGGGGATATTTATAAGGTGCGGTTTCCTTCTTTACATGATTCTGGAGCTCCTTTTTCAGCTCCTCGCTTGCCGCAAAGCCGGGGCGCAGCACGATCGTTGCTTTTACAACATTACCGCGCAGCGATCCGGCACGCCGGTGACCGCGCATTCAAGCACCGCCGGGTGCTCCGCAAGCACGCTCTCGATCTCGAACGGCCCGATGCGGTAGCCGGAGGATTTGATCACGTCGTCTGTTCTACCGACATACCAATAGTAGCCGTCCTCATCCATCCAGGCGGTGTCGCCCGTATGATAGAGGCCGTCGTGCATGGCCTCCTTCGTGCGCTTCTCATCCCGGTAATAGCAGTCAAAAAGGCCAAGCGGCTTACCATGATCAAGCTTTACGACGATCTCTCCCGTCACGCCGGGCTGGACGGGTTGGCCATCCTCATCCACGATCATCACATCATACTGCGGGATCGGTTTGCCCATGGAGCCGGGCTTCGGCTCCATGCCCACGAGATTGGCAATCAGGAGCGTCGTTTCCGTTTGGCCAAAGCCTTCCATGAGCTTGATGCCAGTAGCCTCATACCACTTGTTAAACACATCCGGCTCAGCGCCTCGCCCGCGATGGTGCAGTAGGTCAGCCTGCTTAAATCCCAGCTTTTCACATCCTCCTGCAAGAAAAAACGGAACATCGTGGGGGGACAGCACAGGGAGGTGACGCCATACTGCGATACCTTATCGAGAATATCTGACGCGACAAACTTTTCGAAATCATAAACGAATACGCAGCTCTCCATAAACATTTGCCCATAGAGCTTGCCCCAGACCGCCTTGCCCCAGCCGGTGTCCGCAATGGTGAAGTGGATGCTCCGGGTCGACGTTGTGCCAGTATTTCGCGGTGGCGAGATGGCCCAGGGCATAGGTGTAGGGGTGCAGCGCCATTTTTGGGTTGCCTGTTGTGCCGGAGGAAAAATAGAGAATCATAGGGTCGCTCGCAAGCGTTGGAACGCGCGCAAACGATTCCGGTGCTTTCTCCATCTCCGTCATAAAATCCTCCCAGCCGTCACGCTCGCCGTTGACCATGAGCTTGGTTTGCAGCGTCGGACATTCCGGCGCGGATTCGTCAAAATGCGCGGCCACGTCGCCCTGCCCGGTGCAAATGACCGCCTTGACTGAGGCGGAATTGACGCGGTAGACAATATCATGCTTGGTGAGCAAAAAAGTGGCGGGTATAATGACGGCGCCAAGTTTATGCAGCGCAAGGATAGTAAACCAGAATTGATAGTGGCGTTTGAGCACCACCATGACCATATCGCCCTTGCCGATGCCCTTGGCGCGCAGCATGTTGGCGGTTTTGTCACTGTAGCGTTTCAGGTCGCCGTAGGTGAAAACATGCTCCTCCCCGCAGGGATTGCACCAAATCATCGCCCGGCGGCCCGGCTCAGCTTCGGCGATCGCGTCCACCACGTCGTAGGCAAAATTGAAATTTTCCGGATACTTATATTGGTAGTCGACGACATTGCCCTTTTCATCGCGGGTTTCGTCCACATATCTCTCATTCACATGCAGCATTGAAAACTCCTCCATTCCAAAAATTGATTAGGATCGTTTATTTCTTTTCATCCTGCACCTTCAGGATGATTGCGAGGAACAAGCAGTCCTCGCCGCCGGTTGCGATCATGCCATGGCCATGGGAGGAGTCGTAAATCACGCTATCGCCCTCATGGAGGATTTCCGTATGGTTTTCAAACTGCGCCTTGAGCGAACCTTTGAGGATAAAGTCAAACTCCTGCCCCTCGTGGGTAGAGAGCTCGATGGGCTTCTCCTGCTCCTCCGCCTTGTAGGGTGCTGTGACGAGGAACGGCTCGCAAAATTTCCCCTTGAGATACGGGGCTAGGTGGTAATAATCAAAGCCGGAGCGGCGCTTGATTGGCAGCCCCTCGCCCTTTCGCACGACTGAATAAAAAGCAGATGCGGGTTTTCACCCGTGAGGATTTCAATCATATCCACGCCAAATTTATCTGCGCATTTGAACAAAAAGGTGAAGGAGAAATCCGTTTCGCCATTTTCTGCCGCCTCATATTCCGCTTCGGTGCAGCCGATGGTCTCCGCCATCTCCTGTGTGGTAAAGCCCATAATCTCCGCAGCGTGCGGATGCGCTCCGCGACCTCCGTCAGTTTCAGTTCCATGTTGACACTCACCCTTTCTGTAAAGTTGAATTATTTGTTAGCAAACAAAATCAAAAATCCCGCCCCAAGCAATCCTTGGGTGGGATTTGATTACAAAACCCGCGGTACCACCCAAATTCAGTATTTCCCCGGAAAAGCCGGAAAAACGCCCTTCAGGGCTCCAACAAGCCCCTGGCCTTAACGCGGCCCGACGAAGGCGCTTACTCGCCCGAAGGCTTTCAGACCTCTGCTCAAGAGTGATTCCCGTTACCGCTGCTACCCGTTTTCACCACCCACGGGCTCTCTGAAAGCAGAAAAAATAACAGACGTCTCTGTCCATGCATTTCGAATTGGAAGACCATATAACGATGTTGGATGCATTATAACGCCGGGAGGGGCGGTTGTCAAGCGATATAAAAAAATTTATACACTTTTCAGATATCGCCAACATTGCAATGTGAAACAGAGTTATAAAGGACTTTTTCGATCCGTGACGCTCCCACATAATCTAAATAGGGAAAAGGAATCAAAATAAATGTGATCGGTATTCCGGGATCAGATATCGGAGGAAGCTGAACGGAAATCTTTTTCGACAAGGCGAGGAAATCTAACAAAAAGCATCAGGTTACTCTGATTCGAAAAGTTCTTCCAAGAGAATTCTGATTCCAAACCTACAATTTTTTCTCCAATGTTCTCCAGAGTAAGCGAAAACAAGTGATCCTCTATCAGTTTATGATTTTGCAGAGCAAAAAAAGGAACGGGTTCAAAATTTTCTAATAATCCTACTTCCATCGTGAGAGCGGTATTTGAGCTATACTGTGTTTCCAATACAATTTTTCCCTTCTCAGCCGTCTAACATTTCTGCATTAAATTTTGTGAAAAGAGATAAATTGTTTTTTGAAGGAGTTCCGCATGAAGACAACAAAAACACCGCCTGTAAACAGTCAAAACTTGAAATTGCTATCGTTCAGTGGAAAGCGGATGTCAAACATCATAAAATATTAACTGATTCATTTTTTGCCTTTTCCATATTTATTAAAATAATATAATGAATACAGTCTAGGAAATAGAAAGATAGCGACAAATACCAAAATATCAATCGTTCCAACAATAACAGGATAAGCAAGTAAAAGAACAGAAAGACAAATTGCGATACCACAAAGAACCCAAACCACACTGGCGCATTTTATGGTTGCTTCTTTATTTGACTGATCGGATGCCGTCCAAGGCGTTACATAAGCAATTAACATTTTTTCCTCCATTTTCGGAATCAACACGCCAATCACTGCTATCAAAATGCCAAAAATGATACTGATAATAAATCCCCATTTGAAGTTCATTTCTCCTATCATAAATAAAATTACACTCTGCACAATGACCGGAATAATGGCAACACCCCAAGTCCCAATTGCAAATAACAGATTCCCGCCACTCTCATGACCAGTACGATTTTGTCTGGACAGCTGAAAAAATATGATGATGACCAATAATATTCCTGGGATTCCCCATGCCGCAAAATTTTTTGAGACAAAGCTATCCGCAATTCCTTGTGAATTCCAATGTACAGCGACTTGGTCGGGATATTTGGAGTAAAACAATGCCGATAAGACAAATGGAGAAACCAATAGGCACAGATAAAGAATTTTACGAAAATTTTTCATAACTAAGACCTCCTAAAAATGAGTATCTATTCTGCCATAATACGATTTCCCTGAATTTGATAGACTTTGTCCACTTGATGAAGGACAAATGGGTCATGCGTAAAAATAACGACCAACGCCTTTTCTTGAAGGCGATATTCATTAATAGAGCGTAAAATAATATTTTTCGTTTCTTGATCCAGCTGTGCTGTCGGCTCATCAAGCCATAAAATGGATGGATGACGCAGCAATAATCTTGCTAGAGATATTCTTTGTAATTGTCCTTCTGAGAGTTGAATTCCGTTCAATCCAATTCTTGTATTTAATGATTCCGGCAACGAATATATAAAATCATATCAATCAACCTAATTTATATGTTATTTTTTTATATTATATCCTATATAGAATAATTTTTCTACATAAATTTACAAATTTAGATTACTATAATTTAAATAATGAATCTTATATAATTAATTTATTCCTATATTATTTAGTCATACAAACCGAAAAGCGGCAGAAGATACTCTGCCGCTTTTCACGTTCAGCCAAACTTTTTCATCCCTATTTGATTGTTTGAATCCCGCTCGCCCGAATCGAAACACCACCCGACTTTCCGTTAATTTCTCATTGCTTTTTCTCCTTCTGAAATCCGATCTCCGTCTGTGCGGGATCATTGAGCAATTTCCCCGTGTAATCAAACCTTGACCCGTGGCACGGGCAATCCCATGACAATTCCGCCGGGTTCCATTCAAGCCTGCACCCGAGATGCGGGCAGCGCACGGTGACACAATACGCGCCGCCGTCCGGCGTTTTATATACGCCCACCTTCTCCCTTCTACCTTGACGACCGCAGCTGTGCCGTTCGGGATTGCAAAAAGAGTCTCCCGTGGGATTTCAAGCTTTTCCTTTGCAATGCTGTAAACCGTCTGCGCGCCGTCGATCAGCAGCTTTGGCGTGCTGACGAAAGGATGGAACCGTTGTGGGGAAAAAACGGGCGCGTCCCCGTTCTCCCGCCCGCAGATAAAGTCCGTCAGAATTTCCGCGGCAGCCATGGAGGAGGTCATCCCCCATTTCTGAAAGCCGGTTGCTACATAAACCCCCGGCCATTTTTCACTGAGCAGGCCAATATAAGGGATTTGATCATGCGGCATGCAGTCCTGCGCCGCCCAACGGTATACGGCCTTGCAGGTGGATAAAACACCTTTGCACTCTGCATCAGCTGCTCAAAATTGCCGCCCTCTCTATTTTTGCCCGTGCGTGTTCCCGCCCCGCCAAAGAGTAAGATGCCCTCCGCGTCGCGGAAGGAGAGGCTGTTTTCTCCTCGCCAATATACATCCCGCCGACAGGCGCGGCGTTTTCAAGCGCCAGCACGTAGGAGCGCTCTGATGCATGCGAAAGAAGAAAAAACCGGGTACGTTGACGATTGGGAAATGCGTTGCGAGCACCACCGCCTTTGCGTGGATCACACCACCGGGAGTGAGCACCTCTCCCGGGCCGATTGCCGTGGCCATGGTGTGCTCGTAAATTTCCATATCTTGAACAAGTGCAGCGAGAAATTGGAGCGGATGGAACTGCGCCTGCTTTGCAAACCGCACGGCATTGGTCACCGGAAACGGCAGGTCCGTTTTGACCACCAGCGAGGCGGGAATGCCCAGAGACTGCGCGGCAGCAGCCTCCCGCTGCGTTTTTGTCCCGCCCGACGTGCTGTAAACATAGGCGTCCATTTCCTGCATGGCACACTGAGCGCCAATCTCCGCTGCCATCTCCCAGAAGCGGTCAATTGCCCGTTGGTTTGCATGGGCATATTGCCGCGCGCGCTCATGGCCAAAACGGCGGATGAGTTTATCATAAATAAGACCGTGCTGCGAAGTGATCTTCGCCGTTGTGCCCGCTGTTACGCCGGATGCGATGCTTTCCCGCTCGATCACCGCCGTATCCAACCCGGCCTGCCGGAGACGTGCCGCTGTCAAAAGGCCTGCCATTCCACCGCCAACCACAACGGCATCCTTTTTTAAATCTCCCACAAGGGTTGGAAAATGAGGCATTTCACTTGTCGCTTGCCAAATCGAATCCATTCCTATCAGCTGCCTTTTTTCAATCGTTAGCAGGATATAGTATGCTCTGACGGAGAGAAATCATCCAAAAAGCCCCATATGCCGCAGAATTCCCGCAGCACATGGGGTTTACTCTCAATTTTTTATGGATTTTTCAACGTAATGGAATGCAGGCCATAATACCGCGCCTTTGAGGTGTTGGCCCAATGCTGCGGATTTGGCTCCACATCGGCCAGGCCATAGTATGGGGAATACATATTCTTTTTCACTCGGACGTCTCTGAGCGCCACATCAAAGCGCCCCGCGGCCTTCTCCTGCTCAATATAGGCCTCTCGCTCCTGAATCTGCCGGTATGCTTGCGCATTATCCAAATACGTTTCGCCATACATCACGGCCGCGCCCACCATGCAGCTCACAAAAACAAGCGTTTGGATCACCCGCGGCGCTGTTTGATCCAGGCGAATTCCGGCGTACAGCGTCCCTGTAGCGACAATTGCGCATGCAACCGATCCAAATGTCGCCCGGGCTGGAAAATACGGCACAAACAGCATAGCATAAACCCCTGCCAGCGCGCCAAGCAGATAGATCCCGCTGAGCAGCATCCTCTGGCGCTTTTCCCGCTTGCCTCCGGGCCAAAGAAATGCAGCAGGGCAAGGCACACAGCATAAAGGGCAAACACGGGGAGCAGGTAATAAAAAAGCTTGCGGTTGCAAACGGTAATGCCATTCCAAAGCCTCTGGAACGCCGTGACAGGCACGCCAAGGTTATTTTCGAGGCGCACATGGTTGCCCGGCGCGGCAATCATCACAGCAAAGCCCACGGCGGCGCCCGCCAGCATGCCAACCGCCCACCGGGGGATTCGCCCCTTGTTGGCCCGGTTATAAAGCAAAAACAGCCCCACGATCACGAGAAAAGCCGCGCCGGAGTTTTCATTGGTCCAGCCGGCGATCACCCCAGCCGGGATAGAAAGCAGCAGCCACCACCAGCTGCCGGCCGCCGGCCGGGCCGCCTGCACATGCAGCCTCAACGGCAGCAATGCGGCCAACCGCAGGATCGAGCCCCACATATAATTTGCGCTCCCGTCTACCCACAGCATGGTCTGCCCATATACCGGGATAAAAAACCACACCATGAGATGCACGCCGAAATATAACGCCGGGCTATGCCGCCCCGTGCCCTTGCAGTGCCAGTAGATCAGCCCTGTGAAGAGAAGATACCCCACCGTATTGACCACATTGAACACAGGCTTCCCCCACAATAGGAACAGCTGCGTCAAGGAATGTAAAATCAGCCGCCCATTCATTGTGTGATAATGGGCGCGCATGGATTCAATGATATCAAAGATATGCTCCACCCGTTGATTTGCCGTGCCAAAGATAAAGCGATAGTTATAATCATCGGCAATCAGCGCCGTTTGCAAGTTAAATGCATAAAAAAGGCCGCGCAGACAGCGGCAATCACAACAAAAATAGTAATCCGAAGCCAGCGCCTCGCCTCATATGTAAACCGCATGCGATGCATAAAGCCCTGCGGCTCACACCGCTGCGCAGCGGCTGCGGCTGGTATCCGCTCCTTTACCTGCATAAATGCCGGCACACTCCTTCCCTCTCCAATACGGGATGTTCCTATTTTACCCAAGCGGCCTACAAAAGTCAACGTTTTCTACGGAACGTGAAAAACGCCCACGCGGCCTCTAAAACTGCCTACGAAACATGGTATCCTCCTGCGTCAGGCTTTCCACGCTTTCGTAGCCCAGGCGGTGCAGGAGTTCCATCACATAGGGATTATCAACCGGCGTGCGCACAGGCGCTGCCTCGCCATAATGCGCCACGTGGAGCGCGCCCTCCCCCCGCGGAATCAGCCGTTTGGGGCCGCCTACGCAGCCGCCCACACAGCCCATGCCTTCCAAAAAATTGCCTTGAATATCCCCCTGCATCAATTCATTGAGCATCTGTTTGCAGGCGGGCACGCCATCCGCCTGACGGGCTCTCAGTGGAATATGCCTGCCGGGGCGCAGCGTTCGAGCGTGGTCTTGACCGCTTCACTCACGCCGCCAGTGTGTGCATAGATACGCCCTGCGCGGGAGGAATGATCGCGTAAATCCTCTTTCATATTTTCCGGATCAACGCCGGCAAAATCAAACACATCCTGTATCTCCTGGAAGGTGAGCACAAAATCAACCGCGTCTGCGATATCGGCCTCCCGCGCCTCCGCCTTTTTGCAACACATGGCCGATAAAAACCGTGACGGCGCCGGGGACAAGCTGCTTCACCGCGCGTCCACAGGCGATCATTGGGGAGACGGATGCCGGGATATGCGGCGTGAGGCTCCCATATACCTTGCGGATCATGGCAATCCAGATCGGGCAGCAGCAGCTCGTCAGGAGGAAATCCTCCTCCGAACGCACCAACTCGTCAAAATCAAGCGCCTCCTTCAGCGTGAGGATATCAGCAAACAGCGCCACCTCCACCATGCCCGCGAAGCCCAGCGCCTTAAATGCAGAACGCAGCCTGCCCGGCGTGACCCGCTCGCTGAACTGGCTGACGAAGGCAGGAGCAATGAGCGCGTAGACCGGCGCATCCTGCTTGGCAACAACGTCCAGCACGGGCAGAATATCCTTGCTCTGCGTGAGCTTCTGCGCTTTGCAGGCGTCTACGCACAGGCTGCACCCTGTGCAGGCCTGCTGGTCGATTTCAATATTGCCATTTTCATCTCGGCGGATGGCATGAAACGGGCAAGCGCCCTGGCAGGCGGATTCCCCCTCCCCGCAGTCACAGGGGGCGAGCCGCCAGATCGGGGCGTAGCGCTTTGGGTTAAGCAGGCAGTCAAGCTGGTGCGGGTCAAAATCAAGCTTTTCCACCTCGCGCAGCGCCGCCTCATGCCCGCCCGCAAGCGCGCCGCGCGCAAGCTTTTCATAAAGGGCATAGAAGGTTTCCATAACAATCATTCATCCTTTCACGGAGGCCTTCCCCTATCCGGTTTCTCCTGCCGAACAGGATAAGCGCCGCAGGAAAACACCATTTTCCACACGATTCTCCACTTTTCAAAACCGGCATGCAGCCTTTTGCGCTTAGTATGCGCCGCTTGCCTCATACGATTCGATTTTCTAGGAAAAACAGCAAAAGCGGAAAGATCACTGCCCCGACCCAGGCGATTACAACATCGTCCACCGGATAATCCGGCGCGCCCCGCCCCGTTCGCTTCTCCCGGCGTACGGCGGCCAGGCTTTTCACAAATGAGAATAAAAAAATGAAAAATGCCGGGAGCAGCAGGTAAACCGCATAGATGAACGGAACGCCAATATAACCGTACCAGGATGGCAACCTGCTCACGCCAAAGCCAAAAAAAGCGGCGATACAGAGCCAATAAACCCACCGCGCGCTCAGACGCAGATTGTAAAACATCTTTCGTTCCTCCTCCTTTCAGCTCGGCAAAGAAAACCAAAAATATACGCCGCCGCTCTTGTTATATACGCCATAACGCGCTCTGTGCTGATCTAGAACCGCTTTTACAATGGCAAGGCCCATGCCGCTGCCCCCGTTTTCACGGTACGGGATTCTTCCGCTCGATAAAACGCGTCCCACAGATATGGCAGATCCCGTTCGGCAACCGGCGGTCCCTCATTGAATACCTCAACCACAACGCGGCGCTTTTCTGAAAATGCCCGCAGCTTGACCGCTTTGCCGGGCGGCGCGTATTTCACCGCGTTGGAAATCAGGTTCCGCAAAACCAGGGCCATCCCCTTTTCATCCGCCGTCACATAGAGGAATTCTGGAACCTCCAGATAAAGAGTGAGCTGCTTTTTTTCGATGCCGGGCTGGAAATCCGCAAGCTGCTCGCGGATGAGCGCGTCAATGGCAAAGCAAACGGGGCGCACCGGCAGATGCCGCGTGTCAATCCGGGAAAAGGAGAGGATCTGCAGCACCATCGCATCCATGCGCTCCGTCTCGCCGACGATCCCGGCGAGATAAGCCGGGTGCTTTTCCGGGGCAATCCCCTCCTGCATCAGCTCGCTGTAGCCCCGGATAACGCCCAGCGGCGTTTTCATCTCGTGGGCAAGCGCGTTCGTAAAATCCCGCTGGCGCTGGGAGGCGCGGCTCTGCGTTAGATAAACGGCCTGGAACTTGCGCGTGAGCAGCGCAATAAAAATGCAGAGATAAAAGAAAAACAGCACCGCGAGATAGACGCCGTAATCACTCAGCGCGTCATACAGCGGGTAATTCACCAGATTGACGGAAAGGTAAAGGGCGGGTCCTCCGTTCTCCGCCGGACGGACGCAGCTAAGCAGGCTGTATGCGTTTTTCACCGCATTATTGCTCCAGCTAAAGCCGTTCACCGCAAAATCCGTAAGCTTGCCCGTGCGATACTTCTGATCCTCTGACCGCGCCATCCGGGCAGCTTCCCGAAAGGCGCGCATGATGTGCCGCTGTTTACCGCCCGATTCGTTTTGCACCGCATAGGAATCCTGATTCCCCACAAATTCAAACCGCAGATCACCATTTAAAACGATTTGTTCTGCCTGCTCCAGCTGGTCCGGAAGAGAAAAGGCGATGGTTTTCGTATCCGCAACGTTTTCTTTCTTCAGCGTTTTCCAATTCATTTTATTCTGATACATTTTCCATACAATCTGGGTTGGATAAACCACATTGCCCTTCCGATAACCCGTAACGGAAACAAGACGGCCTTGATGCAATGCCTGCGTCAAGGCAGCGCGTTCTTTCTCCGCCGCATCGTCGAGCGCCACATAAAGCTGGGCGTCCACCGTTGGAAAATTTGAATCCATAGACCAAAGGCTTAGGTAGTTTCCGCTTACCGCCCGGATGTGATCCACATCCTCCTCATATAGGATCAAGCTTAGAAATGTCCCTTCCTGCGCAAACTGCCGCACATATTCCTGCAACAGCTCAAGATCGTTCGGGCTATAGGCCTCCGCGTCATGCTGCTGGTAATATGTGGTTTGCGCCAGCCGATTAGCTATCAATACGCTGATTGACAGCGGGTCGGTTCCATACTCGTTGCTTCCCGCTTTGCCTACCACCAGCATCGTGCCGGACGTAAAAAACAGCAGCAGCAGCACCAGCGCCGACCTGCGCGTTTCTCGCCAAAACTGCCGGTCCATATGCATCCCTCCTTCGCAAAACAGCAGATGAGGCTTACCCCTCCGGTTCCTCCGGCTCGAAGCGGTAGCCCGTTTTGATCACCGTGCGGATCTCTCCGGCTCGTCGGCCGAGTGCCTTACGCAGTTTTTTGATATGAGTGTCCACGGTGCGGATATCGCCGTCATAGGCATAGCCCCATACCCTGCGCAGCAATTGCTCGCGCGAAAGCACCATTCCCCTGTGCTCCATCAAACACACCAGTAGCTCGTATTCCTTCGGTGTAAGGGAAATCGGGGTTTCATCCACCGATACCTCTCGGCGCAGGTCGTCCACCTGAATCCCGCCCATTTCCAGCATGCGCGCGGTCAGGCCCCTCCCCTTGGCCCGCTTGATAAGCGCCAGCGCCTTCGCGTGGAGCACGGGGAGCGAAAACGGCTTCGTGACATAATCATCCCCGCCGAACCCGTAGCCGAGCAGCTCGTTTTCCTCTCCGCTGCGCGCGGTCAGGAAAATGACTGGCACGGGATTCTCCCGCCGCAATGCACGGCAGACGGTCAGGCCGTCGAGCTTTGGCATCATAATATCGAGAAACACGATATCAAACGCCTGCTCCTCCAGCTTAGCCAGCGCCTCCTCCCCATCCCGCAGGTGGTCACATCAAAATCCTTCGCCGTAAAGTAATCCCACAGCATCATTCTCAGCTGTGGCTCATCCTCTGCGGCCAGCAAACGGTAGCGCATCGTCTGCTCCTCCTTCTATTCCTGATGAGGATATTGTAATTCCCCTATATGTATTCTTTGTGTCTTTCCATCGGGTAATATGAAACGCGCCCAATTTAGCACTCGTTATAATCGAGTGCTAATGTTTACACTTCCGTCATAAATGATATCTATTTTTTTCATAAATACCGGGTATGCTAAAATCATTGATCCGGGGAAAACCGGATGGAAGCAGAACATAAACAAAGCAACCTAAAATACGGATAGAATCTGAAAGAAATGGAGCGATCGGCTATGTTTGAATTAATTCCCCTGACCCGCAGCGAGCGGAATATGCTTAAAGAGTTTGACCGTGATTTTTACCGGATGGAAAAAGATTTTCGCCGGGAGGAAAAAGAAATTGCCTCCATGCGCACCGATATCGTTGAAAAAGAAGATTGCTTTCTTTTGCAGGCGGAGCTGCCCGGCTTTTGCAAGGAAGAAATTTCTATCGACATCGAGGACGGCTGCCTAACCATCCGCGCCGTGCATAACGACGCGGAAGAAAAAACGAAACACCCATTCATCCGCAGGGAACGCCACTCCGGCGCGTATGAGCGCAGCTTCGACCTCACCGGCATCGAAGAGGATGCAATCACCGCCTCTTACCGCCACGGTATTTTGGGGCTGACGCTGCCGAAGCGCGGCGCCAAAAAGCCCGAGAGCCGGCGCATTGACATCGGCTAAAACAAGCGGAGCTGCGAAGGGAAGGACCTGGCTGCTCCGCTTTTTAAACGCCGCTGAAAAAGGCAAAACCGCTTGAACAGATCAATTCAGGCTGTCCGCAGAGAAGGGAAGGTTATGACAATGAACGCACAAAAATTTACACAGAAATCTTTGGAGGCCATCGGGCTAGCCCAAGATACTGCCATTGAGTATCAAAATATGCAGGTGGAGCAGCAGCACCTGCTCTACGCCCTGCTAACCCAGGAGCAGGGGCTCATCCATGAGCTGCTCGTCAAGATGAAGGTGGATACGCAGGCCATGCTGTCGGATCTCACCTTCCAGCTCGCCAACATCCCCAAGGTAACGGGCACGGGCCGGGAGGCTGACAAATTTATGTGGCGCAGGATGTGATCAGGCGTTGAACTCGGCTGAAAAAATTGCCGCCAATATGAAGGATGAATTCGTCTCTGTTGAGCACCTCTTTCTCTCCCTGCTCGACAACGCCAACGATAAATTGAAGCAGCTTTTCAAAGACTATCATATCACAAAGGACACCTTTTTGAAAATTCTGATGGGGGTGCGCGGCGCCACACGTGTAACGACCAACACGCCGGAAGATACCTATGACGCGCTGAAAAAATACGGCGACGACCTTGTCGAGCGCGCGCGCAGCAAAAAGCTTGACCCGGTCATTGGCCGGGATGAAGAAATTCGCAACGTCATCCGCATCCTCTCCCGTAAAACAAAGAACAACCCCGTGCTCATCGGCGAGCCAGGCGTGGGCAAAACGGCGATCGCAGAAGGGCTTGCCCAGCGAATTGTGCGCGGCGACGTACCGCACAGCTTGCAGGATAAGACGATCTTCTCCCTCGATATGGGCGCTCTGATCGCAGGCGCGAAATACCGCGGCGAATTTGAGGAGCGGTTGAAAGCAGTGCTCAACGAAGTAAAAAAGAGCGATGGCAAAATCATCCTCTTCATTGACGAACTGCATACGATCGTGGGGGCAGGCAAAACGGAAGGCTCCATGGACGCGGGCAACCTTTTAAAGCCCATGCTTGCACGAGGCGAGCTGCACTGCATCGGCGCAACGACGCTCAACGAATACCATCAGTATATTGAGAAAGATCCTGCGCTGGAGCGCCGCTTCCAGCCCGTAATGGTCGACGAGCCGACGGTGGAGGATACCATCGCCATCCTGCGCGGCCTGAAGGAACGCTTTGAGGTGTTCCACGGCGTCAAAATTCAGGATCAGGCGCTCATCGCCGCCGCAACGCTTTCCAATCGCTATATCACGGATCGATTCCTACCCGATAAAGCCATCGATCTCGTTGACGAAGCCTGCGCTATGATCCGCACGGAGATCGACTCCATGCCCATGGAGCTCGATGTGATTCAGCGCAAGATCATTCAACTTGAAATTGAAGAGGCAGCGCTGAAAAAGGAGAAGGATGCACTTTCACTTGAGCATCTCTCTGAAATTCGTAAAGAGCTTGCGGAGATGCGCGAGCATTTCAACTCGCTCAAGGCGAAATGGGATAATGAAAAAGCCTCCATCGGCAAGGTACAGAAGCTGCGCGAGCAGCTCGAACAGCTCAACGCCGATATTGAGCGGGCAGAGCAGGCCTATGATCTCAACAAGGCCGCGGAGCTCAAATACGGCAAGCTGCCGGACCTGCAAAGGAAGCTGGAGGAAGAGGAAAAACACACGCAGGAGAAAGAGCAGAGAAACAGCTTGCTGCGCGATAAGGTGACCGAAGAAGAGATTGCCCGCATCGTCGAGCGCTGGACGGGCATCCCCGTCTCCCGCCTGATGGAGGGCGAGCGCGAGAAGCTGCTGCACTTGGAGGATATCCTCCACGAGCGCGTGATTGGCCAGAATGAAGCCGTCACCAAAGTGACGGAAGCCATCATCCGCTCCCGCGCCGGCATTCAGGACCCCAACCGGCCGATCGGCTCCTTTTTGTTCCTTGGCCCGACGGGCGTGGGCAAAACAGAGCTTGCAAAGGCGCTGGCGGAATGCCTGTTTGACGACGAGCATAACATTGTGCGCATTGATATGACGGAGTATATGGAGAAGTTTTCCGTCTCCCGCTTGATCGGAGCGCCGCCCGGATATGTGGGCTATGAGGAAGGCGGCCAGCTTACCGAGGCCGTCCGCCGCAAGCCCTACAGCGTGCTCCTATTTGATGAGATCGAGAAGGCGCATCCGGATGTGTTCAACATTCTCTTGCAGGTGCTCGACGACGGGCGCATCACGGACTCCCAGGGCCGCACAGTGGATTTCAAGAATACGATTATCATCCTCACCTCCAATCTCGGCTCCTCCGCCCTGCTCGACGGCATCGAGCCGGATGGCGCGATCAGCGCCGCGGCCAAAGCGGAGGTAAACGACCTGCTGCGCCGTTCCTTCCGGCCGGAGTTCCTCAACCGGCTCGACGAGATCGTTTTCTACAAGCCGCTAACGAAGGACGACATCCGAAAGATCGTCGATTTGCAGATCAAAGACCTCAACCGCAGGCTCAGCGACCGGCAGATCTCCTGCGAGGTGACAGACGCTGCGAAGGATTTCATTGTGGAGAATGGCTACGATCCGGTTTACGGCGCAAGGCCGCTCAAGCGCTTCATTCAAAAGCATGTGGAAACCCTAATTGCCCGCAGGATGATCTCCGACGATCTCATGCCGAACACTGTGCTTGTGGTTGACAGCGATGCAGACAGCCTGGTCGTTACCAAAAAAGCATAATTCCAGCATTTGATCAAAAACACCGCCCCAGTGCATTCGCATTGGGCGGTGTTTTTTCAGGCTGTTGAAAAAGGTATATCCATTCATCAAAATACACAAAGATGATTCAACAAAAATGTTTCTATTATAAAAAATAATATTTATATGATCTATTTAGCCTCATTTATTTTTTCAGGGCTTTCATTTTGCGTTTTCTCCTTTCCATGTTCAGAATACTAGTGTTTTAACGATATGTTACAGTCATCCTCTCCTTTCCCCAAAATAAATTTTTTACATGGAATCAAAACCATGAATTATATTTTTATCACCATTATTTACATGTATATTCTATTTAAATCTAACGATTCTGTCAATTGTATCAATACACAAAAAATGGAGATCGATTTTTACGAATCCTCGGGTTTGCAGTCGATTTTGCAGTAGAATCATTATTCAAAAAAACAAACCGTCAAAATCGATTGGAGAATCGTATTATACACGAAAAGTGTCAA